>Ga0335083_10001457_pt1 | contig 32517 bp, 22 predicted proteins | sample Lox_Sample_42_FD_206716 | JGI IMG/M metagenome (GOLD analysis project Ga0335083, IMG submission 206716) | Soil microbial communities from Loxahatchee National Wildlife Refuge, Florida, United States - Lox_Sample_4.2 | ecosystem: Environmental > Terrestrial > Soil > Wetlands | place: USA...
CCGCCAGGTTGAATACAAAGGCCGCATGCTCGAGGAAATGGACCTCGACGCGATCATCGCGCGGCGGCCGCAGATCGTGCTCGTCGACGAGCTCGCGCATACCAACGCGCTCGGCAGCCGCCATCCCAAGCGCTATCTCGATGTCGAAGAGATTCTAAATAGCGGCATCGACGTCTATACCACCGTCAATATCCAGCATATCGAGAGCCTGAACGATGTGGTCGCGCAGATTACGCGCGTGCGCGTGCGCGAGACCGTGCCGGACGCCATTTTCGATCGCGCTGCTTCGGTCGAGCTGGTTGATCTCACCCCGGAAGACCTGATCCAGCGTCTGAAGGACGGCAAGATCTACATCCCGCAACAGGCCGAGCGGGCGCTCGAGCACTTTTTCTCGCCCGCCAATTTGACCGCGTTGCGGGAGCTCGCCTTGCGGCGCACTGCCGAGCGGGTTGATGAGCAATTACTTACCGAAATGCAGGCGAGGGCGATTCAGGGGCCCTGGGCGGCGGGCGAGCGCGTGCTGGTCTGCATCAGCGAGGATCCACGCGCGGCAGGACTGGTGCGGGCGACCAGGCGGATCGCCGACCGGCTGCACGCACCATGGACGGCGATTTATGTCGAAACCGGCCGCAGCGCGCGGCTCAACAACGAGCAGCGCGATCGCATCGCCGACACCTTGCGCCTGGCAATCACATTGGGCGGCGAAGCCATCACAATTCCGGGCGGCAGCGGGCGGATTGCCGACGATGTGCTCGGCTATGCGCGCGGCAACAATATCACCCAGATCGTCATTGGAAAGTCGACGCGGTCGCGCTTTTTCGAGATCTTGCACGGCTCGGTCGTGCACGATCTCGTGCGCCGCGCCGGCTCGGTCAGCGTTCACATCATCGCCGGCGAGGACATCGAAGGCGAGCAGATCGCCGCCAAGACGGTTCGCACCGCCGAGCCGCAACAGGCGTTCGATGCACGCCCTTATATCCTGTCGCTCGGCGCAGTCGCGATTTCACTCGCTGTGGGCGAGGCCATCGAGCCCTGGTTCGGCATCGAAAACGTCGACCTCGTCTTCTTGACCGGCATCGTTGCCGTCGCGGCGCGGTTTGGATTGTTGCCGTCGCTGCTCGCCAGCGTTGTCGCGTCGCTTTGCTATAATTTCTTTTTCCTGCCGCCGCTCTATACATTCACCATTGCCGACCCGACGAACGTTCTGGCGTTCATCTTCTTCATTATTATGGCGGTAATCGTCTCCAACGTGGCCGCGCGCGTACGCACGCAAGCCGTCACTGCCATGGCGCGGGCGCGCACAACGGAATCGCTTTACGCCTTCAGCCGGAAGTTGACCGGCGTCGGCACACTCGACGATGTTCTCTGGGCCACCGCCTATCAGACCGCGATGATGCTGAAGGTCCGGGTCGTTCTGCTTTTGCCCAAGGACGGCTCGATTGTCGTGGCCGCGGGCTATCCGCCCGAGGATGTTCTCGATGAAGCGGATTTGGCCGCGGCAAAATGGGCGTGGCAGAACAACCGGCCGGCCGGGCGAGGCTCGGATACCTTGCCCGGCGCCAAGCGGCTATTCCTGCCCATGCGGACGGGCCGCGGCGCCATTGGCGTCATCGGCATCGATAGCGACAAGACGGGGCCGCTGCTCACGCCGGACGAGCGGCGCCTGCTCGATGCGCTCATCGACCAGGGCGCGCTGGCGGTCGAACGCGTGCATCTGGTCGAGGACATGGATCAGGTCAAGCGCACGGTCGAAACCGATCGCTTGCGCTCGGCGCTGCTGACGTCGATTTCGCATGATCTCAAAACGCCGCTGGCCGCGGTGCTTGGCGCCGCTGGGACGCTGCGCGAACTCTCCAGCAAGCTCAGCGACGCCGAAAAGACCGACCTCCTGGCGACGATTATCGACGAGTCCGAACGGCTCAATCGCTTCATCGCCAACCTCCTCGACATGACGAAACTTGAGTCGGGGGCGATCGTGCCGAATACCGCGCAGTACGATCTCCGCGAAATCGTCGGTAGCGCACTGCGACGGGCCGACAAGATTCTCAATGGCCATCGCGTCGAGCTTGAGCTCGACGCGGATTTGCCGATGCTTAAGCTCGATGCAGTGCTTTTCGAGCAGGCCCTCTTCAATCTGCTGGACAATGCGGCGAAATATTCGCCCTCGGGCTCGACGGTACAGATCCGCGGCTGGCGAGACAGGGATTCTGTAGTGCTGGAAATTCTCGACGAAGGCGGTGGCATTCCGGCGGATGACCTCGAGCACATCTTCGACAAATTCTATCGCGTGCAGAAGGGCGATCAGGTGCGGCCGGGCACCGGGCTTGGCCTTGCGATTTCACGCGGTTTCATCGAGGCGATGAACGGCACCATAGTCGCCGCCAACAGGGGCGATCGGCGCGGCGCGATGTTCACAATCCGGCTGCCGGTTCCGGCCGAGGTGACGCAATTGGATACCGCCGCATGAGCGCCGCGCGTCTGAAAATCCTCGTGATCGACGATGAGCCGCCAATTCGCAAGCTGCTGCGGATGGGGCTCAACGCCCAAGGGTATGACGTTTTGGAGGGGTCGAACGGAAAGACCGGACTCGAGTTGCTGTCGCAGAATCCCGATTTGATCATTCTCGATCTGGGGCTGCCTGACATTCAGGGCCTCGAATTGCTGCGAACGATCCGCGGGCGCAACGAAGGGGTCCCGATCGTGGTACTCTCCAGCCGGGGCGACGAGGCCGGCAAAGTGCAGGCCCTCGATCTCGGCGCCGATGATTACGTGACCAAGCCCTTCGGCATGGACGAGCTGCTGGCGCGAATGCGTGCGGCCTTGCGCCACCAGCTCCAGGTCCACGGCGAGCGGCCGATTTTTCGGGTCGGCGACCTGTCCGTCGATCTGGTCCGTCGCATCGTCAAGGTGCGCGACCAGGAGGTGAAGCTCTCGCCGAAAGAATACGATCTATTGCGGGTTCTGGTTCAGCACGCGGGCAAGGTCTTGACCCACAAGTTCCTGCTTGGCGAGCTGTGGGACAGCCTGACCGATGCGCAATATCTCCGCGTTTACGTTCGCCAGTTACGCCAGAAAATCGAGGCCGATCCCGAGCGGCCGCAATACGTTCTCACGGAAACCGGGATCGGCTACCGACTGCGCGCACCTGATTGAATTGTCCGATATCGCGCCTAACTAGCAATGAAAACTCCGACCGGGACCTGTGATGAAGATCTCCGACTTTCTGTCGCCCAACGAGGTGCTGATCAATATCCGCGCCGCAGACAAAGTGCAGCTCCTGCAGGATTTGGCGCGGAGGGCCGCAGCGAAGGTCAATGTGCCGGCGGATCGCATCGAATCTGAACTTGTCAAGCGCGAAGGGCTCGGCTCGACCGGCATGGGTGCCGGCGTGGCCATCCCGCACGCACGATTTCAGGAATTGAAGAAGCCTTTTGGGCTGCTGGCGCGGCTCAAGTCGCCGATCGGTTTCGATGCCATCGATGGACAACCGGTGGATCTCGTTTTCATTCTTCTGTTGCCGGCCGCGGCGGAGGGCGAGCAACTTGGCGCGCTTGCCGGCGTGGCGCGCAAGCTCAGATCGGGCGACGATCTTGCCAAATTGCGCCGCGCCAAGGCGGCGTCCGACTTGTACGCGGCGTTAATCGGCTAAACCAACGTCAGCATAAACGCTAAGCAAACAGCGTCCGGAATTAGGTTGCGCAAGACCCAGCTTGTGCCGGAAACGGTTTTTGCGGCGATCATAGCGGAGCGCAGTTGTGAGCATGGCGGCTTCACGCGTCGACGTAGAATGCTTTCGCGATGCAATCATCGAGGAGATCGGGCTGCAATTTGACGACGCCAAGCTTGGGTTCCTGAGCGGGCTCCTCGAGCGCCGTCTGCACCGGCTTGGCCATTCCGGCGACTGGCGCACGAAGTGACGGTCGGCGAAACCACCCCGATCCGCCGCAGAAGAGTGGCCGCCCATGTATTTTTCGTAGCGCACGAAATGGTTTCACGCCCGGAATCGGAATGATCGTGCGATCGCCGCTTAAACGGTGGCGTCCCGATAAGTAGTCGGCTCATCGGCGAGGGAGGCGCATGGGTGGCGCGGCCTCTTGTTTTCCCATGCCCGATTTCAGCGATCCGAATGTGATCCCCATGATGGCCCGCGCCTCCGCTGGGGTGGCGATTTCACGGCCGAGCTCATTGGCGATGGCGGCCACTTTGCGCACGGCCTGTGCCGAAGTCTGGACCTTCTCGTTCCGGTGCGGATAGAGGTAAACGGTGTCCTCCATGCCGACACGCACCATGTCGAAGCCGAGCATCATGGCCAGCACGGAGAACGGCAGCCAATTACGCCCTCCGGCACAGACACCCTTCACCGCGCTAACGGCAAGCGTCTGCTGCATGGTCATCATGTAAATATAGTTCCACGGATCGGGGCCGAGCGGCGAGCCGTGCGAGTAGCCGTGGAAACCCATCATGATATTCATCAGCGGCGGGTTTTTGGCGATGCCCTTGTCGACCAGCCAGTCCAGCACGTCCTTGATGCCCTGATAGCTGGTCGCCTGATATTCCGGCCGCACGCCATGGTCTTCCATGTACTTGACCGTGTCGGACAGCGTTTTCTCGGTGACGATGTAGGCGAATTTCTCGGAGAAGCCGGTGGTCTGGATGAGTAGCACCGCCGATTGCATGTATTCGGGCCCCGCTTCCGTCAGCACGTCGACCGTGCGTTTGACCATGTCGAGGCCCTGGCCGCTGCCGTAGTCGGCATAGGGAATGACCGACGTCACGATATTGGGGCACTTGTCGAGCACGCGCGCGATGGTTTCCTTCACCACGTGCGGATCCTTGCTCGGCGTGCCGTCCTTGTCGCGGGCGTGCACGTGCCACACCGCGGCACCTTCCTTATATGCCTCGATTACCGCCTGCACGTTTTCTTCCATCGTGTAGGGCTGGCCCGGGTTCTGCTGCCGATTCATGAATGAGCCCGTTGGGGCGACATTGATGATCAGCTTCTTGTCCATCGTCTTGTGCGGCGCCTCCATATGGACGTTGCTGAGGATGCCGGCGTAGAGGTCGTGAATGTCCACCATGGCCCCCTCCTATTGCGGCGCGTCCTGCGGCTTGACGCCGATGCTCTTGAACACTTTGGCCGCGGCTCCGCGGTCGGCCTTGACGAAGGCGGCGAACTGCTCCGGCGTGTTCGACTCCCAGACCAGGGTGGAAATTTTGTAGAATTCCTGCACCTTCGGATCGGCAGCCGCCTTGGCGAATTCGGCGTTGAGTCGCTCGACAATCGCCTTCGGTGTGCCGGCGGGAGTGAAGACGCCGAAATAGCCCGCCAGCCCGGGATCGCCGCCCTCTTCGCCAAGCGATGCCAGTTCGGGCATAAAGGGTGAATGTCTGTCGCCGATGGTGACGAGTGGCTTGATCTTGCCGGCCGTGATCTGCGGCCCGGCGACGCCGAAACCCATGTAGGTGATGTCGACTTCGCCGGAATAGACCGCGAGGTTCGACTTGCCGGCGCCGCCGTAGGGAATAGCGGTGATGTTGACGCCTTCATGCGCGGCAATCCAGCGCAGGTAAAGATCGGGCAGGGTCGCCGGCCCCCAGGTGCCCCAGTTGATCTTGCCGGGATTGGCTTTGGCGTAGGCGATCATCTCTTTGTAGGTGGCGAACGGCGCCTTCGCGTTGGCGACGAGGAGATTGTTGGTCCAGGCCAGGCGAACGACGGGATCGAAACTCTTGTCCGGATCGTAGGGCAGCTTGGCGAACAGCTGCGGATTATAGGAAAGGCTGTCGGCGACGGTAAGGCAAAGCGTCTGGCCGTCGGGCTTGGCCTTGGCGCAGGCCTCCATGCCGATGATCGAACTCGCGCCGGGGCGGTCCTCGACGACGACCGGCACACCAAGAGCCTCCGACACTTTCGCGCCCGTGGTACGCGCCAGCGCGTCAGCAAGGCCGCCGGCGGAATAGGGCACGATGACGTGAACCGGTCCGTTCGGATAAGTTTGCGCGGCGATCGGAGACACGAGCACCGACAATATCAAAAGGGCGCCGAAGCCGACGCCGAACTCTGCAGTCTTGATTTTCATTGGAGCCTCCTCCGGGAGACACTTTAGCACCCGCTGCCCGCTCATGGCGAAAATCAGAGGTTGCAATCTGCCCTGCACCAGCGTTTCAAGCGAAGTCGACAGATTCATTTTGCCATGAGTCTTGCCCAAGCCCATCCGCCTATTCGAAGCCGAATTGCCTACCGCGCATATCCGGGCGGTGCTTTTTGCCAAGCATATCCGGCGTTGCCCTTTTCAAATCCGTAGTCAAAAAGTGCGCGCATGTATTCCTTGTCGAACGGGCCCTTGTACGGAACGTTAAAATCATCGCCGACAGAAGCCAGATTGAAGTCGACACCGTCTCTTTGAGTCGTAAGGTACATGCGGTAGATGTCATTAACTCCACTTGATACAATCATCGTCGAAATCGCCTGCTTGGCGATCGCCAGCGTCTGTACCTTGACACTCTCATCTGGCCTCGACAGCCTTCCATTGCGGATGACGTAGGCGATACGCCTTCGGGTATCCCTCAATTTCCTTTCACTAATCCCCAATCGCGCGCTGGCTTGTTTGAGGGAGAACGAAGGCGGATAAAGAAAGGCTTGCGCTACCGTTCCACCGTCGACGTGCATCTCTTGCAGCTTCTGTCCGTCGATAGTTACGTCGATCATTACCGGAGGAAATACTGCAGGAATCGAGGCCGATGCCAGCAGGACGTCGATGATGAGTTCGCGAGATTGAGGGTCGCCACTCGCGGCGATCGCTCCGATGTTCCAGATCACCGGCCGACCTTGGTCCAGGTTGGTTGTCAAGATAAATAACAAACGCCCTTTCTCGTACTCTTCCGCAATCTTGCGGATCATTGCATCGTCGAGGCGGTCTGCAATCATTTTACGGAGCGGCGCGCTGTCGAATAGCGCATCGCCTGCAGTTATGGATATCAACGGAGCACGGCGTTGAAAAATATCGCTGGCGTCCGTCTCCGTGTACACTTGCCTCAACTGAGAATCATAATCGCGGCCAAGAAAGGCAAATGGCGCCGAAAGAGACCCGGTGCTCACTCCCGTCACGACGTCGAAAGTTGGTAGGTCGCCGCGTTTACTCCAGCCGGCTAACAAGCCCGCGCCGAACGCTCCGTCGTCTCCACCTCCGGAAATCGCCAAAAAATATAGCGGAGCCGATTTGGCGCGCACCTTGTTGCGCCGTTCATAGGCCTTCAGCGCAATTGCATTGATGCGGCTTACATCGCTGACGTAAAACCGCGCGTCAGGGATATTCAAAACTCTGGTCTGTTGGGCTTGCGCGTATCGGACTGCCGGAAGGCGCTCGATCGAGGCGCAGCCGACGAGCGCCAATGCGATGCCGCTAGCCACGATAGACATGATAGGGTGGTGGCCGTGCGAGCGCTGGCGGAATGCGCGTTCATTTTTTTCAAAAAGGGGCATCGGCTATCGTAATACGAATTTGGCTAATGGCTCCTCGGCAGAAACCCGCTTTGGCAATTGAGGAGGCGAGTCCGTTTTGGCACCGAGTGAAACTTAGCGACGGGTTCGACGGTGCAATCGGGATACGCGATGCCGTTCGGTCGCGGCGAAGTGCTGGTCTCAGTTCGCTCATTACCCAACCGGAAAATCGTTTAAAACTCGGATCGCTCCGCGAAATACCCGCATGCCGTTATCGGCGCATCAGCCAGCAAGAACTCTGCTCCGGTGGCCCTCAGTACAGCGGGCCTTGCGCAATTCGCCGTATCGAACGACCAGTAAAACGAGAGTCACGAGGCTCCTCCGCCTGCTGCGCCGATAGCCGGGGCGTCGTGCTCTCGCCGCGGGCGCCGGAGAGGCGGCTGCGGGCGGGTCGCAGTGACCGCCTGTTCGCGCGACTGTTGGTCGGGGTCAGCGGCCGGCTCAACCGGCAGCACGATCTCGAAGCGCGCCCCGGTGCCGACATCTGGAGACACGGAAAGCCGCCCACCGTGGCGTTCGACGATCATCCGGCAGATCGCCAAGCCCATACCCATGCCGTCCTCCTTTGTGGTTACGAATGGGTCGAATATCCGGCTTATCTGTTCAAGCGCGATCCCCGGCCCCGAGTCCTGCACATAAATGCCCACTGCCTTGCTGCCGCGTCTTTCCGTCCGCACGCAGAGGCTCCGTCCTGCAGTCGGACCGCTCTTCATTGCGTCGAGCGCGTTATGGATCAGGTTGACGACCACCTCCTGCAGTTGCCCTTTGTGGCCGCGAATAGTCGGCAGTTCGCTCTCCAGCTCGACGCGGAAAGTAACGTGGTGATCGGTCAGATCGCTGCGCAGGCCCTGCAGGATCCCTCGAACGACCATGTTCATGTCCACGTGCTGGATATCCTTGGGGGTGTTCCGGAACAGGCTACGAATACTTTTGACAATGTCGTCGGCACGGTAGCTGCTGTCAATAATCTCACCGACGATCCCGCGGATCTCGTCGAGGTCCGGTGCCGCTTGATCAAGCATGAGCTGCGCCGCCTCGGCATTGGAGACGATGCTGGTGAGCGGTTGCTTTACCTCGTGCGCCATGGCGCCGAGCGCCGCATCCAACGTCGTCAGCTTACGGCTGCGCTCGAGCTGCAGCGCCAGATTGACGCGCGCGAGGCGCATGTCCTGCCGGATTGTTTCCGCGAGCAACGCGATCAGCACGATGGTCGATGCAGTCACCGAAAGAAAGCGGCTTGCGTAGAAACTGAGACAGAAGCGGCCGGTCATGACGAAGGTTGTCACCGCAAGCTCCGCCACCAGCGCGACAACCGCGACCGTCAGCCAGAGATCGAAAACCGATTTTTGACGACGCAATAGCAGCGCCAGCAGCGCCGCCACACTCACCGCTAAATCGAATCCGGTTGTGTAGGTTGCCAGGGGCGCGAAGCCGAGCGTGTCAGCAAAGAGGGCAGGCAGGGCGTCGCCATAGTCGACGGCGGTCCACGTGAGCAGAACCACGATACCGAGGATGGCTGCCGTATCCCAATAAACCGTCGCTGCGGTTAAAGGGCGTGGCTCGCGCGGCATGCAAACGTAGGCGATAATTGCAGCGGGCAGTCCGAAATGCCAGAAAATAAAAAGCCACGCCGTGGTTTGCAGACCGGCGCCGAGAAGGCCGGATGGCGCGAATGCGCCCGGAAATGTCAGGGCATGCGGGATGATGATCAATGCGTCGAACAAAAAGCCGCTGGCCAGCAGCAGCAGGCCGCGTGAACCGATGGTCATGGCATGACTGGCCAGCAGCGCGGCGATCACGAGATCGCAGATGACGAGGATACCTTCGGTGGCGGGTATAAAGCCGGCCATCGGTTGCAACTGGATGGCGCCAAAGGGGACCGTCAACATTGTAGCGGCCAGCACCGCGGCGGCGACCGCAAGCGTCAACCGGCGTTGCCGCGTCGTCGGCGTGGGCGCCGCCAAGGAAAACTTGGGCGCACTCGATATCTTACGTGTAGCCATGTACGCACCCCGGCACGCGACCCGTAACGACCAGCTGTAAGTATAGAGCGTCCGCCGAAACAATTAAACCAGCAAGGGTAAACCATCTCTGCGGTCGGGCAGGGCAAGTTTCCCAAGTGTGCTATCCGGTTGGGGGCAAAAGTTTCCGGGGCAGGCGGCGTTTCTTTCAGCCAACACGAAGCGCGCATGAGGGGCCACCTTATTGCCGTGCTCACGCTGGCAACCGACGCTGATCGATATAGGGGTCTGTTAGCTATCCTCGTCCGGCGGTCCCTCGGACGGATGGGTTTCGCGCTGGCAGGCCTTCAGCGCCTGACGCAGGGTCGGAAAGATGCGATGCTCATGTTCCGCTCGGAAGAGTTCGATCTCCCTTAGCCAGTTGAGAAATTCGGTCCTGCGCCCGGCGATTATCAGTATGGCGCCGCGCGCTTCCAGCGCCTTATTCAGATCGCGAACGGCATACAAGCCGCTAATATCGACGTCGCTGATCGGTATTGCGTCGATGACAAACCACCGCAAGTCCGGCCCGGCAGAGTCAGCCGCAGCTAGTGCCCGTCGCTTGAAATAGTCGGCATTGAAGAACGTTAGAGGGGCGTTGAAGCGGAAAAGCACCAGGCCCGGAAATGTCTTCGCGGTCCGGTGTCGTTCGATCGAATGGAAGCCGGGAAGGCCGTCGAGCTCGCCCAGGATCTCGTCGCGCGGGCGGGCTGTCTGTCTAATGAAGCGCGCCAGCGCCAGCGCAATTGCGACCAGAATGCCGTTGATTGCGCCCACAGCCACGACACCCAGCGTTGTGACGATGGCCAATCCAAACTCGATGCGGTCGATCTTCCAGATTTCTCTAAGCGTATGTACGTCGAACAGCGAGAAAGCCGCGAACACTAATACCGCCCCCAACGCCGCAATCGGCACGTATTGCAAGGGATCGGTCAGGAACAAGAGCACTATCGATATTGCAGCGGCGGCGACTAGCCCGGTCACCTGCGTCCGCCCGCCCGCGGCGGCGCCCATGGCGGTGCGCGAGTCGGCTCCAGTGACCGCAAAGCCCTGCGACAGAGCCGAGGCGATGTTGGCTGCGCCATAGGCAGCCAATTCACGATCGACGTCGATGTCGTAGCCCCCCTTAGATGCAAAGCTGCGGGCCGTCAAAGTGCCGCTTGTAAACAGTACGAGCGCTAGCCCAGCCGCAACGCCTGCGAGCGAGGGCATATCTTCGAGCGGAATCGTCGGCCAGCGCAACCGCGGCAATCCCGCTGGAAGTGGCCCCAGAATTGCGACACCCACTGCGTCAAGTTTCAACAATGCAACCGCGGCGCCTGCAACAACCAGCACAATCAGCGCCGCCGGTACGCGCGGCAGGAATCGCAGCGAGAGGAAAAGCACCACAAAGCCACTCGCCCCAACTCCCAGCGTCGGCAGGTGCGTTTGCGGGAGTTTGCCGACGAATTCAATTAGCCGTGGAACGATGCCATCCGACTCAATCGGAAACCCGAATAGCTTGCCAATTTGCCCAAGGAAAATGCTGATCGCGATTCCATTCAGAAAGCCTACGAGGATTGGTTTGGATAGAAAATCCGCCAATGCACCGAGGCGGAAGAAACTGGCGGCAATGCATAATAGGCCGGTGAAAAATGTCAGTGCGACGGAAAGAGAAAGATATAACTCGGAATTGCCGGCGGCGAGCGGCGCGATAGCCGAGGCGATCATAGCGCAGGTCGCGGCATCGGGGTTCACCATCAGCTGCCGTGAGGTGCCGAAAATCGCGTAGGCCACGAGCGGCAAGATGCTTGAATACAGGCCCACTATAGGGCTGAACCCGGCAAGCTGCGCGTAAGCGACTGCAACCGGCAGCGCCACCGCGGCAACCGAGATTCCTGCGATGAGATCGTGCCGGAAGTCTTGCGCGAACCGGTAGCTCAAAAGCGCCGGTATGCCAGGCGCGATGCGCGCTACACGTCTAGCTGCGGCGGTGCTCGCGGCGGGCGGGGTTGGTGCCACCGATGTTTCCAAGCTGCCACTCACGTCAACCGTGGCTTATAGCGCCGCCGATGTGCCTTTTTATCGCGTTCACGTAAATGCGCCATGTTCCGCCGGTGAAGGCGAAGAGGAGCGATGGCGCGAACGCGGCACATACGTGGTTCGGGCCATCGCCTTTCCTATTCGACCGTTGCTTGGCGCTACTGCATAGAAATGGTCAAACCGCTCAGACTAAGCGAGGCCTCAAAGCCAACCTGCCGTCCGTGCAGCTGCAGCACGACGCCATTTGCGTTCTGGAGCGTCACCGCTTTTGCGCCGCCCGCTACTGCAAGCCCGGCAGAAGCGGCCGAATAACTGCCAACGATGTCTTCCGCGGTCCTGAGATGCGTCGCGGTGCCGACCAATTCGGCCCCTGCCACGCCGATGGTGCCGGCGCTGACGCCGCCGATGCTCAGATGGTAGGTCTTGCCGTGGAAGGTCAGCGTGCCCGAGCCGCCGCCGACCCCGATGATGAATCCGACCTTGGAGATTTTCAGGTGTACGGTGCCGCTCGCCGCATAGGACTGCGAAGGCGCGCTCATCAGCATGAGCATTGCCAGCAAAATACCTGCGCAAACTTTCAACCTATTAAGAGCACCACGCATTATTGCCTCCCGACTTTGTTTGCCAATGCAGATGACGCCTTGAGTAACTGTGTGACGCAATCGACGGCCCTAATCGCCTTGGGGCCTCAGTCATTGTTGATTTCATTTTTTCGACGCCGCCTTTGACGCTTCGAACCTCTCGCGGTAGCCGCGCGCAATGGAACGGACGCCGCGCCCGATCTCTTCATATGCTTCATCGGGCAGGTTGGCTAGCGACACGCGAAGCGACCAATTGGGAGCCTCGAATCCGCCGCCGTTCAGCAGCACGATTCCATGGGCTTCGGCCAATTGGAAGGCGAGGTCGAGCGGGTGGATGTTCTTCTTTAGGTATTCAACCGCTTCGTCGCCAATATTTTTGCGGGCCCAGAACTCGAAGTCGATCAGCCCATAATACGCGTCGAAGTTTGGATTCGGAGGCAACTCGAGGCCCATGCCTTCAAGCAGCGCCACAATCCGCTTGTGCACGATCTCCATGCACGCCTTCTGATAGTCCTTTTTGGCATCCATCAGCTCATACAGCGAGAACATGCTCATCATCACCTGCTGCGGCAGCGATAGCCCCGCGGTGTGGTTGAGGCCAATGTCGCGGCTGTCGGCAACGATGCGATCGATGAACTTGAATTTGCGTGGCTCCAGAGTTATCGGGCCGTAACGCTTGTCCAGTGCTTTCACATGCTCGGCGGGCAGCTTGGCGATCATTTTGTCGAAGATGTTGTCTTCGTGGATCGCGATGGTGCCCAAGCGCCAGCCGGTGCAGCCGAAATACTTGGAATAGGAGTAGACGCCGATGGTGTTGTGCGGCAGCTCGCCGAGCAGCGAGCGGAAATCGTTGACGAACGTTCCGTAGACATCGTCGGTCAGCAGCATCAGGTCGGGACGTTTGTTCTTGACGAGGTTCACGATCTTGCCGATCGTTTCCCTGCTCATGGCCATTCCGGTCGGATTGCCGGGATTGACGATGAAGAACGCCTTGATCTTGGGATCCTCCAGCTTTTTGAGTTCGGCGTCGGTGTATTGGAAACGATTCTCCTGCGGCGCCGCGACGTTCACGACCTTGAGGGCATAGTCCTCCAGATGCGTCATCTCGAGGTAGGGCGTGAAAATCGGCGTCCCGAGCGCGATCGTGTCGCCGGGAAACAGCAACCGATTGGCCTTCAAGGATTTGAAGATGTAGCACATTGCGGCTGTGCCGCCTTCGACCGCATAGATGTCGAATTTACCGGCCGGATGCGGTTTGCCGCACATCGCCCACATCAGGTATTCGTGCACAATCCGCTCGTTGTGCACCAGCATGCGGTCAGGCACGGGATAGTTGTCGCCGATGATCGAATCGACAAGCTCGTGGACAAATGCGTCGGGCTCGAATCCGAAGGTCTTGATCGCGAAACTCACCATCGCTGAAAGAAACTCTGCGCCCGGCATATCCATGTGCTTGGCGAGCCATGCGTTGAGGCGCGATGCGATGCCCTTGGCTTGCGGCATTCCGCCAATTCCGGGGGAGAGCTCCATGACGCGCTTGCTCTCGGTGATGGCGAACTGGCCGAGCAGGAAGAAGCCTTCGCGCGGAGTGGTCGCGATCCAGTTTGGATTGCCACGGCCGGCATTGAGAAATGCAGACTGCGCTGTCCGTGATGTTTTCTTGGCGAGCGCGATCAGCTCATTCTTGATCTCGAATGGACCAAGCGCCTCAAACTTCTTGAGCGTGGAAAGTTCGGCCATGTCGGACTCCTGGTTCTCATTGGGTCAGATTTGTTAAACGACGATCGCCTGTGGCACCGACGGCACTGCCCCGATAGGGCGTTGCGAAGCGGCCCTGCCGGGCCGCTTGTGTCAGGTCAACAGCATGACGATGACCATCCCCCAGATCGTCAGTAGCGTATTTCCAACCGCATACGTCACCGTATAGCCCAGTCCTGGAATCTGGCTCTTGGCGCGGTCGTTGATCATGCCGAGCGAAGCAGTCGTGGTGCGTGCGCCCGAGCAACATCCGAGCACGATCGCATCGTCGAACCGGAACAGATATTTCCCCACGTACATCGCCAGGATCAGCGGTACGGTCGTCACCGCGATACCCCACAGGAACAGTCCGATACCGAGCTGCTGCAGGCCGGCGACAAAACCGGGCCCGGACGAAATGCCGACCACGGCGATAAACACGTTAAGGCCGACGGAATTCATGAACCAGACGGTCGGCGATGGAATTCGTCCAAAGGTCGGGCGGACGGAGCGCAGCCACCCAAAGAAGAGCCCGGAGATCAAGGCGCCGCCGGACGTGGACAGCGTGAGAGGGACGCTTCCGACCTTGAAGACGAGCGCGCCAACCAGAGCGCCGATCGCAATGGCCCCACCGATGAATGCGACGTCCGCCACATCGGTCGCACGATCGGGGACACCCAGCAACTTGGTCGCGGCCGACAGGTCCTGGGTGCGGCCGACGAGCGTGACGATATCGCCGCGGTAGATCTGGGTGTTCGGCAAGATTGGAATCTCGGTGGCCACCGCGCCGCGCGTGATCTTGCGCAGGAAAACACCGCGTGCTCCGGGAGATTTTGCCAACTCGGCCAGCGTCTTGCCGTCGACCTCCTTGCTGGTGACGTAAATATCGAGGCCGCCCGCTGGCACGGCCAGCAACTCGCGGTCGTCGACCTCTTCGGCGCCTGCTCCGATCAAGCTCACAAGTACGTCGCGTCGGCCGGCGACGGCCACGACATCTCCTGCCTGGATCACCGTGTCGGCCGTTGCGTCCATGATTTCGCCGCTACGGCGGATGCGCTGCACAAATACGCGCTGGTCGGGGATCAGGGATTCGGCCTGCAGCGCGGTTTTTCCGACGACAGGTCCCGACTCTTTGACGCGGAATGCACGCAGCTCGAACTGGTACCAGGCTGTGCCGGCGCCGCCGACTACCTTCTTGCCACCGTATTTTTCCTCGTACCGCTTGCAGGCCTCTTCCAGATCGATCCCGAGAAGGGCGGGGCCAATCAGCGCGAGGACAATGGCCGATCCGACGGTGCCGAAAATGTAGGTGACGGCGTAGGCGACTGGCATGGCGTCCAGCAGCTTCTTGGTTTCGTCCGGCGGCAGGCCGAGCCGGTTGATCGCGTCGGTCGCGAGGCCCATCGACGCGGAGATCGTCTGCGAGCCGGCATAGAGTCCTGCCGCCGAGCCCACATCGTAGCCGGCCCATTTGGCGCCGACATAGGCGGCGCCAAGGCAGAATACGCAAACGACCGCGGCGAATATCGCCTGGGGCACGCCGTCTTTTGCAACACCGCGTACGAATTGCGGTCCCACGCCGTAGCCGATCGCGAACAGGAACATCAGGAAGAAAGTTGGCTTAAGCGGGCCGGAAATCGTAATTCCAAGCTGGCCAATGAGCACGGCGGCGATCAATGTCGCCGTGACCGCGCCGAGGCCCAAGCCTTTGTAGGTGAATGATCCGAAATAGTAACCGAGGGCCAGGGACAAGAAGATCGCAATTTCCGGATAGGTCTTGAGCGTTTGGACAAACCAGCCGATCATAATATCACCCGTTTGCGTTCTTGAATTCCAACGCCTTTCCAGCGGCGTTCGCCGCGTCCAATCTCACGCTGCATGTTTCGTGGTCGCGCCGGCCCGCTTCGCCAGCGCATCGGGTCGGACAAGCTTCAACCCCTCGGTCGCGTCGTAGCCGTGGATCTCCTTCACATCGAGCTTCCGCATGAAGTCGATGGTTTCCTTGGTAATCACCTGGCCCGGCACCATGATCGGGAAGCCCGGCGGGTAGGGGATGACGAAGTTGGCGGAGACCAATTGGGGGCCGTTCGTCAGGCGCCGGTCGATTTCCGGATCGGCCAAGCGGATGTATTCGCAACCGGCCGCGTCGTAGGCCGTGTAGAAGCCGCCGCGGATATCCCCCTCGTTGGTCCGCTTGCCCGCATCTTTGCGGAAGCTTTCATGGAAGGACGAAAAGTTCGGAAGATCGGGCACGTCAGTCATGAGACTCTTGACTCGTTCCTCGAACGTCTTGCGCACATTTGGGCCGCCTTGGGTGAGGCGCTGATCGATCTCGTGACTGATTTCCACCAACACGCGGATCAAGTGCGCCACATCGCTGCGGGTGTTGTTGATGTTGGATTGCAGGAGGACCGAGTTGCGCGACGTCTTGTTGAGTTGGATGTTGTAACGGCTGGCCAGCATGCCCTTGAACTGGGTACCATCGAAGCCGGCGGTACCGCAGACGAGCGTCATACGGGTCGGGTCGAGGCAGAATTCGTCGTCCTGCATGCTCCGCAGGGCGATCGCCCAGTTCGACCCCGGCGCCAGGAAATCGGTGAACCCGCTCTGCCGGTACTCCGCCGGCACCATGCCGTCGGCGCCGAGAATCTTGAAATATTTCGAAATCAGTGGATGCTCGGCAACCGCTTTGCGGATCGCCAGCGAGACTTCGATGGCATTGCCGACGAGCCCGTAGCCTTCCAGCTCCATTTGCCGGCGCGCAACGTCAAGGCTTGCGATCAGTTGCTGGTTCGGGCTGGTGGAGGCGTGGGTGAAAACCGCCTCGTGGAACTGTGCTTCGACGGTGTGGAAATCGATATCCTTCACCAGCAGCATCGAGCCTTGCCGCAGGGCGGACATCGATTTGTGCGTCGAATTGGTCTGATAGACGCGCAGGCGCACCTGGCGCGGATCGGGAATGAGCCGCGTCTTCAGTAGTGTCTCGTTCGACGGGTTTTTGCCGAGCTCGGACTGCTGTTTCTCATAGGCCGCGACGGACGCCGAATCACGCAACCAGGTTTCGATATCGTTTGCGGCGCCCATCGCCGTCCGCGGGCGCAGGAATGGCGAGAATCGGGCGAACCCGAACCATGCTTCGTCCCACAGGAAAATCAGGTCCGGCTTGATTGCCAAGCATTCTTCCATCACGCGACGCGTGTTGTAGATGTGCCCGTCGAATGTGCAATTCGTCAGGTCGAGCATCTTGGCGCGATGCAATCTGTTTTCGGATTTCAGATTGAGCAGGGCTTCCTTGATGGTGCGCAGCGGCACGGCACCGTACATCGAATACTCGGTCATCGGGAATGCTTCGACATAGAGCGGCTGCGCGCCGGCGAGCACCATCCCGTAATGATGCGACTTGTGGCAGTTGCGGTCGACGATCGCGATGTCGCCCGGCGCCAACAGGGCCTGCACCGCCATCTTGTTGGACGTCGAAGTGCCGTTGGTGACGAAGAAGACATGATCCGCGCCAAAGGCACGCGCAGCCTTTTCCTGCGCTATTTTGATGTTGCCGGTCGGCTCCAGGAGACTATCGAGCCCGCCGGTGGTCGCGCTGCTTTCGGCGAGGAAAAGAGTGGGCCCGTAGAATTCTCCCATGTCGCGAATCCAATCGGACTTGAAGACGGACTTGCCGCGCGCAATCGGCAGCGCATGGAAAGTACCGATCGGACGCTGGGCGTATTTCTTGAGATTGTCGAAGAACGGCGTGTCGTAGCGGTCCTGCACACCTTCGAGAATCGCCAAGTGCAATTCGAGCAACTCTTCGATCGAATAGAAGACGCGACGCGCCACGTCCGCCATCGGGTTTCCGGCCAGCTCTTCGACACGTCGGTTCGATACAATATAAATATCGAGCTCGGGCCGGACCCTCTTCAACAATTGCGCCAGCTGCAACGCGGATAATTCGGCCTTGTATTTTCGTTCCAGCGACTCAGAAAGAGTACGCAACACCGGGACATCATGACGCGAGCGGAATACGAAACCTTCGTTGATGACCACAGCTGCGAGATCGGGATTGAGCATCGTCGCACAGAATGCGTCCTCGACGCTGCCGACAAACACCGGCTCATAAATGAAGGCGTCAAGCGGCCGGCGTAGCCCGCGCCATTCGGCGCAGAGTGCCGGCCAGCGCTCGGACGGAACACCCGTGACGATCAGGGTCTCGAAATAGGGGCGATGCGTTTCGCTGCGGCCGAGAGTTGGCGGCAATAGGTCGGGTACCGACTCGCTACCTTCGTCATGGATCTCCCAGTCGCCGGCGTGCCCACGGAACGATCGGGTGAGCAACGCAGTGCTGATTCGCGTGACGAGCGAAAGGACGGAGCGCGCATCGTCAGCAGCGCTGTTGTCACGCAGTGCCGCCATCAGGTGCGGGCCGGGATAGGCGTGAAATTCCTCGATCGGCACCATTTCCAACAGTGCCGTTTCGAAATCGGTCCGGCTTTTGCCGCCCGCCAGCCAGGCATGGGCGACGTCGACGAGTTCCCTCCATTGGTCGGCGCGCGCGTTAGGACCCGAAAAAAACTGATCGATTCGACCTTCGGAAAGCCTTGTCCGGTTTGCCATAGCCAATATCTCCGTCGGTATTGCTGGCTGCCGGCGCGTGCGCGTAACCGCATCGTGCGGCGCAGCACATCGTTCGACAACCTTCGCGGGTAAGGCGTTCTAGCTGGAATTTGAACTGCAGATTGTGGCGCAAAGATATTGTCCTTTGGGGAAGTGTGAAAAGGACGCGGGGACGGCGCAGGCGTTCAAGCGCCGTCAGGCGCGGCGGCGCAATGACTATTAGGCCGAGCTTTAATCCGGGGCTGCGCGTTAGTGTGCAATCACAGACACGAAGGATATCGCTTCCCTTACGCGAGCGAAGAATTTAGCCGGTTCCCAAATTGTGATTTCAGCGCGACAGAACGTCACCAGCGGCCCGCGACGGTGACGTTCGACGGATTTTATCCGATAGACGTGACGCCGATAATTATGGGCCCTAATACGGTCAATACGATATTGGCGATGGCATACGGGACAGCTACGCCAAGTATCGGGGTCTTGCTCTCTGCGACGTCGCAGGCTCCGGCCACCGCAGCATCGACCGTCATCGCGCCCGCGAGTGCACCGCAGATAACAACGGGATTCATGCGCAGGATACGGTGGGCGAAAATCGTCCCAACGACCAGCGGGGCTAGTGTCACGACTACGCCGACCATCAACAGCATCAGGCCGTGCGCTTGAATCGCAACCCAAGCCGCGCGGCCGCTCACCAATCCGATGGCCGCCACGAACCCGCACAGGCCAAAGTCGGCGAGCGTCTGCTGAGCGGCCGGGGGTATTGCTCCAACCGTAGGCCGGCGAGAATGCAACCAACCGCATACAAGCCCGGCGATCAGTGCGCCACCGCCGCCGCCAAGGGTCAGAGGGACCTGACCCAAAGTGAAGCCGAGCAAGCCAATCAATAAGCCACCTGCGAGGCCAAAAGTCGCGAAAGCGATATCGGTGCGGTCGCCCGCACGCATGGCTTGCCCCACCTTCGCCGCGACTCGGCTCAGATCGTGAGACAATCCAACCAGCGTCATAACGTCGCCGACGTAAACGCGCGTCCCCGGCGTCAAGGGAACGTCTTGGCCATGTCGCGTCAATGAGCGCAAGAATACGCCACGCGCCGCATCGCCGACACGCTCAACAATTTCTGACAATGTCCGGCCGTGCAGGTCGCGGGCTGCGACAAGGACTTCGAGCACTTCGCCCGGAACCGAACGCATGACGTGCTCGCCTTCAATTTCGGGCCCGATAATGGAATGCGCCGCGACAATCGCTCCGGTCGGTCCGGCAAGGAGAATTTCGTCGCCCGTCTGAAGAGGTGTGTCAGGACGCGGTTCGACATCGATTCCGTTCCGTAAGATGCGTTCAATCACGGCGCGCCGTCCAATCCGATTCTCCAGTTCCCCTACCGTTTGGCCGGCGCCGGCGGAGACTTCATACGCGCGCGCCTGGAATTTGCGATACAGCAAATTTCTTGCCTTCGGTTCGGCACCGCCAGAAAGGGCGGCTTCGAGCTTTATTGCTTCCTGCTTCAAATTGATGCCCATCAGCCGCGGCGCCGCGAGCGGAACAAAAAGAAGAACGAGGATGTACCCGAGAATATACGTTACGGAATAGGCGGCGGCGATGTTGGCCTGCTGCTGCTGCAACACGTCATCCGGCAAACCGAGCTGCGCCAAAGCGCCCGACGCCGTGCCCATCATCGACGTTTGCGTCAGGCTGCCGGCAGCAAGGCCGGCGGCGGTGCCGGGGTCAAATTTCAAGAAGAATGAAAACGACAATACAACGGCAAGTCCGGTCAGGCCGATGACAAGTGCCAGCACGACTTGCGAAAGCGTGCGCAAACTAAGCGAGGCAAAAAATTCCGGGCCGGATCGGTAGCCAATTGTGAATACAAACAAAGCGAAGAGAATGGATTTCAGGAGTGACGGAATAACGAATTCTCCGATTTGTCCCAATGCGACGGCGACAAGCAACGTGCACGCGGTGCCGCCAATCGAAAATCCATGGAAGCGCAGGCGTCCCAGAACAGTGCCAATAGCGATGGCCAAGAACAGAAATATCTCCGGCGCGGATTTAACGACATGATGCAAGACGGACAATTGAGCCCCCGACCTCTCGTGCCGTGCCAAATTCTTGCCGACGGCCGGCCTGCAGTCGAATTTTAACAGTTCGCCGCGAGGGTTCGATTGTACCTTGGGGCAAGCGGCGCGCTCCCCGGTCTAGGCCGGCTCGTCTTCGGTAACCCAGGCAGACAAGAGCTCCCAGATGACGGCCAAGACGATCGGGCCGAGAAAAAGCCCGGTAATCCCGTAGGCAAGGGTGCCGCCAATCACGCCGACCAGAATCACCAGCGTAGGGGTTTTCAACCCCCGCCCCATGACAATCGGCTTTAGAACGTTGTCCAGCAGGTTGACTGGCACCATGTAGGCCGTGAACAAGAGCGCCGTCGTTGTTTCCATCGCGGTCCAACTCCAGACGATGATGGGTATCAGAACAATAGCTGGGCCGATCTGAATGATGCCGAGGACCAAGACGGCCACCGTGAAAAAACTCGCATACGGAATTCCCGCAAGCGTCAGTCCAATACCGGCAAACAAGGCCTGCAATACCGAAACGCCAATGACGCCGCGCGATACGGAACGGATGGTGGCTCCAGCCAGTGTGATGAACTCTTCGCCGCGCGCCGGATTGATCCTGTGCGCAAATTTCTTGACGGCATCGACGAGCGACGGCGCCGGCGCAAAGAGAAATCCGGCGAGAATAATGGAGGCAATAAACTTGACAACGCCGACGCCTGTATCGGCGCCGGTCCGAAGCAGGCTGCTGCCGAGCGGTTTAAGTTGAGGCGCGATCTTACCGAAAGCAGCCTTGAAATTGGTCGAGGCAAGATCCCAAAATTGATAAATGGAATCGCCGATCAGCGGCCAGTGCTTCACCGATTGAGGCGGTGAAGGAATTGACAGGGTCGAGGGATCGAGTCGCTCGGAAATCGCATGCATGCTGTCGATCAAAGCCAGTGCCAGCCAAGTCACCGGCCCGACAACAATTATCAGGCTCAAAACCGTGATCAGGGAGGCTGCCAATCGGCGGTGTCCGCCAAGTAGAAAAGCCATCCAATCGAAAACGGGGTAGAGCGCGACCGCGAGCACGACGCTCCAAATGACAATCGGAATAAAAGGACGGACAAGTATCAGAGACCAATAAAGGAAAAGCCCAAGAACCCCGAGTCGGATCGCTACCTCGATGAAATTGGCGGTGAGTTGGTCGCGGCCGAATGAGTTCTTCTTATCGTCAGTCATTGCAGTTCCCCGAACCGGCCTTCACTTAAGTCGGAGCACAGCGCGATCGCAAAATTGTACGCGACCTAATCAATAATGTGATAGCCGCCGTCTATATACAACGTTTCTCCGGTAATGAGTCGTGCCGCATCGTGTGCCAGGAATGCTGTCGCCAGGCCGACGTCCTCGATGCTGACCAGGCTGCGGGCAGGGGCCTTGGCTTTAGCCTTTTCCAGTAGTGCGTCGAATTCCGGAATGCCGGACGCCGCGCGAGTCGCCAGAGGCCCCGGCGATATGGCGTGAACGCGAATTCCTTTGGGGCCGAGCTCTGCCGCGATATAGCGGACGGCGCTTTCTAGCGCCGCCTTGGCGACGCCCATGATGTTGTAGTTTTTAACGACCATTTGGCTGCCGTAATAACTCATCGTGAACAATGTGCCGCCTTTCTTCATCAGCGGCTCGGCCAGATGCGCCATTCGGATGAAGGACCAGCACGACACGTCCATCGTGGTGATGAATCCGTCGCGCGGCACGTCGACGACGCGGCCCTGAAGCGCCTCTTTAGGCGAGAAGGCGATGGCGTGAACGACAAAATCGAGCCGGCCCCATTTGCTCTCGATCTGCTTGAATGCCTCCTCCATTTGCCCCGGTATCTGAACGTCCAAGGGCATCACGATCGCGGCTTCGAGTTCCCGGGCAAGCGGCTCGACATATTTCTTGGCCTTGTCGTTGAGATAGGTGACGGCCAAATCCGCGCCCAGGGCGCGAAAGGCCTTGGCGCAGCCCCAGGCGATCGACTGATTATTGGCGATACCAACGATCAAGCCCTTGCGGCCTTCGAGCAGTGAGCTGACGCCTGGCCTGGCTTTTGGGATCATTAGGCGAACCTCGTGCGCTGAGGGGTTTCGGTGCGACGTGACGGGAGGAGCGCCAGCGTATGCCGCGCAATCATCAACTCCTCGTCGGTGGGAATAACGTAGACGGCGACCCGGCTGCGCGGCTGCGAAATTAACTGTGCGCCGGCGGCGTTTGCAGTGGGATCCAAATTGAGCCCAAGCCACGACATCTTTTCGCAGATACGCCCCCGAATCGTTGGCGAGTTCTCGCCAATTCCGGCCGTGAAAACAAAAGCATCGAGCCCGCCCAGCGCCGCCGCAAGCATCCCGGCCTGAAGCCCGGCGCGGTAGACGAAGTAGTCGATGGCGAAAGCGGCGCGCGGTACGCCGCTGGCTTCGAGTTTGCGCATGTCATTACTGAGCCCCGAGAGGCCCTTCAATCCGCACTCGCGGTAGAGCAGGTCCTGGACCGCGGTTGCGCTCATGCCCTTCTCGGCGATGAGATAGAGCACGACCCCCGGATCGATCTGTCCAGGACGCGTCCCCATGGGCAATCCGTCAAGCGCCGTGAAGCCCATCGTGCTTTCGATGCTGCGGCCTTCTAATAGCGCACACATGGAGGCGCCGCTGCCGAGATGGGCAACGATCACGCGACGATTGGCAACATCGGGCGCGACCTGACGCAGGCGCTCGGCGATATATTCATAGGAAAGTCCATGAAAGCCGTACCGCCTTACGCCCTCATCATAAAGTTGTTGCGGGATCGCAAAGTGGTCGGCGACGGCGCTATGGCCGCGGTGGAACGCTGTATCGAAACAGGCCACCTGCGGCAGGTTGGGGTGGCTCGCCAGCAGCGAGCGGATCGGCGCCAAATTGTTGGGCTGGTGCAAAGGTGCGAGCGAGACGTATTTCTCCAGCCGGCTGACGACGCCCGCATCGATCAAAACCGGGCGGCCGTATTCCGAACCGCCGTGGACGACACGGTGTCCGATAGCGACGAGATTGACCTTCTGTGTCTCACGCAGCCATCCGCCGGCTTCGTGAATGGCGGCCGAAACATCCGCCACCTTGTCCGTCGTATAAGTACGATCGATCAGTAGCGTCCGATCCACCGCTTCGGCGCGCAAGCGCGGCTGCGTACCGATGCCGTCCATCTGACCCTTGACGATGGGCTTGAGTTCGTCCGTTTCGACGGCCGCAAAGACCTGAAACTTGACGCTGGACGAACCGGCGTTAACAACCAGGATTGCGTCCATCGCTGATCACGCGGCTTGCAGCGCTGCAACGCGGCGGCGCGCGTGGGCGTAAAGAACGGCGACTGCACAGGACGCCATGCGGCTGCGCACCGAATCCGCGCGCGACGTAAGAATGATCGGTACGCGGGCGCCTAGTACTATTCCCGCTGCATCCGCCTTGGCTATGAACGTGAGATTCTTGGCGAGCATATTTCCAGCTTCGAGATCCGGAACAACGAGGATTTGCGCGTGACCAGCCACTGCAGATGTGATGCCTTTGATTTTGGCGGCCTCAGGGTCGATGGCGTTATCGAAAGCGAGCGGCCCATCAAGCAAGCCGCCGGTTATTTGGCCGCGGTCCGCCATCTTGCATAATGCCGCCGCATCAATGGTCGACGGAATCTTGCTGGTAACGGTTTCTACCGCTGAAAGTATGGCGACTCTTGGCGTGCCAAGACCAATCTGCGTGAAGAGATCGATCGCATTCTGAACGATATCGCGCTTCACATCGAGATCAGGGAAAATGTTAATCGCTGCATCGGTGATAAAAAGCGTTTCGGGATAGGTCGGCACGTCCATGATGAACGCGTGGCTGATGCGCCGCGCCGTACGCAAGCCTGTCGTCGACGCCGTCACCGCGCGCATGAGTTCGTCGGTGTGCAGGCTGCCTTTCATTAGGAGCTCGCCGCGGCCCTGCCGGACAAGCTCGACGCTTCTTGCGGCCGCTTCGTCGCTATGCGCCGCGTCGAGGGTCTCAAATTGGCCTAGATCGAGTTTGTGCTTGGCCGCGACGGCCGCCATCTTTGCGGCTGGCCCCACTAGAACAGGAACAATAAGCCCGGCCTGCGCAGCCTCCACCGCCCCGCGCAGCGACGTCTCATCACAGGGATGTGCGACGATCGTTGTCGTTGGCTGCAACTCCTTCGCCTTGGCGATGAGCCGCTCGTATTTTGAAGACGTTGGGTGCGCATTCGGGTCGACCGCAAGGTTAGACTCTTGAGGGGTTTTTTCGCCGCGCATTCTCGTCTCGCGAATATTGCGCGCGAGCCAAACGGTTCGCGCTAGGAAGCTTTCGCTGCAGGTTCTTTGTAGGGCGTCTGCAATGGAACGATTTTGTCCGCCGCGGCGGGGCCGCCATCGGACGCAAACAGGCGCGCGACACGATCTAGACGCTCCTGGCCTTCGGCGGGCAATTCACCGCGTGCGGCCAGGACGTGCCGCAGAATTTCGAGCGCTTTGCGCCGTGCTTCGTTGTCCTTCGGCAGCAAATTTGGAATGGCTGTCAGGGTGGCGTCGGTATCGATCAGCAACATCAAGAACTGCTCACGCACCAATGCCTTGAACTGTGCGAGTGTCAATCGGGGCATCCCTTCCCCGGTCACACGGAGACGGCGAATGGCCGCAAATCCGCGCTCGTCGACCCCGCCGCGAGCCATGCCGACGTAAACCAAGCTTCGGATCAGCGCCTCGCGCAGGCCGCCCTGCGTGATGCGGGATTTCAATTCGGCGATCCGCTTTTGCAGCAGCTCGCGGTGTAGCGGGCTCTTGCCTGCCTTCCGTGCCGGCCGCGTGTCTGCGGGGTCGACGCCGAAGGCGGCTTGCAGCAGCGGCGAACCGTAGACAGCCAGGAACAATTGTTCGCCGAAGCTGTCGCGCAAATCGCGGCAAGTATCGAGCGCCGTTACGATCTGGTCGGATATTGCCTCCTGGATGGCAACGAAGGGATTGTCGGGGTCCGCCGGGCGCCGATGCTCGCGGGCCGATTCCGCCAATGCGCGCAGTGATGCGGCGAACGGATTGGCGTCGCAAAGGAGCTCGTATTGCAGCCGCGCGGGATGCGCCCGTCGGAGCATGTCGGCAACCGGAGTCGACATCATGGCGCGCACGAACGGCTGGGCAAAAGTGCGATAGAGCGTGAGATTTGATTCCGAGACCCGCGCGACCGTCGCAAAGCGACGCTCGTCGGCGGCATCATTGCCGCCGAGCGCTCGAATATCGTCGAGTGTTCTCGGTTCGCAGCGCATAACCCAGTTGCCGGAAACCAGTTCTGGATTGACGGTGCCTTCGGACTTCGCCTCGAAAGTAGCTTCGTAAAGCCCGGGCGGTAAGACATCGATCAGGTCGATATTGCTGGAGAACTCGTCGTGCTCCTTCCGCGCGACCCCGCCGGAAACGAAAATCCCCAAATGTCCGACAGTCTCATGGACGGTATAAACGATGGTCTGCCCGTGGGAGCGTATATCATCGACGTTTTCATAGAGATCGAGGATCCAACCGAGCGCCTGCTGGGGCGGCGTGATGTTGTCTCCCTTCGAGCACAACACCACGATCGGCGAACGGATGTTGCGCAGGTCGATTGTCGAACCGTCGGGAGCCTGAATCTGGCCGGCGGCAAGCTTGTTGCCGACAAACAGCTCATCGACAATGAACTGGATTTCCTCGGCATTCAAATTGACATGACCGCCCCACCAGCGTTCGAAGCCGAGATAGCGCGACGCCTCGGAATCAACCTTTGAGTAGAGGTTATATTGCTTGGTCCACAAGGTATTGGACGGATTGAGGCTCTCGAAGTTCTGCACCAGCCAGCCGCCATCGAATTTGCCAAGGCCGAGGTCGCTGGTCATAGCCGTGAGCCAACTGCCACCCAAAAGGCCACCGGTATAGCGCATAGGATTTTGGCCGCGCACGCCGGCCCAATAAGACAACGGAGATCCGGCGACGATGATCGGGCCGAAGAGTTCGGGACGACAGGCCGCAAGCATCATGACCGCCCAGCCCGCCTGGCAATTGCCGATCACGCAGGGTTTTCCATCGGCATCGGGGTGCAAGGCGATGACTTTTTCGAGAAAGATCGCCTCGGCGCGAGCGATATCTTCAATGGTCTGGCCGGGCATCGGATCAGGCAGAAAACCAACAAAATAGCACGGGTGCCCCGCTTTGAGCGCCACGCCGATTTCGCTGTCGGCCTTGAAACCGCCAATGCCGGGGCCGTGCCCGGCACGCGGGTCGACCACTACAAACGGTCGGCGGGCTGAATCGATTTCAACGCCTTTGGGTGCAACGATGCGAACCAGGCAATAATTGACCGGCCGCGGGAGCATTCGGCCGTCGACGATGAGTTCCACCTCAAATTCCAGGACGTGTGGCGCCGTCTCCGCCAGATGCTCTTGATACTGATTGCCCCGCTGGCGCATGACGTCCCAGAACAGGGTGCTGCGTTGGGCGGCATCAATCAGATAATCCATCGCCGCGCCGGGCAGGCCGACAAACCGCGTTCTGTTTCCTTCTGACATGGATGATGCCTCTTTGATCACCGCCGTACCTGTGAACGATAGGTTTAATCATGCGGCAGACTTCGAACTTTGCTACTCGGTTGGCGAAGTTCGCATTGATGCTGATCAATTACTATAGCGCGCGAGCCGCTTAGCGTTCAATTCGGGATCGATGCAAACTCTCGGTTTGAAATCGAAAACTTGCAGTCGATTCTTTCGGCAAATCAAAGCGTCGCGCAGTAGCTGGCGGAAATGGATTGTATTGCCTAGTATCATGGCACTGCGTGCGTCAGACGGAGCTTGCCATGTCAGCAATGATCGACGATCTGTTGCCTAAAGCGGTGGACTGCAGAAAAAAAGTAGCCGAAATTGAGAGCGAGAAAGCCTCTGAATATATGCGGCTCGAGGCAGCGAAGCAGGCCGAAAAAAAGGCATTAACCGATCAATTTACCAAGCCATCCGGCGTTTCCGATGAAGAGAGAATGAAACGCGCGGCGGCGATCATCAAGCGTGCGGTCAACAATGGACTTACGGAAGTCCAGATCGTTACGTTTCCCAACCAGCTCTGCACCGACGGCGGACGTGCGATCAATCAGCAGGAGTCGGGTTGGGAAAATACGCTGACTGGATTGCCGAAAGAGTTGTTTCAATTCTGGAAAGTGCATTTGCAGCCGCGCGGCTACAAATTGAGATGCCAAATCGTCGATTGGCCCGGTGGAAAACCGGGTGACGTGGGCATGACCTTGAGTTGGAGCTAAAGGAGGCTGGCTGCTTCATCACTTTTCGCAAGGAAGTAGTACGATGCCAAGCAAGAAGGTCAATCGGGATAGCGACGGTAAGCTCAAGCGCAGCGCCTACGAAAGGGAGCTGCGCAAGCTTCAGGTCAAGCTTTGTCACCTGCAAGCCTGGGTGAAGCGAAAGGGGCTTCGCGTCATTATCGTCTTCGAGGGGCGCGACGCGGCGGGTAAGGGCGGAACGATCAAGGCCATTACCGAGCGGGTGAGCCCGCGTGTATTTCGCGTTGTTGCGCTTCCCGCGCCGTCGGACCGCGAAAAAACACAGATGTTCATCCAACGTTACATCCAGCATTTTCCGGCTGCAGGTGAGGTCGTTATCTTTGACCGCAGTTGGTACAACCGCGCCGGCGTCGAACATGTCATGGAATTTGTCAGCGAGCAGCAGCGAGAACGCTTTTTGCAGCTATGTCCGCAGGTCGAGAAATATATTGTTGATGGCGGTATCACACTGATCAAGCTGTGGCTGGAAGTCGGCAAGGACGAGCAGGAGAGGCGATTTTTGGCGCGCATCGACGACCCACTGCGGCAGTGGAAACTGAGTCCGATGGATATCGAATCCTATCAGCGTTGGTATGACTACTCGCGCGCGCGCGACAAAATGTTCAAGGCGACCGACAGCAAGCACGCGCCCTGGCATATCGTGCGCTCGGACGACAAGCGGCGGGCACGTCTCAACTGCATTTCGCATATTCTGAAATCGATTCCGTTCAAGAAAAGCGCCGGAGCGAAGGTCAAACTGCCCAAGCGATCGAACCAAGGGCGGTATGATGATCAGGCTTCGTTGCGGGGCAGGAAATTTGTCGTTGAATCTTACTGACACCGGATGCGTTTAATTTATCCGGAAGATCTGTGAGCAAACGGGCGCTAAACAGCCATAATTACACATCTGCGCGTCCGAATGCGATGTGCGCTGTCGGGGCGCAAATAGCGCCTGCTGTGCCTTAAGTTGATCGCGGGCGTCCTCTCCCTTTTGCACATACGTAGTAAATGCCGCTATACTTGCGATTGTTGTAGGTCCAATACTTGGTTGCGCCGCGCTATTGCCCTTACGTGCAATATCAAATTGCCGTGGGAGCGATAGAAACGGCAATATCATCTACGGGCTTGCGTTGAACGGAGTCGCATTGTGAGATGCTTTGACCGCCATGAGGCATGTCATGGCTGAGCAAGTTCATTCCGTTGCGACCGACCACCTTCCGTGGTTCATCACTGCTCCCGGTGACACGGACGTGCTCGCCGTCGTCACGGCTATTATCCTTGGCGTTTCCGTCTTCGGCTTCGGCATCCTCTTCCTGCGCTTGCACACGCTCCCCGAGCGAGTCGCGCATAAGGCGCACAAGATTCAATTCGAGATAGTCGCAATTCTAGGCTTGCTTGCTCTCTTCACGCATATGCATATTTTTTGGGTCGCGGGACTGATACTTGCGTTTATCGACATTCCGGACTTTGGCGGCTTCCTCGGTCGCATTGCACGCTCGGTCGAAAGGATGGCTGGTCTAAAGCCGGGCGCAGACGCGGACGAGCCACTGGAGGCCGGTTCCGCGGCGCCATCTGCTACGATGGAGACTGTCCCGGAGTCTCATGCCAACAGCGAATCTTCCAGCTCGAAGAAGCCGATCCGCGCCGTTGGTGGCCGCAAGGAGCTCGATCATGTTTGAGATGCTTCTTTGCTCGCTGGTGACGCTTCTTCCAGACTATCTCTTTCGTCGTTACGTTCAGGGAAAGCGCTTCGGCAAGGAGATAACATTCTATTCGGTGTGGTTCGAGCTTCGTTGGGGCATCACGGGATGTCTCATTCTGACCGTCGCCCTGATCACGACTGTTTTCTATAACCACCCGTCGACAAGCAGTGTGACCCTCTTTTTCCGCACGGTCCCGATCCTGCCCGAGACGAACGGTCGCGTAGCGGAGATTTTCGTTAACAACAGCAGTACTGTCGCGGCGGGCTCCCCGGTTTTCCGGCTGGACGACTCAAAGCAGAAGGCGGCGGTTGAATCGGCACGCCGCAAGATTGCGGAGATCGAAGCGCAAACGCAGGTCGCGCGGGCGGACGTCATCAAAGCTGACGGCCAGCTGCAGGAGGCCAGGAGCGAGCATCAACAGACACTGGATGAGCTCGAGACGAAGCAGGAGTTGTATCGGCGCAATCCGGGTAACGTTCCATTCCGCGAGATCGAACGTCTGCAGGAACGCGAACGAGGTCAGCTCGGCGCGATTACAGCGGCGACCGCGACGAAGCAGAGTGCCGAGGAGCGGATTTCAACGCTGCTGCCGGCGGAGAAAGCGACGGCCGAAGCCGAACTTGCAGAGGCTCAGGTCGCACTGGACAAAACCGTAATCCGTGCTGGAGTGAACGGGCAAGTGGAGCAATTCGCGTTGCGGGTCGGCGACGTCGTCAATCCCCTGATGCGCCCGGCTGGTATCCTGATCCCCGAGGGCGCCGGTTATCGATCTTTGCAGGCCGGTTTCGGGCAGATCGAGGCCCAGATCATGAAAGTCGGGATGGCAGCGGAAGTCACTTGCGTATCCAAACCATTTACTATCATCCCGATGGTAGTGACAGGTGTGCAGGACTATATTGCAGCCGGCCAGTTTCGCGGCGGCGAGCAATTGGTTGACGTACAGCAGGTAACGCGTCCGGGCACTCTTCTTGTGTTTCTTGAGCCTCTTTACAAAGGCGGGCTCGACGGCGTGACGCCAGGCAGCAGCTGTATCGCCAATGCCTATTCGAGCAATCACGATGAAATTGTCGCGGCAGATACCGGTGCCTTTCGGGCTTTCGTTCTTCATGCCGTGGATGCGCTGGCACTTGTGCACGCCTTGATCCTTCGACTCCAGGCGCTGGTGCTTCCGTTCCAGACGCTGGTTTTTAGCGGACATTGAGGTAAATGCCTTTCTCCGGTTGCGATGTTTCCGGCAGGCAGTGGGGTGCGGTCGTGCTGACGTAAAAAAAGACGATTGTGCACAAAGACGAGAAGACGCTATCGGTCGATTAACCAAGGCGTGCCTTGGGTAAAAAAATAAGGATAGGGAGGCGAAAATGATCAGGGCGACGATTAGAGTGCTTGCGGCTGCGCTCTTGATATCGCCACCGCAGGGAGTTTGGGCACAGACGCCGGCGCAGACGTCGCCGCCTCCTGCTCAGCCAGCATCTGCCTCGCCGCAGCAATTGTTGAGCGCTGAACAGCTCGATGCGCTGGTTGCTCCGATTGCGCTTTATCCCGACGCCTTGTTGTCCGAGGTTCTCATGGCTTCGACCTATCCGCTGGAAGTGGTCGAAGCCGACCGCTGGGCGAAGGCCAATAAGAACCTGAAAGGCGACGCGCTGGAGGCGGCCGTCGGTAAGCTGACCTGGGACGACAGCGTCAAATCGCTCATCGCGACACCCGACGTGCTCGATACGATGAGTCAAAAGTTGTCGTGGACGCAGCAGCTCGGTGACGCAGTTCTGGCGCAGCAACCGGATGTGATGGACGCGATCCAACGCCTGCGTACCAAGGCTCAAGCCAACAACAAGCTCACCTCGAACAAGCAACAGACGGTGACGACACAGCAAGAGGCTGGCAAGCAGGTCATCGTCATCGCACCTGCGGAGCCGGACACGCTCTATGTGCCGTATTATGACCCGGCCGTGGTCTATGGCACGTGGCCTTACCCGGCCTACCCGCCTTATTATTGGCCGGCGCCGGGCTATATCGCCGGCGGATTGATTGCCACCGGGATCGCCTTTGGCGCGGGCTATGCGCTCGGCCGTTGGGCTGCGGGCGGCTACTGGGGCGGCGGCTTCAATTGGGGCGGCAACAACATCAACATCAACCGCAACGTCAACATCAACAACATCAATCGCGGCAACGGCAATAATTGGACGCACAACCCGGCGCATCGGCAGGGCGTGCGCTACAACAACGCCAATGTCGCGGCCAAATTCGGTGGCAATCAGAATCTTGGCGGCGCGCAAAATCGTATGGATTTTCGCGGCCGCGGCGGCAATCAGGTGCTGCAGCCCGGTGCCGGTAACCGGCCGAATGTTGGGGGTGGCGCTGGCGCCAATCGTCCTAACGCCGGTGGCGGGGGCAATCGCCCGAACGCCGGGGGTGGCGGCGGCAACCGACCGAGTGCTGGTGGAGGCGGGGCAAATCGTCCGGGTGCGGGCGCCGGCAATCGCCCGAGCACCGGTGGCGGCAGTCGCCCCAATGTCGGCGGCGGCAACCGCGGGAACGCCTTTGGCAATGTCAGTTCCGGAAGGGCAGCGAGCAGTCAATCCGCCCGCGGTCGCGCGAGCATGGGCGGCGGTGGTGGCGGCGCCCGGGCTGGCGGTGGCGGTGGTGGTGCTCGGGCCGGCGGCGGCGGTGGTGGCGGAGCCCGCGGTGGCGGCGGCGGTGGAGGCCGCGGTGGCGGCGGGGGCGGCGGCGGTCGACGCTCAGACATGCGCCTCAAGCACGATCTTGTCCTCCTCGGACGACTTGACGATGGCCTCGGCTTTTATCGCTTCATCTACAATGGCGGCCACACGGCCTATGTCGGCGTGATCGCGCAGGAGGTGCAAGCGGTCGCGCCAGGTGCGGTCGCGCGCGGCTTTGACGGCTATTTGCGGGTCAACTACGACGCATTGGGCCTGACGTTTGAGACCTACAAGAAGTGGATCGCATCAGGTGCGCAGCTACCGGTGACTACGCTGGT
>Ga0335083_10001458_pt1 | contig 32507 bp, 27 predicted proteins | sample Lox_Sample_42_FD_206716 | JGI IMG/M metagenome (GOLD analysis project Ga0335083, IMG submission 206716) | Soil microbial communities from Loxahatchee National Wildlife Refuge, Florida, United States - Lox_Sample_4.2 | ecosystem: Environmental > Terrestrial > Soil > Wetlands | place: USA...
GAAGCGGCGATCGGCGGCAAACTTTTCCTGGGCAAGCTCGGCGCTGGCAATGTTGTACGTGAGCGAGATTTCGTCGACCTGGCCCTCGGATTCTTCCTTGGAAAGCAACTGTGCTGTTGCTTCGGCTTCCACGGAGTCATCGACGTTTGTTTCCAAGGCCGATAACTTACGCAAGGCTTCGACTGCCGCCGCATAGTTCCCCAAAAAGCCGTGAAGTGTGGCCAAATTTCGCCAGAAAGCCGACGACTTCAGGGCTTGTGCAGTCAGCGCCGCGAATTGCTCGGCCGCTTTTTTCCAGTGGCCGAGATGAGCCTCGCCCAGTGCCGCTTGAAACGCGGCGCCCCAGGCAACGTTCGTAGGCGCGGGCTCAAACGGCGGAGTGCTTTTCAGCAGCACATGAACGCCGGGTGCTCCTTCCAATTGCAGCAGCGCGGAAACGGCCCGTTCGTCGCGCGCTTGTGATAAACCCAATTGCAATTGCAAGTGTGCCCGGGCCGGAACAACATGGCCTGCCGACAGCAGCACCAAAGCCAACGCGCCGATGGCGTCGTAAACCTGGGCCGGCATTTCGGTCCCGCAGGCTTCAATGGACCGTTGCAACCACGCAATGCCGGCCAGCGGATCGCCTTGCGAGGCGGCGTGCAGCGATTGTTCCGCCAGCGCCACGGGATTTTCGGGATGTTGTTTAAGAAAGGACGCCAGCGTGACCTCGGCGGCGGCGGCATCGCCCGCGGCAGTTTCCAGCGATACCCGCATGCTTTGCAAGCAGGCGCGGCCGGGAAACTTTTCGTCCAATTTGCGAACGGCATCCAGGCAAGCGATCGGTTGATTCCCTTCCAGCATGCGCTGCAGCTTATCGAGCTCCTGCACCAAATCGGGGCAGCAGAATTTCACCTTTTTGCCGGTGCCACCGGGACACGGAGAGTAAGGATCAATGGGCATATCTCGTGGAAGTTAGCAACAAGTGAAGAGACGGCGATGGAATTTTTGCCCGTTCGTATCGAGCTGGAACGGCAATGGTAGCAGACGGGTGGCGAGTCTGCTACCAGCGTTAAGCCGTTGTGCGGGAACCGCTTGTGGATTTGGGGAACTGGAAAGTTTAGGAAGACACTGAGAATTTTGCCGATTCCAACGACTATTCCTGTGGCGTAAGTGGTACGGCATCCGATTCTTTGGGGAAGAAAAACCGGATCGAGGTGTATCCGGATATGCAACATCCAATCGAAGTTCATTGGTTCAGGAACTAAGGTGTGGAGGATCGTGGAGTGAAACTCTCGGCCTGGCATCTCACGGCGGTCACCGGAGCGCTACTTATGGCGGCAGGGTCGCTGCGCGCTCAAACGCCAGAGGTGTTGCCCGAGCCTGGCAATCCATCTTCCATGATTGCGCAGCCCAGTATATCTATTGCGCAACCCACTACATCGCTGTTTGAAACCCAGCCCGATTTACACCCGAGCGACGTTCCGTCTCAATCTGGCGATACATCGTCGAAGTTGGCCATCGAAGGGGAACACATCGAAGGCGGCAGCGCGGAAGACGCCATGGCTCCTGAACCGCGCGCTTACCCTGCCAGCTCCGGCTATTGGTGGCGCGATGGCTGTTGGTACGGTGATTTTGATTTTGTCATTTGGAATCGGACCAGGCCAGCGAAGCAAATCCTGGGTGTGGAAGAGAATTCCAACAGTCAGCTAACGGGAAATTTTTTGAATGCCCAGGGCCATGCGTTGCCATTGGATGCTGGCGGCCGCGGCACATTGGGTTATATTCTTGATCGCGATAGCGAAAATCGAGACCACAGCATCGAGTTCACCTATTTAGGGTTCAACAATTGGGAAGGAACCGATAGCCTTGCGGCGCAGGGAGGCAACTCGTTGGCGATTGTGCCATTGGGTCTTTCCTTCCCTGGATTTACCGGCAGCAGCGCCGCCACTTACACCACCACGTATCGCTCCGACCTGCAAAGCATGGAGTTGGATTACCGCGTTCGCAATCGTCCGGGCCGAGATCAAATGATGATGGGTCCCGACGGGTTTTGGTCGCGGCACCTTTCGCAGGGGCGAACCGAATCATTCTTTGTGGGCCTGCGCGGCATCGCGGAGGAGGAGAAATTCAATTGGATTAGCGGCACCTTTCCCGCTTCACCAACGACGTTTAGCGGCGACTACCAACTGAATACCAAAAATCATTTATTGGGATTCCAAGTGGGGGGCGATTGCTACGACGTGCATGAAGGATGGTACTGGGGAGTTAAGGGAGACGCCGGAATTTATTGCAACTTTGCCGATGGCTTTGCACACGTGGTCGGAATTGACACCTCCCAATCTTCCACGCCGTTTATCATCGGGGGCAAGGCCGACAATCAAACGGCTGCATTCTTGGGCGAGCTTAGCCTGGTGGCGGGCTACGACATCAACGATCATTTAATGCTTCACGCCGGCTGGGATTTGGTGCAGCTTGGGGGCCTGGCATCGGCCCCGAACGAAGTTTCCTTTACCTCTTTCCTGACCGAAGTCACGCCGTTCATTCGCAACGATGGACAGATTTTCTACAACGGCTTGTCGCTGGGGTTAGAAGCCTATTGGTAAGCGTTGTCAGCGGCGAGCGTTCAGTGATTGAATGCGAGGGCTTCCGGAAAAACATAAGCCCAGGGGTTGCAACCCCTGGGCTTTATTTGTTCGATTCAGCGACGCCGCCTATTGATCGTTCGGAGGGGGCTGGCGACCCGGGCCATCTGGCGGCGGATCTTGACGGTTGCCGTCGCGCGGCGGTGGATTACCATCGTTTGGCGGCGGACCACCTGGCGGACCATTGCGACCATCATCCGGACCGCGCGGCATCATGCGAGGCATTGCATTGTCGCCGTCCCGCGGACGCATTCTTGGCATGGGGCCGCCGCCGTCGCGGAGCCGTTGGATGTCTTGCTGGATCAAATCCAGACGCCGCTGGATTTCGTCGAGGCGCTGCATCAACTCGGGCGCGAGCTGCCCGGGCGGCATGATCTGCGGCCGCTGTCCACCCCGGCCATCAGGACCAGCTTGCGGCGGTCGTGGCCCATTTGGGCCATTGGGATTTCCATCTCTGGGGGGTGGATTTCCATCACGGGGCGGAGGGCCGCCATTGTCGGGCGGCCGATTACCATCGCGCCGCGGCGGGCCATTGCCGTCACGCGGCGGTGGACCATTTACGTCTCCCGGTGGACCATTTATGTCTCCAAGTGGCGGCGGGCCGTTGCCGTCACGGGGCGGCGGATTAGCTCCCGGTGGGCCCATCGGCATACCTTCGATGCGCATGCCGGGCATATTGAAACCACCTGGAAATTGCATCGCCCAGGGGCCACCGCCAATTGTCCGTTCCACGAGCGGGCGCAAATCGTCGGGTAATTTATTCAGTTCTTGGTCGGTCAGGTCCCATTTTTCGTCGCCGCGAGTCACGGTGATTTTTCCTGGCTCTTTCCCGTGATGGACGACCGTGACCGTGACGTTGTCGGGCAGATCAACGTGCGGGCCGCCGCCGGGGAACATGAAACCTGGTCCAGGCCGGGCGATGATGTGTGCACTACCCTGCTGACGTTCTGCAGGCGTCACGGCTATGGTTTGCTCTTTACCGCCGCGAATAATCTTGAGTGACAATTCTTTGCCATCGGCAGCGTTGACGGCTTTCACTAAATCGGCGGGATGACTCAGTTTTTCATCACCGGCCGAAATAATGACGTCGTGTTGTTTAATTCCCGCTTTGCTAGCCGGACCGTCTTCCGCAACGTGAACGACGACTAATCCTTCGTCGTCTTTCAGGCTGAGCTGGTCGCGAAGCTCCGGCTGCACCTCTCTACACTCCACGCCGAGCCAATATTTTCCGGTATCGCCAAACTGCGAACCTGCATATCGCAGCCAATCCAGGGCGGGTCGCACGGTATCGTTCGGCGCTTGGGCGATTAAATTTGAGACATCGTCGGGCGGGGCATTAGGATCGGCGTCATCGGCGGCGGCATGTTTTGATTGCGCCAGCGCGCCGGAAAACAGAATGATTGCCGCCAGGCAGATCCAACCGATGCGGCGTTGCCACAAATCGCTTTGCATGGGAGTACTCCTTTTTTGTTCAAAATGTGTCTACGAAGAATGAATTTCAAATTGCTTTCCTGGCCGGCTGCCAATTCATTGCCAATCGCCCGTGTCACGGACTTCGACAAAATCCATCGGCAACACGGCCTGCGTCCCGTCAGCCAATTGGACGGGATAATAGGCCCGGTGTTGTCCGACTTCGTGCCCGGTGCTTTCCAGCGTTTGTAAGGCGGAGTCGGACAGGACCGGTTCCTGTTTCGCCAAGATGGTTTGCACTTCGTCGGCGCTGGCCATCAACAGCGGCACTTGCACGCTTTGTTCGCCGTCGACTGTGGGCAGCGTGACTTTCAGCGCCTGCCATTTGCTAGTGGCCGTGGAAGTGGAATCGGCTGAATTGGCGATGTCGCCGGTCGATGGGGTTTGCGGCAAAGATGGATTTTGGACCAAGGCCACCTGCGTCTGCGTTGCAGGGGATGTTGATCGCGGGCCTTGTGTACCGGCAAGGTCTCGCGCTTGCTCCGAGAGTGTTCCGCTCATCCACCAGCCGCGAGCGGCCAGCCCGAGCGTAAATGCCACCAGCACGCTGGCCGCCAGCACGAACCATCCCAACCGAAATGCCAGCGGAGGCAGCGGACGTAAGACGCTCTTTGCATTCGCTACAATCGCGGTAGAACCGGAACCACTGACAGAATTATCTGCAATGGTGAGATGGCGAAATTCGCTCCGCAACGTTTGCGCTTCAATGAAGGCCAGGGCGCAGTGCCGCCAACTGTCGGGCTGTGCATCGAGGGCCAATAATAATTGGCGCTGCTGTTCGGCATTCAATTCGCCGTCCGCGAAACGCTCGAGCCAGCGCTGCGAGTCGTCGGCAAAGTTCAACCTATTTTGCGAATCAGTCATCGAAATCACCTTTATCGCTTTTTAAATCAACCGCTTTTTACTTCGACCACGTTCAAGGCCACCAATTCGTTTCGTAACCGGGCCCGGGCCCGATGCAGCCGCGTTTCCACTGCGGAATGACTAATCCCCAAACGGTCTGCCAATTGGTGGTAGTTCCAATCTTCCGTATATTTCAGCAACAAGATTTCAGCATCGCGCGGTTGCAGGCGGGCCACCGCTTGGCGCACCAAGCGATGGCGTTCGTCGGCCAGCAACCAAGAAAGTGGATCGGGGGAGCCGGCATCGTGATCTGGCGGCGGCCAGCGCTGCACAAATCGATCGATCAGCTTGCGTTGGCGTCCGTGCCGACGGCGGTACAATAGTGCCTGCAAAACCCCTAACCGGTACAACCAAGGCGCGGCCTTGGCGGGATCGTTTAAGGGGGCTTGCTGGCGAACCGCCGCCAACGCCACTTCCTGCAATACTTCATCCACCCCTTCGCTGTTCCCCAGGCGCGCAAACACGACGGTGCGCAACCAGCGCTCGTGCTGTGCCAGCAAGGCCGACCAGTCGAGCGGCTGAGGCCGGTGCGTGGCGCCAGGTTGCTCATCTGCCTGGGTATTGGTCATGCGTTAAAGTATGTTGCCGTGAGGGGGATGAGTCTTGCTGGAGGCTGAAAGGATAAACCGGGACGGAACTGCCATCGCTCTGGTTTGTTTTTGGGAGAGTCATCCATTATATTCTGCCGGCTGCATGACATCGCAGGCACAAAGGTAGATTTTCCAATCACTTACAACGCTTTAACGATGGGATCGCTGCGCGTCGTACAATTGAAAACAGCAGCAATTTCGTTTGGAAAAGACACGGGCAAACCATTACGAGAGCGTGAATGAGCCGGTTGGTGTGAAGACGCCCGCATTTCAATTTGACATTGATCAAATGCCTCGCTTTTGAATTTCGACAAGGATGATGCATGCCCTTGGCCGACGGACCCCCGTGGATGCGACAGCTTTACACGCGGCGATATCCTCTGATTGCCTCGCTGGCAATTACCGCGATTGGGGCCTATTTGCTGCTCTGGCTTTGCTTGGGTTCCCGGCAGGGAGCCGCCCTTTGGCCGCTGTACGTGGCCCTGGCCTTGGGAGGCGTGCCGATTGTGGTGGAATTGCTGGTGAAGTTGCTGCATCGCGAATTCGGTTCTGATTTGCTGGCGGGGATTTCGATTGTCACTTCGGTGTTATTGGGTGAATACCTGGCGGGCACCCTGGTGGTGTTGATGCTTTCCGGCGGCGAGGCGATCGAGAGCTATGCGGTCCGCAGCGCCGCGGGGGTGTTGCGTGCTTTGGCCAAGCGGATGCCGCTGGTGGCGCATTTGCGACGCAATTCGCAAATGGAAGACGTGCCGCTGGATGGTATCGTGGTTGGAGATTTGCTGGTGGTATTTCCGCACGAGATTTGTCCGGTTGACGGCGAGGTGCTGGAAGGGCACGGCGTGATGGACGAATCGTATCTTACCGGTGAGCCGTACCGCATGTCGAAAACTCCCGGTTCGACCGTGCTGTCGGGCTCGATCAATGGCGAAACCGCGCTGGTCATTCGCGCCACACGCCGGGCAGTGGATTCGCGCTATGCGCAAATTATGCGCGTGATGCAGGAATCGGAACAGCGGCGGCCGCGCATTCGCCGGCTGGCCGATCAATTGGGCGCGCTGTACACGCCGCTGGCGGTGGCGATTGCCGTAGCGGCCTGGGCAATCACGGGCCAGCCGGTGCGTTTTTTGGCGGTGCTGGTGGTCGCCACGCCTTGTCCCTTGTTAATTGCCATTCCGGTAGCGATTATTGGGAGCATATCGTTGGCTGCGCGGCGCGGCATCATCGTGCGCGATCCGGCGGTGCTGGAGCAAATCGACACTTGCAGAACTGTGATCTTCGATAAAACTGGAACGCTTACGTATGGCGAGCCGCGGCTGACGGAGCAACTTGTTTCGCCCGCCTTCACCGCCCACGAAGTATTGATCCTTGCCGCCACTTTGGAGCGTTATTCCAAACATCCGCTGGCTGAGGCGATTGTGCAGGAGGCGCAGCGTCAACGACTGGCGCCGTGCGAAGCGGCGGAAATTCACGAAAAACCCGGCGCCGGGTTGCAAGGTGTCGTGGCCGGGCGGAATGTGCAAATTACCAGTCGCCAAAAAATACTCGCCGCGCAACCGGAGCTGGCTACACAATTGCCGCCGCTAGCCGGCGGGCTGGAATGCGCCGTGTTGATCGACGGGAAGTATGCCGCCATTTATCGTTTTCGCGATCAGCCGCGGCATGAGGGGATTTCGTTCGTTCACCACTTGGCTCCCAAGCATCACTTTGACAAAGTGCTGTTGGTTTCCGGCGATCGTGAAAGCGAAGTGCGTTATCTGGCCGACCAGGTGGGCATTATAGACGTTTATGCCGAGCAAAGTCCGGAAGACAAAGTGAACATTGTTCGCCGGGAAACTCAACTTGCGCCCACGTTGTTTTTGGGCGACGGCATCAACGATGCTCCCGCGTTGTTGGCGGCCACCGTGGGCCTGGCGTTCGGCACAGGCAACGAAATCACGGGCGAAGCCAGCGGCGCGGTGGTGATGGATACCTCACTGGAACGGGTCGACGAATTCCTGCACATCAGCCGCCGGATGCGCCGCATTGCCTTGCAAAGCGCCGTGGGCGGCATGGCGGCCAGCATTTTGGCGATGGTGATCGCGGCGGCGGGATATTTGCCTCCCGTGGCCGGCGCCATTTTGCAAGAGGTGATCGATATTTTGGCGGTGACGAACGCAGTTCGCGCCGCTTGGCCGCCCAAATCGCTGAGCGATTTTTGATGCCCACAATTCGGTTGTTCAAACTAGCCGGACGGACCGGATGCCATAAACATCCGGCTAGAGCGCACCCCGCGAACGTGTAGCGGATGTAGTGGCCGCTGTCCTCAGCGGCTGGAGACCCCGGCGCGCCGGGGCCGCTACATGATCGTGAGACGATCTCTAGTTGCTGCGAGCTTCCGGCGCTGCTTTCTGCGCTTCCGCCGGGGGCGGCTGCACAAGATATTTCCCCAGCGGATCATCTTTCAATCCCCGCAAGCACTCCACCACGCAGGCTGCATTCAGGTCGGCCCCATCCGCGCTGGTGTGCGTGTTATCCAATGGCGTGAATAATTTTGATTTGATATCTGCCGGGTCCAGTCCCACGTAATGCTTCAAAATCGTCCGATTCAAATCCGCAAACAGCACGTCTTCGTTCTTCGCCACTTGCTCGGCCCAAGCCACGGTTTTCACGTTTTCCACCGCATCTGTTTCCACGGGCTTCTGCGGACAATGCGGAATTTGCGAACACAAAATCGGTGTCATCCCCTTGGCCCTGGCATCGGCAATATATTTCCGCAAGTACCAACCGTACGTGTGCACCACTTCGTGTTGGTGGGTTTGCGAATTGTCGATTTCTTGTGTCTCCTCCCCAATGCCCGGCAACGATCCCCGGGCGCGGCGTCCATCGTCCACCGGTCCACCGTCATTGTGCCCCATTTGAATGATGACAAAATCGCCGGGCTTGGCGTCTGCCAAAATTTTGTCCCAGCGTCCTTCGTTGATAAACGTCCGGCTGCTGCGTCCGGCAATGGCGCGGTTCGCTACGTTGATGTTGCTGGTGTCGAAGAACTTAGCGATCCGCTCTCCCCAGCCGCGCTGGTTGTTCGCGCCGTTTTTTACCGTCGAATCTCCCACGATGAACAGCGTCGGCCGGTTGTTGGCGGAATCGGCAGTTTTTTCTGTCGCTGCTGGCGGCGTTGGGATCGAATCGTCAGTCGCAAAACAAGGCAATACGGCCCAGCAAAACATGCTGCCCGCCATCAAAATCAATCTGCGTGCTCGCATGTCAATTTCCCTCCGGTTTGACAATCGATGTTTTCGGGCTGGCGGGCATGTGGAAGCTATCGACGGGATCAGGATGACTCGGGTCGAAATCTTGGAAATCGGCGACGATGAATTTTGCCAGGTCGAGCTTGTTTTGACGGATGCCTTCCACCACACATTTGGCCAGCTCGTAACTGCCGTAATTATTGTGGTGGGTTCCGTCTTGAAAGGCTTTACCGATGTTTTCCGAACCCAGCGCCTGGTAAAACTGCCAACTCATGTCGTGCAAATCGATGAGCGGCACATTTTCTTCTTTCGCCGTTTGGCGCACGGCTTCCGGATAATCGCCCAGCGTGTTGGTCATTTTCCCATCGGCTTCCAAACTTTTTTTGCGATCCATCGAGGTTACCAGCACCGGAATGCCGCCGTGTTGCCGGGCGCCGTCGATGAATTTTTTCAAATCGGCTTTGTAGGTGGTGAACGCGCCCACGCCGTCACCTTTTTCCTTCATGTCGTTGTGGCCGTACTGGATGAACAGATAATCGCCGGGCTTCATCGTGCTGAGCACTTTATCGAGCCGCTTGGCGCCGAGGGAACTGCGCAGGGTTTCGCCCGATTCTGCATGATTTGCCACCACGACGCCTGGCTGGAAAAACCGGGGCAGCATTTGGCCCCAACTATTCCACGGCTCCAGCGGTTGATCGCAGACGGTGGAATCGCCCAATAAATACACGGTGGGGATGTCGGGGGCCGGCTCGATTTCCAGCGCGCACAGGCAGGGCCTGGCGTCGTTGAATTCCAGCGTCAGCTTGTCGTCCCAGGCCCAGGTTTCATCGGTTTTTTCGCGGGGCTTAAGTTTTACGTTTCCGCCGCCGGCGATTTGCGGAGTGCGCACATTCACGTCGAATGTGCGCGTTTCGAATTGACCGGGCGAAGTGTGGATGTGCTGCAGCATCAGCCGGCGCAGCTCGGCTTTGACGGTGGTTGTGGATTCGCCCGCCGGATCGCCTAGCGTGACCGTGACTTTGTAATTTCCTTCCGGCAGCGCCACCGAGAAATAAAAGGGCTTGTCGCTGGTGATGCAGCCGCCATTTACCGCTTTCACTTCCGCTCCAGGCTCAAAGCCGTAGCCAAGTTCCTTGGAGTACAGAGTGTCGGGCGGAACTTGCTGATAGCCTTCTTTTGTTTTTCCCGGCGCGAAAGAAAATTTGTAGATAGGCGAGTGAATTTCAACTTGCGATTCGCCAATTGCACCCTGAAAAAATACCAAAGCGATCACAATACCGAATCGGCAAGTCGTCCACATACGGCAATTCCTCCCAAGTCCCGGATTATAGCCAGCTGGGATCAACAAACGCAAAAAAATGTTTTTCTTTCAGTCGATTGGGTTATAATTGATCGGCATGAAGCCAAGAGTTTACGTCGAGACAACCATTGTAAGTTACTTAACTGCCTGGGTAAGCCGTGACTTGGTGATGGCCGCGAACCAGGAAACCACACGCCAGTGGTGGACCGAGCGGAAGGAACATTTCGAGTTGTACGTGTCGCAAGCAGTGATTGAAGAGGCCACCGGCGGCGACAAAGAAGCTGCTCAACGCCGGCTGGAAATCATCGAAGAAATTTCGATACTATCGATAACCGACGAGGTAAAGGCGTTAGCAAAACTGCTGGTCGCGCAGGTGCCATTAGCGCAGCGGGCCCAAGTCGATGCCTTGCATATCGCCGCATCGGCAGTACATGGCATGGATTACTTGTTGACCTGGAACTGTTCCCATATTGCCAATGCGACTTTGCGTCCCAAGATTGAATCAATTTGCCGCGCAAATGGTTACGAACCTCCGGTCATTTGCACGCCACAAGAGTTAATGGAGACCGACCATGGCATTTCATGACACGGTAGTTGACGAAGTTCGAAAGGTGCGAGAGGATTACGCGCGGAAGTTTGAATTTGACATCGATGCCATCTGCGCCGATTTGCAGAAGAAGGAGCGCGAGGGTCATGCCAAAACCGTGACGCTACCTAAAAAATCGGTGCGAACTATTGCTGGTTCTTCACAATGCACATGAGAACCAACGATGAATGAGTTCATCAGTGCGTTTGTAAGCAAATTGAAACAAATTAAAACTAAGGAAGAACTCCTTTTAGTCTACGATTGGCTGTGGCGTAATCAGCTGAGCGTAAGGTCAACGGCACAGGAAATAAACCGTGAACTCCGATTGAGCGGTCCTTACGAGCTTAAAGAGGACTTACCATGTCTTTCGGTAGGTTCTCACAAGGGCCTTGTTGTGCTTGGCGCAAATCCGGGCTGGAAACGAGACAGAAATCCTCGGGAAAATGCATATTGTAGAGAGTCGCCAGGTGCATATGCAGATATGATGTTCAACTATTTCGAGTGCTATCCACGTGTGGTTGGAGCACGTGGGCGCTGGTGGCCACGTGCGATGACGTTTCTGCAGATGCTGCCAGACGGCTATGATATTAACACGCTTGGAAAACAAGCTATTCGTTGGCAATGAATCCATGAAAGTAGACTTCTAGGAGGTTGGGAGCTTTTTCCATGGCATTCGTGCAAAGATGGCATAACAGGCATCCGCAATAAGCCAACTTGGCTTCATGAATTCTTTTACGAGTCGATATCAGCAGTGTTACGCCTATCTCCGCGATTGTTATTAGTTGCTTCGCCAATAGGCTGGGAATTGGTTCGGCACAATATTCTCAAGAGCGTACCGTGGGCTGACGTCCCGCTTGGTTCAAAGTTGCCGTGTAACGTATCGTATACGAAGCTACCGTCAGGCACAGAAGTCGTTGCGATCCGACGACAGATATTTTCAAACGCACCCCGCGATTTCACAAATGCGGAACTCTTTGCGAGAGTACATGAACTCCGCCTGACCCAGCCCGCCCCATCAGAACCAAAAACCGCCAAACACACATTAGCACCGTAACCAAACACTACGGCCCGGCGGACGCCATGGCTGGTAAATCGGGGCCAGCGTATTTGGTGAAGTTTTCGTGGAAGAGCGTGGCCAGTTTTTGGGCCGTGGCTTCGTAGGCGGCGCGGTCTTTCCAGGCGGCCGCCGGTTGCAACAGAGAATCGGGCACGCCGGGGCAATGCGTGCAGTAATCGAGTTTGAAGTACGGATCGCGCTGGAGCGGCACATCATTTAAGATGCCGGAATGGATGGTGTCAATGATGGCCCGGGTGTGCCTCAACGGAATGCGCGAGCCCACGCCGTAAGCGCCCCCCGACCAGCCGGTATTCACCAACCAGGCTTGGGCGCGGTGGCGTCGGAGCCGTTCGGCCAGCATGGTGGCGTACACCGTGGGGTGCCGCACCAAAAACGCGGCGCTATAACAGGCGGAGAACGCGACTTGTGGTTCTTTCACTCCCATTTCCGTGCCAGCCACCCGCGCTGTGTAGCCGCTAATGAAGTGATACATTGCTTGTTCCGGCGAGAGCCGGCTGACCGGGGGAATCGCGCCGAATGCGTCGCACGTGAGGAAAATGATATTCCGCGGATGACTGCCCACGCACGGCACCTTGGCGTTGGCAATGTACTCGATGGGGTAAGCGGCGCGCGTGTTTTCGGTGAGGGCTGCGCTGTCGAAATCGACCGCCCGTGTTTCTTCGTTGTAGACCACGTTTTCCAACACGGCGCCGAAGCGAATGGCGTCGTAGATTTCCGGCTCCTTTTCGCGGGTAAGGCCAATGCACTTGGCGTAGCAGCCTCCTTCGATGTTGAAAATGCCGTCATCGCTCCAGCAGTGTTCGTCGTCGCCGATTAACCGGCGGCGGGGATCGGCGGACAGCGTGGTTTTGCCGGTACCGGAGAGGCCGAAGAAGAGTGATAAATCGCCTTGCTCTCCTTCGTTCGCCGAACAGTGCATCGAGAGGACGCCCCGCGCCGGCATCACATAGTGCATGAGCGTGAAGACACCTTTTTTCATTTCGCCGGCGTACTCGGTGCCCAAGATCACCATTTCGCGCCGTTCTAAACTGATGTCGATGCTGGTGCGCGAAGTCATTTGGTGCGTATGCGGATTGGCAGGAAATTGGCCGGCGTTGTAAATCACGTAATCGGGCTCGCCGAAGTTCTCCAGTTCTTCCTGGGTGGGGCGGATGAGCATGTTGCGCATGAACAGGGCGTGGTAAGCGCGGGCACAAATTACGCGCACTTTCACTCGATAGCGCGGATCCCAGCCGGCAAAGCCATCGAACACGTAGAGTTGCTCGCGGGTATTGAGATAATCGATTGCCCGTTGTCGATTGATGATGAACACTTGCTCGTTCAGTTTGATGTTTACGGGCCCCCACCAAATGTTGCCGGAGCTATCCGGGTGATCGACGATGCGTTTGTCCAAGGGGCTGCGGCCGGTCTTTTTTCCGGAGCGAATAATGAGGGCCCCGCTGTCGGCAATGGCCGCGTGCTCGATGGAGATAGCATCTTCATAGAGCGCCGCCGGCGGGGCATTGCGAACTGCGAATTCGGCGTCGATTTCGTGGCGCGAAAGATCAAGGGTTTGTGACATAGCAAGTTTATTCGTCAATAGGGTTCGATGAGGACAGAATGGGGAGTTATGTTTATGTGTTGGGCGGCGGCAATCGCAATCGAACGCGGCGGGCAAATTCGGAGTTGCCAGATTTTAGGATTTCGATGTGGTCGTTTGACAGCGACAGCATCGCCGGCAAATCCGTAAGCACCGGCGGCGAAACATTTTTACAACTTCTTCAAGTTCGTGGAGGATAAGCTTACCGAACCTTTGGGCGTTTTCGCACGTATTTATTGGGCGGTAATAGCGCGCGAGTGCACCGGGTTGGGCTTTGTGCCGTGTGCGTAAACCATTATCATCATGCGGTTTTGGGTCATTCTAGTGCTATCCAGGCAGTAACATTTGCAAATCTTAGGCCCCACGCCCATGCTCACCCTGGAAAACGTGAAAAAATCGTTTATGGAGCCGGGTGGCGGGCGGCTGCCGATTTTGAATGTGCAGCAATTTCACGTCGCAGCGGGCGAACAAATTGTGCTGGTCGGCCGCAGCGGATCGGGCAAAACCACGTTGCTGCACATGATTGCCGGGATCAGCCGGCCGGACGAAGGGAAGATTCGGATCGACGGCGTCGACATTGCACGATTGCCTGAGGCGGGGCGCGACCGCTTCCGCGCTGATAAAATCGGTTACGTGTTTCAAACATTCAATTTGCTGCCCGGCTTTACCGCGCTAGAAAACGTGCTCTTGGGCATGTCGTTCGCCACGGGTCGAGCGAAGCCGGAACGGGCACGGCATTTATTGGACCGCGTGGGATTATCGAAACGGCTCCACCATAAGCCGGCACAGCTTTCCGTCGGCGAACAGCAGCGCGTGGCGGTGGCCCGGGCCTTGGCGAATAAGCCGAAACTGCTATTGGCCGATGAGCCTACGGCGAACATCGACACGCGGCATCAACAGCAAGTAGTCGATTTAATCCGCGATACGTGCCGCGAAGAAAACGTGACCTTGGTATTGGTGACTCACACGCCGCAAGTGGCGGAACAGTTTCAGCGCGTGGAAAATTTGGAGGAAATTAATCGGCTGACGCCGATGGGGGCATCGTGAAGCGTTTGTTGGTTCGCGCGCTTCCCTGTTGGGTCGCGGCTAAACCGCAAGCGGAGAATTAACTCAGCGAACAAACATCATTTTTCTACCATTGAATTCTAAAACTCACGTATGACTCTTCCGAAAATCGCTTGGCGCAGCATTCAGCAACGGTCGCTGGCTTCGTTTCTAACGGGCCTGTCGATGGCGCTGGGGGTATCGCTGGTGGTGGCCGTGTTGGTGATTGGGCAAATTGTGCAGAAGTCGTTCGCGTCGGGCAATTCGCTGGGTTACAACGTCATCATCGGGGCTAAGGGAGGTCGCTTAGATCTGCTGCTGAACACGGTTTATTATCTGAACCGCCCTATCGAAAACATTCCCTGGGATTATTATCAGCAGTTTTTGCACGCCAACGAGCGCAGCGATCATAAAGACGGCAAATATGCCGACGATGTCGACTTGGCCATTCCAGTATGTCTGGGCGACGTCGTTGGTGAAAACGGACAATATCGAGTGGTCGGCACCACGCCGGAATTATTCAGCAAATTGCTGCACGCTACTTTTTCATCTGGCGAGAATTTCAAGACGCCCGATTTCACTACCGCCGTGGTCGGGGCCGAAGTTGCCAAGCACATGGGCTTCAAAGTGGGCGACAGTTTTTCGCCCGCACACGGTGTCGGCGGCGAAAAGCACATGCCCTTCAAAATTGTGGGCATTCTCGACCGCATGAGCACGCCGGTCGATCGGGCTGCCTTTGTGAACATCGAAGGTTTTTTCCTGATTCCCGATCATGCCAAGGGGCATGTGGAAGAGGTTCACAAACCGGGCGAAAAAGAGGAGCCGGATGAAATTCTCAAAACGCCGCTCCCGGAAGATCAACGGGAAACGACCGCCGTTTTGATCCGCACGGCCAGCATTGGCGGCGCGCCGCCCGAATTGGTTGCGCCCGATTTGGTCAAGCACGTCAATAAAGAATTTGTGGCGCAAGCCATTGAGCCGATTAAAGAAATAACGGTGCTGACGAATACCTTTGTCCAGCCGTTACAATGGATTTTGCTGGTGCTCACGGTATTAATTGTCATTGTGGCTGGCATTGGAATCTTGGTGAGCATCTATAATTCCATGTCGGAACGGCGGCACGAAATTGCCGTGATGCGGGCGTTGGGCGCCCACCGGGGCAAAATTATGATGATTGTATTAACCGAGTCCATTATGCTCGCCTTGGGAGGCGGATTGGCTGGCTGGCTGGTGGGCCATCTGCTGGTGGGCGCGGCGGCCCCCACCATTACGGAGTACACTGGAGTGGCGGTTAACTTCTTGCAATTTGTGCCGACATCGGAGTTAATTTTAATACCGGGATTGATTGTGCTGGCTTCGCTCGTGGGTTACTTGCCGGCGCTGTCGGCCTACCGAACTGACGTGGCCCGGGCATTAACCGCCGCGCCGTGAATTCAGAAGGCATGCCGCGGAAAATCAGTGGCCGCACGCAGCGGCGGAAAACAGAAGGAGCCGAGTGATGACAGGTCGAATTACAAAGCAATTTTTTCTTGCCGCTTTCGTCGGCGTGTCGCTATTGATCGTGGGGCCGGCAGTTAAAGCATGCCCCTTCTGCGGCCAAGTGTCGCTGACGTGGTCGGAAGAAATGAAAGCTGCTGATGCGGTGGTGATTGCCGAAATGACGGAAACGCCGGCGCGTCCAGCCGGGGCCGATGGCGCTTTTGCGCCGGGCATTAGCGAGCAATTGGCGAAATCAAAATTCCGCATTGTGGAAATTCTCAAGGGCGCCGACCTACTCAAAAAGACCAAACAAATCGACGCTATTTATTTGGGAGATGCTCCCGTCGGAACCAAGTTTTTAATCACGGCGGTCGATCCGAAGTCGCTCTCATGGGCCACCCCCACCGCGCTGACAGCACGCAGCCTGCCGTACATTGACACGTTGCTCAAGCTGCCCGAAAAAGGGGCCGACCGATTGCTCTTCTTCCAAGATTATTTGGAAGACGAAGACCCGGTGCTGAAGCAAGACTCGTTCGACGAGTTTGCCAAAGCCACGTACGACGATCTGAAAGCTTACGGGCCGCGGGCCAATTACAACCAGTTAATCAAGTGGATATCGGACCCGGATATTTCGCCCAGCCACCGGCGGTTGTACTTCACGCTGCTAGGCGTGTGCGGCTCGGAAAAAGACGTGCCGCTGATCGAATCGCTGTTCCACTCCAAGGATCGGAAATTTAAGGCGGGCCTGGATGCGATGATCGGCTCCTACCTGGCGATCAAAGGTCCCACCGGGATGGCGCTGGTGGAAGACATGTTCCTGAAAAATCAGGATGCGGAGTTCACGGACACTTATGCGGCTATTCAGGCGGTCCGCATTTCGCAGGAGGCGGGCATCATTACTAAGGACAATGCCGCCAAGGCGTTTCATTTGATGCTCAGCCGTCCGAAAATGGCCGATTTGGTCATTCCTGACCTGGCCCGTTGGCAGGACTGGACCGTCATGAACCAACTGGTCGATTTATTTGTGAAGGCGGATGCCGATTCCGCCTGGGTGCGCGTCCCCGTGTTAAAATACTTACAGGTTTGCCCGTTGCCGGAAGCCAAGGAGCAATTGGCCCAATTGGAGAAGCTTGACCCCACTGCGGCCAAGCAGGCGCAATCGTTTTTGTTGCCCGGCGGAGCCGCGTTAGCGCCAGCGCCGGCGGGGACGCCCAAGAACGGGGCTTCTAACGCACCAAATGGCAACACGCCTTCCAGCAATACGCAATCGAACAACTTGATGCCCAGCGGCAACGTAAAGAAGAATTAAGCGTGGCTTGCCCAAGATTAACGCAGCATAGAGGTTTCGCCATGCGGTCGAGAGGTAAGTGAACGTGGAAACTGGACCAGCCCAACTCGCTACACCGGCGGCGGACGACAGCGCCCTTCAGCGCCCGGTTCCGATCAAGCGGGAAGCGGAACCGCAATACGAGGACGATGATTACAATCCGTCTGATTCCTACCGTGCGCTTTCAACCCCGGCGGTGGCTTCGCTGGTATTGGGCGTGCTGTCCGCATTGGCGTTGCTGGATTGGTGGTTGGCGTTAATCCCATTCAGCGCCCTTGTGCTGGGTCTGGTGGCGTTGCGGAAAATTCGCAGTCAGCCCCAAGAATACACGGGCCGGGGCGTGGCGCAATTTGGGATTGTTTTAGCGATCGTATTTTGGCTGGGAGGATTCGGGCGGCTGGGCTATATTCATGCCACCGAAGTGCCGGCGGGTTACAACCGCGTGGATTATTCTCTGCTGCAGCCGCAGCCTGACGATCCGCCTAACGCCATTCCGCCGGAGGCCAAAGAGCTGGACGGGAAAAAGATATTTATCAAAGGGTACATTTATCCCGGGCTGCGCAAAGACGGCATTACTGAATTTTTATTAGTGCGCGATCAAGGGACGTGCTGCTTCGGCGGCAATCCGAAAATCACGGATCGGATACAGGTGGCGCTGGCGCCGGGTTCCAAAGGTTTTGAATTTACCAGCAATTTATTTAAGATCGCTGGGAAATTCCGCATTACGGAACCCAAGCAGGCGATCGATGCCAAGGGAATTGTGTTTTACCATCTGGATGAGGCGATTTTGCCATGACCACTGCTGCGGCTTCAGGCAAATCCGGCTTCTTTCTGCTGTCAGCGTTTTGCCTGCTGCCTGCGGCCAGTTGCCTGTTCCTGCTTGCCGGCGGTTGCGGAGAACGATCTTTACCAGCGGCTACCACTGCGTCGGCTGCGCCCCAAGCTGCGCGATCGGGAGTTGCCACGGAGAGTGGGACGAACAAAGCGAATGTCGATTCGGTTTCCGCCGATGCGCCCGCTACGTCGGCGGGAACCGCGGCGGGTTCCGGAACAGCGGATTCGTCGATCGCGGCAGCGATTTCTCCGGCAGAAGCAGCGGCCAGGGCAGCGAACCAGCCGGCGCGAGACATAGGATTTGACAACATCAAATTCAACATGCAAAAGGACGAGCCGTTCCAACGCAACATGATTACGCCGGCGATCGAAAGTTACGACAATTCCAAAATTCGCATCCGCGGTTACATTTTGCCCAGCTTTCAGCAGACCGGCCTCTCGCAATTTGTGCTGGTGCGCGACAACATGCAATGCTGCTTCGGCCCCGGCGCTGCGCTGTACGATTGCATCGTGGTGCAAATGAACGATGGGCACACGGCGGACTTCACCACCCGTCCCGTGGCGGTGGAGGGAGTATTTTCCATTCAGGAAATTGCCAGTCCCGAAGGGAAGTGCTTGGCCATCTATCACATGCAGGCCGATAAAGTGCAGTGAGGATGGCAGCAGGTGTCGATGCCGAATTGGATTGGCTTTTCGGTGGTGGGACAATTTGAAATTCCGACAGCCGCTTTTCCCGACTGACACAGTCGGGCTATGTTCAAATTGGCCCACGATTGGCTTTTCGCAGCGCACAATTCGTCCACTTTCGGATTCGCAAGCATTGCCCTGCTGATGGCAGATGCCTACTCCCTGTCGTTTTCCTTAATTCCCAAACGGGTCAGCCAACGCCGCCCGGGCTTTTTGGATAAGTCAGTGGCCGACGATTCGCCGGAACCCTTTTGTCCGGCCAGCAACCCTTTTTCGGCTTCCAGCAAGCGTAACTGTTCGTCGACTCCGCTGCGTTCGCGAGCCAGGCGTGCCCGTTGGACCGAAATTTCGACTTCTGCTTGGCGCATTTTTTCCTGCCATTCTTGCTGGAGGTCCAACAACCGCTGTCGTTCTTGCTGGATGAGGGCGTCTTGATCGAGGACTTCGGCCTCGGCGGCGGAAACGACGGTGGTAAGCTCGCCTGCGGCCAGCGGGCTTTCTGTGAGTGCCAATTGTTCCGCTAAGCGTTCTTTTAACTCGGTGATTTCCCGATCTCGCTGGGCCACCATTTCGTCGGTGATGCGGATGGTTCCCTCGACGGTCAGCCGCTCCTCTTCCGTCAGGGGTTCGGTTTCGGACGGCGAGTCATCATTCTGCAATTCCGCCATGAGGCGTTTTTTGGTTGCTTCCCAATCACCGGTGAACTCGCTGTTGGGAGTTTGGGGTTGCGGCTGCGCTTTGGCATGCAGATCGGCCAGTTCTTTTTCCAGATCGGCGTTGCGGCGCTTCAGTTGCCGGACATCGTCGAGGGCCAATTCGAAGCGTCGATACAGATCTTCGGTCCGTTGTCCGTCGGCAGCCGGCGGCATGGTAATTAACTGTTGCTGCGCGGCCGCCAGTTGAGCTTCCAAGGCCTCGACCCGTGCGGTCAGAGCAGCTCGTTCTGACTTCAGCAAGTCGCGTTCGGTTTGCAGCGTGTCCGATTCTTCGGTTGGCAAGGGGGACAAATTTTGTGCCGCTGCATCTGCTGCACCTTTTTGTTGAGCGAGTTCCCGTTGCAACGTTTCGTGTTCTTGCAAGAGCTGGGTGAGCTTTTCCATGGCCTGGGCGGCGGTTTTTTCCGCTTGGAGCAACTGCACGTTGAGTTGTTGAATTTCGTGCTCGGCGGCCAGCAAATCGGCCGATTGGTCGGTGGAGTTTTTACTGGCTTGGCGGCGCGACTCTTCCCATTGGCGGCGGGCGTGTTCCAGGGCCGTTTCTTCATCCTCCAACAGTTCGCGGTCGCGGCGCAATTGTTGTCGTGCGCGGTTCAATTCCTGCTCGAAGGCCTCGCGGTCCTGGCTAAGCCGGGCTCGTTCTCGTTCGATTTCCTTTTCCAGCGCGGCGCGATGACGGTCGACTTCCGCATGGGCGAGCTCGCACTCCTGCAATTGAGCCGAGCGTTCGATTCGCAACTGCTGGGCGATGCGGCGGCGCTGGGTCCGGGTTTCTTCACGGCGGGCCTCCAGCTCTTCCAATTCTTTTTCCAATCGCAGGTGCTGCTGTTCGAAGTGTTCGCGCCGGTTGGCGAAATGCCGAACTTCGCTTTGATGTTCCTCTTGGGCCACGGCGAAAGTGTGTTCGGCCTGTTTGAGTTTTGTTTCCGATGCTTGTAGTTCTGCGGCCCGGCGGTCGAGTTGCTCGCTTTCAAGGCGCTGCCGGTCGGCCAGTTCTTGCTGCCGGAGGCGGCTTTCATGGCGAAATTCTTCCTGGGCTTGGGCCAGCTCGCGTTGAGCTTGCTTGGCTTTGGCTTCGGAAGCCTGCAGCTCTGCGGCCCGGTGGTCAAGCAGTTCCCGTTCTTGTTGAGCTTGCAGCAGCAGCTCCTGGTGCTGGCGAGCCAACTGTTCGCGTGCCAAGTGCAATTCGGCCTGGCGTGAATCAATTTCGGCGCGGTCGGCGGCCAACTCCGCTTGTTGGCGGGTCATTTCCGCGGCCTGTTCGCGAATGTGCTGTGCCTGTTGATCGAGTTCGTCTTTCAGATGGGGGCTGGAAGCGGGCGATTGAGCGTCGCCCAAGCCGGCTGCCAGTTGCTGTTCGATCTGGGTCAAATGCGCTTCCAGCGCTGAATCGACTTGCTCGAGCTGTTGGCGTTGGTTGGCCAGTAGTTCGAGAGCCTGCTGTCGGCGCTGGGGGAGCAGGCGAGCAAGCTCGTCGCTGGACGGTTCCTCGGGAGTCGATGGATGATCTAGCTCTTCCATGGCATTTTATTTGAAGGGACACACTCAGCGCAGCCGCCCGCCGCGGCCGAACTTGCGCACCGGTAGAGGGTATCTCCAGCGTCTGCCGGGAAACCATCGGCCGAAGGCACCTATAGTGCTATAGGCTGTAGAGTTACGGCGGTCAAAACGGAATGGCCGCGAAACGATGGTTATGCCGGCTGTACGTTTTGTCCGGCCGTCATGGCGCTGGTCAGGTGCCGCTAAACCGGACGTGATGCACCCAAGCGGGCGGAACGTTGGGCCACACCCAATCGCGTTTGATTTCGCGTCCGGACAGCGTGCGGTGTAAAACCTGGCCAATGCCGCGCAGCCGAGCGCGCCCTTTTGGTCCGCACACCAGGGCCTTGGCCCGCCGAATGGCGATGTACTCAAAAAACGAAAGCGTGCCACCGGGCGACAAGAGCCGCTGAAAAATTCCCACAATCTGCTCCACTTCGCTGACCGCAAAGTTATTCAGCGGCAGGCCGGAAATAATCAGATGGAAACAGTGTTGGCCGGGCAAATGTTCCAAGGGGGCGTGGATAATTTGAGTTCGTGAAGCGACGGCTTGGAACGCCGGCTGGGTTTCGAAGCGAGTGTGCAAGTGGTGAACAAAATCGTCGTTTAATTCCACCAACGTGAGGCGATCTTCCGGCTGCATTTGCGCCACCAGCCGTGCCGTGACAGCACCGGTTCCCGGGCCAACTTCCAGTATTTCCCGCTTGCCGGAGCATGGTGATCCGAGGGAGGATTCAGCTTTGGATTTGGCGAGCGCGTTTGCATCCGATCGCACATATCGGCAGAGGGCTTTGGCCAGCGCCGGGCTGCTTGGCCAGATCGATCCGGTGGTGTGATATTGCTTAAAGAATTGTCGTAGAAATACACGCTGATCGCGGAACATGCGTGGTGACCTAAGTGGTAAAATCGAGAAGACGGTGTAAGTTGCGAGCAAGGCGATTGTAAACGGTCTAAGCAGAAATGGTGAGCCTGTTTTTGGCGCGCAAGTTTCAACAAAATCAAGGGGAAGCATGGGGCGAATCGATATCGGGAATGGAACCGGCTTGTCACAGCACAGCCTGCTCCCCCTGCTATTTTCGATGACAGCTTGACAACTTTGCCAGCGGCAGCTTACATTGTGGCAGTGTAACACTCGCGCGCCGCCAGCATTCGCGCGTCTTTTTTATATTCGCTTCGTTCGCCGCAAGGGCAGATTTACTTGCAATTCACGCGCACACGCTAACCGTGCATCTCCCGCTGCACTGACCAGCGTCTCTGATGGGATGCGATCACTTGGCTCCTCTGCATGGGCTTCACCACTACCATTGATCTTGCGCCTGTCGCCCATCATCTTTCGCTGCCACTGGGGCAAGTGGAAAGCGCCGTGCAGTTGTTGGATGCGGGCAATACGATTCCATTCATCACGCGGTACCGCAAAGACCAAACCGGCGGGCTGGACGAAGAGCAAATTCGGCAGATTCAAGATCACGTAGGCCGGTTGCGCATGCTGGCGGAACGGAAGCAAACCATTCTGCGTTCGATCGACAGCCAAGGTAAACTGACCGCAGAGCTGGCCCAAGCCATCGAACGGGCGGAAAACATCAAGTGGTTGGAAGACCTGTATCTGCCTTACAAACCGAAGAAGCAATCGCTGGCCACGCTGGCACGTGAACGAAAGCTGGAGCCGCTGGCTGATGAAGTTCTGAAAGCCAATGCGGCTGCCGCCGATTTGGACCGCCGGGCGGCCGATTTCGTGGATGCCGACCGGCAACTGGCCACCATTGCCGACGTGCTGCTGGGGGTGGGGCACATTCTGGCCGAAGATTTCAGCGAGCGGGCCGATTTGCGCGCCCGCCTGCGGCGTATTCTCAAAAAGACGGGCCGGTTGGTCGCCGGCAAAACTGAAATTGCCGAGCAGCAGGGGAAGGAATTCCGGGACTACTTTGACTTCAAAGAACCCTTGAACAAAATACCTCCGCACCGGGTGTTGGCCATCAATCGTGGCGAGCGAGCCAAACTGCTGCGTGTAAAAATCGAGGCCGACGAAGGGGCGCTGGTTCAGGAAACCGAAACTTTTCTGGCGCCGCCGGACCATCCGCATGCGGAGTTCCTTCGGGCTTGCGCCCGCGATGCATTGCAACGGCTGGTGTTTCCCAGCCTGGAGCGGGAAATTCGCCGGGAAATGACCGATGCGGCCGAAGCCCACGCCGTGGTGGTGTTCGCAAAGAATTTGCGCAATTTGTTGTTGTTGCCGCCGGTGTGCGGGCGGCGGGTGCTGGCCATTGACCCGGGCTTTAAGAGCGGTTGCAAACTGGCGGCGCTGGATGAGTTTGGCAATTTGTTGGATCAGGCGGTGATTCAATTGGTCGGCAAGGACGAGCGGAAAGCCGAAGGCCGGGCCAAGTTGGTCGAGCTGATTAAAACTCACAATCTGGCGGTGATGGCATTGGGCAATGGCACGGCGTGCCGCGAAACGGAAGATTTGCTGACCGATTTACTTTCCAACGAATTGAAAGAAGACGGAGTCGCCTACGTCATCGTGAACGAAGCCGGCGCCAGCGTTTATTCCACCAGCCCGTTGGGGCGCGAGGAATTGCCGCAGTACGACGCGACCCTGCGGAGCGCCATCAACATTGGCCGGCGGCTGCTCGACCCGTTGAGCGAGTTGGTGAAAATCGACCCCGGCAGCCTGGGCGTGGGATTGTACCAGCACGACGTGAAAGCGAAGCATCTGCGAACTTCGCTGGATGCGGTGGTGGAATCGTGCGTGAATTACGTGGGCGTCGATTTGAACACGGCCAGCCCGGCGCTGTTGCGCTATGTTAGCGGATTGAATCAACTGACGGCGCGACGGTTGTACGACCATCGCCTGTCCAACGGTCCGTTCCGCAACCTGGAGCAATTGAAAGAAATTTCCGGATTGGGCGAAGCCACGTTCGTGCAGGCGGCTGGCTTTTTGAAAGTAGCGGACGGGGACAACCCGCTCGACGCCACCTGGATTCATCCGGAAAGTTACGAAGTGGCGCAGAAGATATTAGGGAAACTCGGTTTTTCGGTGGACGATTTGCGGCACAAGGAAAAAGTTGCGGCGGTGGCCCAAAAGATTTCGGAATTGGAAGGGCAGGCCGAACAACTGGCCGCGGATTGGCAAGTCGGCTTGCTGACGCTGCGTGACATCTTGGCGCAGCTGACTCGTCCGGGGCGCGACCCCCGGGAAGATTTGCCGCAGCCCATTTTCAAGCGCGGTGTGCTCAAGCTGGATGATTTGCAGCCGGGAATGGAATTGATGGGGAGCGTGTTGAACGTGGTCGATTTCGGCGCGTTTGTGGATATTGGCCTGCACGATAGCGGGCTGGTGCACGTCAGCCACCTGGCTAACCGCTTTGTGCGCGACCCGCACGAGGTGGTTTCGGTGGGAGACATTGTCAAAGTGTGGGTGGTGGAGATCGATAAAGCGAGGCGGCGAGTATCGCTAACGATGATTGCGCCCGGCACGCCGCGTCACGAACCACAGCGGGGCGCGGCCGGAGGAGAGCGCCGGGAAGGGGGACCGCGGCGGGGAGATCGTCCGCCGGGCGGTGAACGACAGCCACGGAGTGAGCGGCGACCTCGCCCTGGCCGCGCCACAACCCCATCGGCCGGGAATGGAAATGCAACTTCGGCCGCTGACGCTGGAACGTTTGGTCAGACTCCCGCGGCGCCGGTCGGCGAAGGAAGCAACGCCCCGCCATCAACGGCAGCGCCGACAGGCGGTTCCGGCTTGGGCGTTCGCCCACCGCATGTTGGGGGCAAGCGTTTCGGACGATCGCAGGGTGGCCGATCTCAAGGGGGTCGTCCCCAGCATCAGCATCACCAAGCCCACGCTCGCGCTGCCAAGCCCAAGCCTAAACCGCTGATCCCGATCACCAAAGCGATGAAAGAGGGGAAGGAACCGTTGCGTACCTTCAGCGACTTATTTCAGTTCCACCAACTTAAATCGGGCCAAACGGAAGCGACCACGGCCGCTGCCGCGTCGCCCCAGGCAGCGAAGCCCGTCACCCAGAAACCAGAAACGCAACGGCAACCTTCCAGCGGTGACGAAAGTTCCGGGGCGGGTGATGAGCGTCCCCTGGGCGGCGCCGCAGGACAAGCCAATTTGGCATCGGAGCCAGCAGGGACCCCTGTGAGCGAGACTGTGGCTGCTGAAGCGGCCGCCAGGGACACCATTGCAAAAGAAGCCGCCACGAGCATGACCGATGCGAATTCTAGGGCAGATTCGCCGGTATAGCGCCGCACGGTGATGGTTTTTCGTGTTTTCAGTGTCCGGCTTATTTTTTCATTAGGCCTTCGAGTTCAACATTTTACCTGGACGATTGCCTGTGGATTTTGACGAGCGGCTGCAACGTGCCATCCAACGGGGCAATCAGGCGGCGCGACAACGCCGAGGCGAGGAGGCTGCCCAAGCGCTGAGCGAGGAACAGTTTAAGCGGCTGCATTCGCAGTATCGGCTGCAGCTATCGGAGCACGTGGAGTTATGCCTGCGGCGTTTGCCGCAGCATTTTCCGGGCTTTGAGTACGAGAATGTGGTCAGCGACCGGGGGTGGGGAGCCGCTGTCAACCGGGATGATGCCGATTTCACCCCCGGGCAGCAACGCTCCAACGTATTCAGCCGCTTGGAAATGACCGTCCGGCCGTACAGTTCGGCCCATGTGCTGGAGCTTACGGCGCATGGGACCATTCGGAACAAGGAAGTGTATAATCGCACCCATTTTCAGCTTTTGATCGAGGTTCATTTAGAGCGATTTATGGAAATGATCGATCTGTGGGTACTGGAATACGCGGAACTATACGCGGCCCGGCAGTGAGCCGATGCAGCAACAATTTAGTTAGGAAATGCTCTTAATCGGATCTGGCAACCATCGATTTATCTGCTTTTCCAGCGATCGTATTCGGGCTAAGTACCCAAAAGAATTGCCCCGCGTTTGCCAACCGGATGGCTGGCAAAGGCGGGGCATATATCGGTCAAAAGACCGCCGTCTTCCGTGCGGTCGCTTGGAGTCCATCCCAAATCAAACGTTACTTTGCTGCGGAGCAGCTTGGGGTGCAAGCCGGAGCGGCGGCGGGGGCGGCAGCGCAACCGCTGGAGCAACTGCTGCAGCTAGAGCAAGAATCGCAGCAACGGTGGCGGCGGCAGCATGCCTGGGACAATTCCGGCAAGGAGGCAGCCACAACAGCCAAAGCCAACACAACCACTTTCACAATCTTCATAATCAAATCCTCCACTGACATGAAACTAAGGGACAACAACACACACACTTCACGGTCCTTGCCCGGCTTCCAGCCGATCGGAAGCGTTCCCGGCGGCATCCGAGCAACCGGCCAGCGATGCTATCACCTTCTGCCGGTTTCCACTTGGCCGTTGATGATCCCCGCATAGCGATGTCAAAATCGCTAGATTGGGAAGCATTTAACGACTCATGGACAAACCCTTAGAACACATGCCTAGGCCACCTTCAAGCCCCTGGAAGGACTTTCTGAGAAAATAGAAAATCTGTGGGCCTTGATAAAATAGATAATCTATCGCTCAAGTGTTTTAGCAGGAGTGATTTACGCTCTTTCATTCGGGCTTGAGCGACGGTTTGGACTCCGGAAGTTTCGTAATATCGGGGGGCAAATACGTTTGTTTTGCCTCACGCGATATCAGGCGATCGCGGGAATAGAAGAGCCGTAAGACCTTCATTTGCCAAAGTTGCGGATGCTGGTCGACAAATTCGTCGGCAGTATTGACCGGACCGTACTCGCAGAGGGTGAAGTACACCAACCGCATCCATGCTTGCGTTAGCGTTTCGTGATAGCCTCGATCCAACGCATCCGGCACTTGGTGAGTTGCGTTGTATCGCTTCAGTCCAACGCACATCCGATGGAGGGCTTCGTCAAAGGAAAATCGCCGCAAGTAAAGATAGGCAATTTTCACATGCTCCCGGTGGTGAAACTGTTCTAGCGGCCAAGTGCAATCTTCAAACTGGCGGAGAAATGCTTCGTCGTCCATGTTCAATGAAGTCCGCGCTCAATGAAACCGCGTTGCCAACGTAGACAGTCCGGGGTGACGGTAGTTGGTAAATTTGCCCACGGCTGGGTCACATGCGAGAAAGGGGACCTCATTTAAGCGTTTCATGGGGGCCGGCGCCAGGGACGGCACCATCGGCAATTCGTTCTTTTTCCGCGCCAAAATAGCCCAATTCGTCCATCCGCTTTGCCAAATACTGCACCACCGGGCCGGTTGCCGGGGCCGAGTTGCCGGCATGTTCCATCACCACCACAAAAGCCACCTGCGGGTTATCGGCGGGAGCATAACCGGCGAACCAAGCGTGCTCCGGCTGGTTACCGCCGGTTTCGGCCGTGCCCGTTTTGCCTGCGATGGCAACTTGCTGCACATTCACGACATGATACGCGGTTCCTTGCTCATCGGCGACCGTCTGGCGGAGCCCCTTTCGAATCACGTCCGAGATTTGGACGGTAAGGCCTTGAATCGGGCGCGGCGGTTGATGGCGAATAACTTCGTCAAGCGGGCTCGCTTGCCGCGCTGCTTCGGTTGGTAGGGAATTTCCACCGGGGGGCTCAGCCAATCGTTCCGCCACATACGGGGTGACTAAGTTACCGCCGTTGGCGATTGCCGCCACCATCCGCACAATTTGCAATGGGGTGGCGGTGATCGGCCCTTGCCCGATGGCAATCATCAGGGCGTCGGGCTGCGATATTTTTGAATCCACCGCATCGCTGGCCGGATTGCTAGCCGGCACATTTCCGGCAACTTCGCTGGGCAAATCGATCCCGGTAGCTCGGCCCAATCCCAAACGCTGCGCCCAATCGAGCAATGGATTTGCGCCAACTTGCTCCGCGTAATGAAAGAAATACACGTTGCAACTCCGCGCCAGCGCATCGACCATGGTCACCGGCCCGTGGCCGATGCCATAGCGGCGATATACCGCACAACGCAGGGCGTCGGGTTGGCGGAGGTAACCCTGGCAATCGAAGGGGGCTTGCGGATCAATACCGGCGGACAGCAACGCCGCGGCCGACACAATTTTGAAAACCGAGCCCGGGGGCAAAGCCATTTGTACGGTGCGGTCGAAGAGCGGACGAGCCGGATCATTTAGCCAATGCTGGACGGCTTGACTGTCGCGCTGCGGAAATGCGTTGGGATCGAAGCGGGGAGACGAAGCGGCCGCCAAAACCGCTCCGGTGTGCACATCGATTGCCAGCAGCGCTGCGCCGGCGGCGGCATCCAACTGTTCATCACCGCTGGGCAGCCGGCGGGCCAGGGCTTCGTCCAGCAGGGTTTGTGCGGTGCGTTGCAAGGCCGGATCGAGCGTGAGCACCACATCGCTTCCGGCGGAAGGCTGGCGAACGGTGGTAGAACTAACGATGCGCCCGCGCGGATCGAGTTGATCGACGGTTAAACCGCGATGTCCGCGGAGCCGCGATTCGTATTGGCGTTCGATGCCGGTCCGGCCCAGCCAATCGTCGGTGTGATAGGCGTCAGCACTGTTTTCCGCGGCCGCAATTTCTTCCGCGGTTGGCCGGCCCAAGTATCCGACCACATGCGCCGCCAAATTTCCTTCCGGATAGGCCCGGCGGTACGAGTGAATCAACTTCACGCCGGGATAATTTTGCGGATGCGTTTCGATTTCGGCCACGGCGTCCAGCGGCAAGCCTTCGTAAACCACGTGCTCTGTCAATTCCTCGGCGGCGGTCACCGGTGGCGATGACGAATCGTCATCCCATTCGAAAAGCGCTTCCGCAATGCTGCGGCCGACTAATGCCAGCCAGCCCGCCGGAGAATCAGAGTGTGATTCGTCGAAATCTGCGTCGCGAAGTTTTTCCGCGCTCGCGTTTTCACGTCGGGCATTCACACCGGCGGCTATGGCCTCCACGCGCTGTTGAATTTGCTCCGTGCGCGCTTGCCACTGGGCGGTGGTCAAGCCGCAGAGCGAGGCCAACCGCTTCCATAATTCGATTCGCTCGGCAAGAAAGCGTTGTTCCTCTTCAGCCAGGCGCCGGGTGTCGCGACGCTCGGCGGGAGAAAGTTGGGCTCGCACCATCTGCCTGAGCCAGCGGGGGTTGGGCGGTTCTTCCAGCCAGCGATAATTGACCGCCACGTCAACCAGTGGTTCGTCATAGGCCAATACGGCGCCGTCGCGAGCCAGAATTCGTCCGCGCATGCCAGGAACGGATTGCCGGCGCACGATCGGTTCGGCGGCGATGGCGCGGAATTCCGGCCCGTCGCGTAGTTCTAAAGCGATCAACCGGCCATAAACGGTGAGCAGCAACATGACGAACATCGCGAACAACCAGCGCAGCCGATTGCGCAGCACGGCAGGGGGTAAACGGCGGCAGGGGGTCGGTTCCAAGTTCATGCTCCACCGGCTTGCCGATTATCGAAACTGTTCTTGAGGCGTGCGCCGCCAAAAGGCGAAGACCAAAATGGGCAGGGCCGTGCACATCGTGTACAATCCCACCAGCGCACTGCGCTCGATCAGCGCGCTCCACGCCGCGGGGGATTGTCCCAAGCACTTGATGAGCGCCCCTTGCCAGAGGGTGATGGTGGTGGCCGCAAACCAGACCACGGACAGTTGTGCCGGAAAGCCATCGAGGTTGAGCCGCCGGCGCAGCCAGATGACGCTGTAAGCGACTGCGGCAAACAAAGCCAGGCCCAAACCCAAGGGCGCCGGCGAATTCAAGTCGCTCACCAAGCCGGCCAGGGCGGCCACCAGCAGGCCGCGTCGACTGCCTGTTTGGGTTAACCACAAAAACCCGCCCAGGACCAGCAAATTCGGCCCCACGCCGAATGCATCCCAACGTGTGGCAAAAGAAGTTTGCAGCACGGCGGCCATGTACATCACAGGAATGAATAACAGCGACGTCATGAATTTTCTGATTCCTAATCTCCGACGACGGATCAGCGAGACTGTTCACTCGCCATTGTCCGCGGCGGCCAATCGGGCGGGATTCAACTCCATGCGCAGCACGGTCACTTGCGTCGGCGGCGAATGAGCTTCCACGGCCGGCTCCATCCAAATTTCCCATTGGGTGGAGCCCGGTTTACGTTCCACACGGGCCACGCGGCCGTATAGCAGGGGAGCATCGAGCACGCCGTCGTCGACGGTGAACACTAAATCGCCGACGGTCACCAAGTCGGCGGCTTCGACCATTTCAATTTTGCACAGTGCTTCTCCGCGCCCCACCAACATTCCGCGCGCGGCAAAATGCAAGCGGCCATCCTGTTGCCGGGCCAATTGGACCAAATCGCGATAGCCGGGGTCGGTGACGCGCTGCACGGTGCTGGTATGCGGACCCGCTTCGGCCACTTTTCCCCAGACCCGGGCGCCGGCCAGGACCAGCCGGCCGCGCTGTACGGCCGCATCGTGCCCTTGGTCCAAGAGCGGCGCAGCGGAAGTGATGGCGGATGAAATGGAAGAAGCCGATGAGATAGCTCCATCGTCCAGGACCAAGGCTTGGGGTGTAGCGCCCTTGGTGCGACCAACATCCAACAAATCGCGCGGGGGCAAAAACATTTGCGCCTGGCGGCCCAGCACGCGCGCAGAAATGGATTGCGCAATCAATAAGGGGGGCGGTTGGCCCAGATCGTGCGGCTGACTCGGCGGGCCGGGCGGACGATCGCTATGGGCCAATAATAGTTGTGTACGGAGGGTGCGCAGCTGTTCGTTCAACGCGGCGATTTTCTGTTCCGCTTCCGGGAGCCGCGAATCGCCGCAGCGGAATTCCGCCCAGCGGTTACCAATCCAATCGCCAGTGTTGCTCAGCGCCACCAGGCTTGGCCGCAGGGCTTCGCGCCAAGCGTCGCGCAACGAGCCGGTGATTCGCTGCGGCGTAAATGCCAAGGCGAGCGCAGCGGCCCAGGTGGCCGCCAGGAGCATGGCGGGGGAAATCAAGAGCCAACGTTGGTCCAGCGGATCAGAAACTTGCATCGCTCGATTCCACAAAACTGCGCCACGTATCGAGATGTTCCAGGCAAGTCAGCGTTCCTTGCACGACCGCTGTGAGCGGTTCGGCGGCCACGTGGGCGGGCAGCCCGGTGCGCTGGGTGATCCAGCGATCGACACCGGCCAACAGTGCGCCGCCGCCGCATAGTTGCACGCCGCGATCGACCAAATCCGAAACCAAATCGGGGCTGCACCGGTCGAGCGTGGTGCGAATGGTTTCCAGAATTTTTTCCAGCGGGGCGGCCAATGCCGCGCGGACTTCGGCGGCGTTGATTTCCATGCGTCGCGGCAGTCCGTTGGCCAGATCCAGGCCACAGACTTCGGTTGATCGCTGGTCGTCGATGGGCCAGGCACTGCCCAATTCCATCCGCAATTGCTCGGCGGTCGATAAACCGATGCGCAAGGCGTGGCTGCGGCGCAAATGGTCGACAATGGCCTGATCCATTTGATCGCCACCGGTGTGGCAGGAATGTTGGGACACGACGCCGCCCAGGCTGAGCACGGCCACTTCGGTCGCGCCGGCGCCGATGTCGATGAGCATGCTGGCCACGGGCTCGGCCACGGGGAGGCGCAATCCCAAGGCCGCGGCCTGGGCAACGCCGACCAACATCACTTGCCCGGCGCCGGCCCGATGGGCACTGGTGTAAATGGCATGCTTTTCGACCGGGGTCAGGCAGGCGGGAGCGGCCATTAACAAGCGGGGGCGCAATCCGAAACGGAGCGGGCGCGCCTTTCGCAAAAAATAGCGCAGCATCGCTTCGCACAAATGAAAGTTGGTAATGACACCGCCGGCCAGCGGGCGCACCACGCTGACTGAATCGGGAGTGCGGCCCAACATCTGCCGGGCTAAATGCCCCACGGCGCAACCGCCCGACAATAACCGATTGGCGGTGCGCGAAACCGCGACGACGGAGGGTTCTTCCAGCACGACGCCTTCGCCGGGCAGCGCCACGCGAGTGGCAGCCGTGCCCAGGTCGATGGCCAAATCAGCGTGCAACAGAGCGGACAGGCGAGGGAGCATCCTTGCTCACAGTGCGAAATAGAAGGTGTGCGAAATCGAAACTGCGCAACATTGAAAAAACCGAGAACTCAACAAGCGGAAACAAGCAAGAACCGGTGAACTTGCTCTTCGGCAACCAGGATCGTGGGGGTCGGGAGCATTTGCATTTGCGGCGCTGCTTGCGATATCGCGGCCGGCACTTTGGCATCGGGCGAAACGTGGATGCTCAAGTTGTAGGCTTTCATTTCCAGGAACAAAAACAAGCAACCGATGCAAATGAACACGAACGCCAAAATCATCATGGCGGTGTAAATGTTGGCCGATTGCTTCAGCATGAACATGCCACGGCCGCCTTCGGGAGGATGAACGTTGCCCAGGGACATGGTTAGCTCTTGGTGTTGGAAACTTGTGAAATTTTGGATTGCATATTGCTGCCGACGTTGTCCCCCTTTTGGATCGGATATTGCTGGAATTCCGACAAAATCGAGGCGACCGCGGTATCGGCTTTCACTTCCATGACCTGCACTTTGCCGACGTATTTGTCGCCGCGGTAAATATC
>Ga0335083_10001460_pt1 | contig 32474 bp, 31 predicted proteins | sample Lox_Sample_42_FD_206716 | JGI IMG/M metagenome (GOLD analysis project Ga0335083, IMG submission 206716) | Soil microbial communities from Loxahatchee National Wildlife Refuge, Florida, United States - Lox_Sample_4.2 | ecosystem: Environmental > Terrestrial > Soil > Wetlands | place: USA...
TATCGCCCCTGGCGTGTTCCCGAGCAAGATGTCACAAGGCATGATCGGAAAATCCGAGGAGGTGATTTTGGATCTGACGCCGCTCAAGCGGCTGGGCGGTGCAGAAGATCTCAAGGGTGCGGCCGTGCTGCTCGCCTCCGACGCGTCGGCATTCCTCACCGGTCAGATTATCGCGGTGGACGGCGGGATGAGCGCCATCTGACAACAGACGGCAACGAGCATTCGAATGATCGCGCAAGAGGTCGAGGTCAGCCTGCACAGGGCGTTCATGGACGCCCGGCAAAAGCGCCACCAGTTCATCACGGTCGAGCACCTGCTTCTCGCGATGTTGGACAACCCGACGGCCTCCGACGTGCTGCGCGCCTGTGCCGCGAACATCGAGGAGCTACGCAAGCCGCTCACCGAGTTCATCAACGGACAGACACCGATCGTTACCGGCGAGGAGGTCGATACGCAGCCCACCCTGGGCTTCCAGCGGGTAATTCAACGAGCCATCTTGCATGTGCAGACGACGGGCAAGAAGGAGGTCACCGGCGCCGACGTTCTGGTAGCCATCTTCGGCGAGCAGGATTCGTACGCGGTGTCCGTTCTGCAGGAGACAGAGATCACACGCCTGGACGTCGTCAAATGCGTTTCCCAAGGCGACGGCGAGGCGCAACTCGGAGACCAGGCGGATGGCGAGCGGGAGCCGGTTGGGGGCAGCAAGGCGACTAGCTTCGACATCAATGTGCCCTTCGTCGAGCATCTCGGGCTGAAGCTGCTGGAAAAAGGCGAGGGCCGTGCACTGATCCGGTTCGAGCCCGATCCGGAACATCTGAACAGCTGGAAGGGCGTGCACGGTGGTGTGCTGATGACGCTGCTTGACGTGGCACTCAGCAGCGCCGCCCGATCGCTCGACCCCGCTTGCATCGGCGCTACCACGGTGGAGATGAAAACCAACTTCCTTTCAGCTGCGACCGGACCGGTTCTCGCCAAGGGCTTCGCGCAGCGCGCTGGCCGCTCGCTCATCTTCGCCGAGGGTGAGGTATCCGATCCTTCTGGAGAGGTGCTCTCGAAAGCCTCCGGCACGTTCAAACTCATCTATCCCAAAGCCACGGAACAACAATAGGACTGCCAATGCCGCTCGACCCGCAAGCAGAAACCATCATCGGACTCGTGAAGCAGGCTGGCCTTCCCGAGTTCTGGCAGCTCACGCCCGATCAGGCGCGAGAGCAATTCAAGTCGCGCGTCCAGAGAATGGAGGCGCGCGAGTCGATCCATCGCACCAAGGATCAACGCATCTCCGGATCCGGCAGCGACATCCCGATCCGCATCTACTGGCCGCGAGAGGCCGAGCCGGGGGAGCCGTTTCCGGTGCTGCTCTGGTTTCACGGTGGTGGCTTCGTGATCGGCGACCTGGACACCCACGACTCCGCGTGCCGTTTGCTTGCGAATCAAGCCGATTGCATGGTCGTGGCGGTCGACTACCGGCTGGCGCCGGAGTTCAAATTCCCGGCCGCGGTGGAGGACTCTCATGCGGCGTTGCGTTGGCTCGCACTCCACGCTCGAGAAATCGGCGCGGATGCCAGTCGGATCGCGGTCGGCGGAGACAGCGCCGGGGCCAATCTCGCCACGGTCATGACTCTCCTCGCGCGCAATGACGGTCATCCGAAGCTTGCCTTTCAATTGCTGGTCTATCCCTGTACCGCCCCCGAACCGGAGACGCCCTCGCACCGCAAATTTGCCGACGGCTATCTGCTGACTCGCAGCAACATCGTCTGGTTCTACAAACAGTACCTGCGCAGCCAGAGTGATATCAAAGACTTCCGCTTCGCGCCGCTAGTGGCCGAAGATCTGTCCAACCTGCCTCCAGCGTTGCTGCTGGTCGCCGGATACGATCCCTTGCGCGACGAGGGAGTGCAATACGCCCAGCGCCTCATCGAGGCGGGCAATCGCGTCACTCTGGTCAACTACGAAGGCATGATCCACGGGTTCATCCTCGCAGGCGGAGTGCTGGATGCCGCCAAGCGGGCGATCACACAATCGGCGGCGGCGCTTCGGGAGGCGTTTGCGGTAAAGCTGTGAGGCAGTTTACTAAGTGCGCGTGGCTACGACATAACTTGAAGGTCAGTCTCCGCCGTAAGATGCTGCGTGTCTTGTCACGAGCCACGAACCACGAGCGACGGACCACGGGTTCACCGAGAGGAAAAACATGAAAAGTCTGGAGGGAAAAGTAACCTGGATCACGGGTGCCGGAACCGGCATCGGGTTGGCCGGAGCACAAGCGCTGGCGCGAGCCGGAGCGACGGTCGTCATGTCCGGTCGGCGCGGCGACGTGCTCGAGCGCGAGGCCTCAGCAATTCGCAATTCCGGCGGCAAGGCGACAGTCGAAGCGCTCGATGTCAGCGACGCGGGCGCCGTCGAGCGCGTGGCGCAGAGCATCCTGGCGCGTCACGGCAAGGTGGACATTCTGGTCAACAGCGCTGGGCTCAACAACCCGCAACGCTTCTGGCGCGATCAGACCGTCGACAGCTGGGATCAAGTGATTCGTATCAACCTCGACGGCACCTTCTACTGCACAAAGGCCGTGATTCCATCCATGCGGACGCACAAGAGCGGTGTCGTCATCAACATATCGTCGTGGGCCGGCAAGTACACCTCGGCGATGGTCGGCGCCGCTTACAACGGCAGCAAGGCCGCCGTCGTATCGCTGACCGAAACCATCAACATGGAGGAATGCGCGAACGGCATTCGCGCGTGCGCCATCTGCCCCGCCGAAGTTGCCACTCCGATTCTGGATCGGCGCCCGGTGCCGCCCTCAGCGGAAGAGCGCGCCAAGATGCTGCAGCCGGCAGACCTGGGCGAGGCCATACGATGGGTAGCCGAGCAGCCGCCGCACGTCTGCATCAACGAGCTCATCATCAGCCCCACCTGGAACCGACTCTACGTCGGTACGTGGCGTTGAGAATCGCCTGCAAAGATCTGCGACTCATTGCGAGATAGATTCTAGGAATCGGAGAACAACGTGAAGAAGAGAAAGCTCGGGAAATCGGGGCTCGAAATCGCGCCCCTGGCGCTGGGCGGTAATGTCTTTGGCTGGACGGCGGACGAAGCGATGTCGTTCCGGATCTTGGACGCATTCATAGCGCATGGATTCAATTTGATCGACACCGCGAACAACTACTCGAGATGGGTCCCGGGCCATCAAGGCGGAGAGTCCGAAACCATCATGGGCAAGTGGCTCAAACAGCGCGGTGTCCGCGACAAAGTCATCATCGCCACCAAGGTCGGGATGGAGATGGGCGCAGATCAGAAGGGGCTCGCGAAGACATATATCTTGAAAGAAGTGGAGCAATCGCTGAGCCGCCTGCAGACTGACTACATCGATCTGTACCAGTCGCACATAGACGATGAAGCCACCCCGCTGGAGGAAACGCTGGAGACCTATGCGCAACTGGTGAAGCAGGGCAAAGTGCGCGCGATCGGCGCCTCGAACTACAGCGGAGAGCGGCTCGCCAAGGCATTGGAGGTCAGCGCCAAGCATGGCTACCCCAGTTATCAGAGCCTGCAGCCGCACTATAATCTCTACGAGCGTGGCGATTACGAGAGCAAGCTCGAGCCAGTGTGTCGAGAGAAAGGGATCGGCGTGATCACCTACTTCTCGCTGGCGCGCGGATTCTTGACCGGGAAATATCGCTCGGATGCGGATCTGTCGAAGAGCCCGCGCGGCGGGGGCGTCAAGGGCTATTTCAACGAGCGCGGGTTTCGCATTCTCGAGACGCTGGACGAAGTAGCGAAGGAGCGCGGCTCGACGCCCGCACGGGTTTCTCTGGCGTGGCTCATCGCGCGGCCGAGCGTGACGGCTCCGATCGCGAGTGCAACCAACCTCGAGCAACTGAACGATTTGATCGAAGGTACGAAGCTCGAGCTCGATCGCGGCACCATTGAGAATTTGAATCGCGCCAGCGCCGCCTGAGAGCGCTGCGTATCGATAATTGGAGGAGAGACATGGCGATCTATACCAGGCGTCGTTTCTTGCGTACGGCGGGCGCTGCCGCGGCGCTGGGTGCAGCGGGACACCTTCTCCAGTCCGACCTCGCCCAGGCGGCCGCGTCGAAGTGGCAGCTGGAGAAAGGCGCGAGTCTTCGATTACTGCGGTGGAAACGCTTCGTCTCGGGCGACGAAGAGGTGTTCATGGCCAACACCCGCCGCTTTACCGAGATCACCGGCGTCGATGTTGCGGTGGACAGCGAGAACTGGGAGGAAGTGCGGCCCAAAGCAGCGGTCGCGGCCAGCGTGGGCGCCGGCCCTGACATTATCATGGCGACCAACGAGGACCATCTGCAGTACCCGGGGCAGCTGCTCGATGTAACCGACCTCGTCGACTATCTCGGGCAGAAGTACGGCGGCTGGTATGACATCTGCCGGTTGTATGGGATGCACGACGGTCGGTGGATCGCGCTGCCGATCGGGGCGGGAGGCGGAGCCTGGGTGTGCCGCAAGAGCATGTTGGCCGCTGCGGGCTTCGACGCCCTCCCGCAGGACTTCGGCGGATTGCTGAAGCTATGCCAGCAGCTCAAAGCGCGCGGCACACCCCCGGGACTGGCGCTCGGACACGCGACCGGCGATGCAAACGGCTGGACGCACTGGGTGCTGTGGGGCTTCGGCGGCAAGCTCGCCAACGAAGACAACACCGTCGCGATCAATTCGAAAGAGACGGTCGCTGCGCTCGAGTATGCGAAAGAGTTGTACCAGACCTTTGTGCCGGGGACGTTGTCCTGGCTCGATCCCAGCAACAACAAGGCGTTCCTGGCCGGCGATATCGGTCTGACCGTCAACGGCATCTCGATCTACTATGCTGCAAAGACTTCCCCCGATCCGAAGATGAATGCGATCGCGGCCGACATCCAGCACGCGTACGATCCCATCGGTCCGATCGGGAAGCGTGCGAACGGAGGCCTCATGTTCCCGGCGTTCATCTTCAAGTATTCGAAGTACCCGAATGCCGCCAAGGAGTATCTGCGCTTCATGATGGAAAAGGAGCAGTACTCGCTCTGGCAGTCAGCCTGCATCGGATACATCTCCCATCCGCTGCGTGCGTACGAATCCAACCCGGTCTGGACCGCGGATCCGCAGCACGCGTTCTATCGGGACGTCGTCAAGACGATGCGCCCATTAGGCTATGCCGGGAAGCTCGGCCAGGCTTCGGCGGCGACCACAGCGGACTTCGTCGTCGTCGACATGTTTGCGGAGGCGTGCACGGGGCAGCAGACTCCCAAGGAGGCGGCGCAACGCGCGGAAAAGAGAGCGCTGCGGAATTACCGCGCTTAGCCGATCGCGAAAGCCGCCATGAACGACTCGCACGATTTCCCGCACAGCGATCCGCTTGTCCGCATCACGGGCCGCTCTGCGTTTCTCAGCCTGCTGGAAGCCGAAGGCATCGACTACTTGTTCGGCAATCCCGGCACGACCGAGCTGGCGATCATGGATGCGCTCGGCGCGCATCCGCAGCTGCGCTACGTGCTCGGCCTCCAGGAGGGGATCGTCGTGGCGATGGCCGACGGTTACGCGCGGGCCTCCAATCGTCTTGCCGCGTGCAACGTGCACGTCGCGCCCGGATTGGGCAATGCGATGGGCTCGCTGTTCAACGCAAAGTGGTACGGCTCGCCGCTGCTCATCACTGCCGGGCAGCAGGAGCAGGGCCACGGTTTGATGGAGCCGTTGCTCTACGATCCGCTGGTCCCGATTGCGCAACCGATGGTGAAGTGGGCGATCGAGGTGACGCGCGTGCAGGATCTGCCGCGCATCGTCCACCGCGCCGCGAAGGTCGCAACGACGCCGCCCACGGGGCCCGTCTTCATCAGCCTTCCCGGCGACATCCTCGATGCGGAAGCCGAGATCCGGATGGGCACGCCGACGCGCGTGGATGCTGCGAACCGTCCATCGGACGAAGCGCTCCATCGGCTGGCGACGCGACTGGTCGGGGCAAGCAATCCGGTGCTCATCGCGGGTCACGAACTGTGCACGTACGACGCTCTGGGAGAGGCTGGTGAGCTGGCCGAGCTGCTGGGTGCACCCGTGTATCAGCAAACCGTGCCGTACACGGCCCAGTTCCAGTCCGAGCATCCAGCGTTCCTCGGCGCGTTGACGCGCAATCAGCCACAGGTGCGCGATGCGTTGCACCCGTACGACCTGCTCGTCTTCCTCGGTGCCGACGTCCTGCGCATGTCGGTCCACAACCGCGTGGACCCGCTCCCCGAGAGCGCAGGCGTGGTTCAGATCGGCGAGCGCGACTGGGAGCTTGCGAAAAACTATCCTGCGGAAATCGCCATCAAGGCGAACATCAAGGAAACGCTGCGTGCGCTTGTCCCTCTTGTCCGTGCCAAACGCAGCGCCGACCGAACCGCGCTGGCCGAACGCAGACTGTCAGAGCTGAGCGCCCGCAACTGGGTGGCGAAGCGGCAGCGCCTTGTCGAGGAGCTCAACTCCAAACCCGACGCCAAGCCGATCGACCCGCGTGTGCTGATGCTGCGCATCGCCGAGACGCTTCCGCAGAATGCTGTCGTGGTGGAAGAGGGTCTGACGTCTGCTTTCTCATTGCTCAGCTTTCTGCCGCTGCGCGAAGCGCATTCCTTCTATGGACTGGCAAGCGGAGGCATCGGCTTTGCGATGGCAGGTGCGATCGGCATCAGCCTGGCCTTGCCCGGACGGCCGGTCGTAGCGATCGTCGGCGACGGCAGCGCGATGTACAGCGTCCAGGCGCTGTGGACTGCCGCGAACCTCAGATTGCCGATCACCTATGTCATTCCGAACAATCGCGGCTATCGTATATTGAAGGAGCGGCTGCGAACACGGCGCGGAGACGCACCGTTCATCGGCATGGATCTGCGCGATCCCGAAATCGATTTCGTGCAGCTTGCCCAGTCGCTGGGCGTCCCGGCGCAGCGCATTACCGATGCAGCCGACATAGTGCCGGTGCTGCGCGCGGGACTGAGCAGCGGGGGGCCGAATCTGCTGGATGTCGGTGTCGCAGACGGCTTCGGACGGTAGCTCCGAAGCTCGCGGGATTGTTGCCGCTCAAAGGAGGGAACGTGCTACCCGCGTCGCGCAGAATCCGCGCATCCGGCTGCGTGTATACCGCTCCTCGGTGTCCAGCCGACCAAGTTGCGAGCGGCTCGGGCCGTGGGTGCGCGGCAGCGAGCGTGGTAGACTGAGCGGACGATGATCGGAGGGCCCGATGAATCAGATCGCATGGCACGGCGGGACGGCAGCGCGTCATTTCGTTGAAGGTTGCCTGATGTTCGCCGGGGTATGGGCCTTTTCTTCGACGCTGGCGATCGCTTGCGCCTATGACATCAGGGGCGAAGCCGTGACCATCGAGCAAGCAGGGCAGTCCACTTCCTCAGGGGCTGAGATAGCGATGGATAGACTGGGGGGAGGCTGGTTTCAAGCCGCCGAGATCGTGAAGGAAGGCGGAAGCACTGGCGAGACTTACGTTACCCTGGCTCTCGATGGTCAGGAGATGATCACGGCCTCGTTCGCGTCTTTGGAGAACCCGTGGATGCAGCTGGACAACGCGTACATGTTGGCGAGCGTGCGTGCCGAGGGGAACAAGCGCACGATGACCATCTGGTACACCCCGGAGCTGCGGTTCATGTTCCTCGTCTCTCTGCATGTCGACATACAAGAGGAAGGGGTTGACAGCGTTCGGATGCGGGCGGTCATGAACAAGGCGATCCACATCGCGCCTCTGCCAGGCACGCCGACGGCTAACGCTGCTCTTCCCGCCTTCAAGTAAGCCGCTCGAACCGATCAAGGACCAGCGTTCACCAGTCGTGCGCCTGACTGGTGGGGCCGCGGTATGGGTAAATCTAAAGTTCGTCGCAAGTCGTTTCGCCTGTTCCGGGACAGCGCTGCTGATGGCGCGACAACCCGATCTTCCCCCGTTGCACGTTGCATTCGAACCGAGTTTCGTGCAGCATCGAATGGTAACGAGCTACGGGCAGGGGCTAATGCTTACAACTCTGTAAGCATCCCCCTGCTCCTACACTGAAGATGACCAGACATCTGAGGTACGGCAAGTACCGTTGGCAGACCTTCATCATCCAGGTCGCGCTGTTGTGGTTGCTGACTCTTCATGCCGTCGGGCTGCTGCACAAGCACGATACCGCGCATGAGCAGGACGCGTGCGTCGCCTGCCAGGTAGTCAGTCATCAGGCGGCACTAGACCTGCCTGCGGGCTCCGGCGCAATGCCGGTTGCCCTCGTTCTACTGTTCCTCGTCATCCCTTGGCACCGGGGTGTGGTAGCCGGCGCCATACTGTTTCCGCGCGCTCGTTCGCGCGCGCCTCCCGCCCCTTAATCTCCTAAGCGCTGTCAGCGTTCGCGCTGCGTCGGCTCAATCGCCGATGCCCTTCTTTCTTCAGGTTGCCCGAGCGCAGACGCGCCCCTTCAAGGCGTTCTGCGCCTTGACTTGTTGCCCCAGCCGATTGTTCCGAGCGTCAAAGGCGATGAAGAGGAGTAAGGGAGATGAAGGTCACTTTCCCCCTGGCGACAGGGGTGTTGCTGCTGGCTGTGGGCGCGTTCCCGGTCGGCGCTCAGGAGGGTGAGACTCCGACCGTGGAGATTGTTTCCAAGCAGCTCAACGAGGCGCGCAACTACCTTATGCCGGAGACCGGGAGTACCGTGTATCGCTTCACTCAGGATGATATTGTCGATCTGCCTCTGGGAGAGGCCACCCCGTTCGACCAGCTTCTGCTGCAGGCGCCGGGAGTGGTGCAGGATTCATTCGGGCAGCTGCACGTGCGCGGAGACCACGCCGATCTGCAGTACCGCATCAATGGCGTCATCATTCCGGAATCCATATCCGGGTTCGGGCAGACCTTGGACACGCGGTTTTTCGACTCGGTGAACCTGCTCACCGGGGCCTTGCCCGCCCAGTACGGTTATCGGACGGCGGGTGTCGTCGATATCCAAACCAAGACCGGAGCGCTGACTCAAGGTGGCAACGCGAGTCTGACGGCGGGCAGTTTCTGGACGATCAATCCCAGCGTGGAATACGGTGGTACGAGCGATCGAGTGGATTACTACGTCACGGGACAGTTCCTGTACAACCAGATCGGCATCGAGAACCCGACCAGCTCGTACTATCCGATCCACGATGACACCAGCCAGGGGAAGGGTTTCGCCTACGTCTCCTATCTGCTCAGCAATACGTCGCGCCTGAGCTTTTTCTTCGGGTCGTCGAACGGCTACTTCCAGATCCCGAACAGCCCTGGGGTAGCGCCGGCCTATTCGCTGGACGGGAGCGCCACGCCGACATCCTTCAATTCGGCCGATCTGGACGAGACTCAGCGGGAGCTCACTTACTACACCGTGGCGGCTTTCCAGGACAAGCCCAGCGGTCAATTGGATTACCAGGTAGCCGTGTTCTCCCGTTACACGCAAACGCAGTTCTTCCCCGACCATCAGGGAGACCTGACTTTCAACGGCGTCGCCTCGAACGTCTACCAGAGCAGCTGGCAAACCGGTGTGCAGGCAGACGGATCCTATCGCCTCACCGATATTCATACTCTGCGTGCCGGGTTCAACTACAGCATCGAGAACGCGATCACTGACAACACGTCGTATGTGTTCCCCGGCCAGCCCGGGGCTCAGACACCTGGCCAAGGGGCTTTCCCCATCGTGCAGGACGCCGGCAAAGTCGCGTACCTCTACGGCATCTATATCCAGGACGAGTGGAAGCCCACCCAGACGCTGACGGTCAACTTCGGGCTTCGGGCCGACCTTATGAATGCATACGTCAACGCGAGCCAGCTCAGTCCGCGCATCGGAATGGTGTACGAGTTCTCGCCGCAGACGTCCATGCATGCGGGATACGCGCGGTATTTCACTCCGCCGCCTACCGAGCTCATCACCACAGGCAATGTCAATGCCTTCGCGAATACCACCAATTCGCCTGAAGTCTTTACCAATGATCCGGTGCAGCCCGAACGATCGGACTACTTCGACATCGGCTTCCTTACCTCTCCCGTGCGAGGATGGACTGTCGGGCTTGACGGTTATTACAAAAAGGCGAACGAGCTGCTCGACCTGGGTCAGTTCGGCACGGCTTTGGTCTTCTCGCCGTTCAACTATCAAGAAGGCAGAGTCTACGGGGTGGAGCTGACCAATACCTGGCGCTTCGGCCACTGGGGTGCGTACCTCAACCTCGCGTGGCAGCAGGCGCAGGGCAAGAACATCAACTCGGCGCAGTTCTTCTTCGGTGCAGACGAGTTGAATTACATCTCGACCCATTGGATCTACCTGGATCACGACCAGACCGTTACGGGTTCCGCCGGTGTGTCGTACAAGTGGGACAAGACGAAGACGACGTTCACCGCGGATTTGCTCTACGGAAGCGGATTGCGCACCGACAGCGACGCCGGCGTACCGAATGGCGCGCACGTCCCCGCCTACGCCACGGTCAACGTGGCCGCGTTCCGTCCTTTCAGTCTCGGGCAGACACTGGGCGAGTTCACGGGACGTCTGACCATCATCAACCTGTTCAACAACAGTTACCAGCTCCGCAACGGGAGCGGGGTCGGTGTGCTCGCGTCGCAGTATGGGCAGCCGTTCTCGGTCTACGCAACGGTCAGCAAGGCATTCAGATGAGTGCCCGGATCGTTGGTCTTGTCGCACGGTCGGCGTGTGTTCACTTCCCGGGTCAACTCGAATGACAGAACCGGCATTCGCGGTCAAACATCTCCGCCACGCCTACAACGGCGAGGAGGTGCTCCGCCTGGATGACTGGTCCGTCGCCGAAGGCGAGAGCTGGTTGGTTCTGGGCCCATCCGGGAGCGGCAAGACGACGCTGCTGCACATTCTCGCGGGGATTCTCGCTCCGACCGAGGGCAGCGTATCCGTCGCCGGACGCGCGCTCCGCGAACTGCCAGCCTCCGAGCTCGATCGCTTCCGGGGGCGCAATATCGGCATCGTGTTTCAACGCCTGCACCTCATCTCGAGCCTCACAATACTGGGCAACCTCTTGCTCGCGCAGTATCTGGCAGGCGCAAGCCGGGATATCGGTGCAGCGCGGGGACTGCTCGCGAGCTTGGGGCTGGCGGACAAGGGGGACAGCAGGCCGCGCGCTCTTAGCTTCGGCCAGTCGCAGCGCGCCGCTGTGGCTCGCGCCGTCGTAAACAGCCCGAGGCTCATCCTGGCCGACGAGCCCACTTCCAATCTGGATGATGCGAACGCTGCCGCCGCCCTCGACGTGCTGCTTGCGCAGGCTCGAGCGTGCAACGCAGCCTTGGTGATCGCCACTCACGATCGCAGGATCCGGGACCGTTTCGAACGTCAGATCACACTGGCTGGTGGCGCGTGAACCTGCTGCGCCTTTCCCTGGCCTACATCCGCGCGCGAGCGCTGAACTCTGCGCTCAACGTACTGTTGCTCGCGCTGGGGGTCGGGACGATCGTCGTGCTGCTGCTGTTCACGCACCAGTTGCAGCAGCGGTTGGAGCGGGATTCGGACGGAATCGACCTGGTGGTCGGCGCCAAGGGGAGCCCGCTTCAGCTGATCCTGTCCTCCGTCTATCACGTGGACATTCCAACCGGCAACATCCCGCTTCAAGATGCCGAGAAGCTCAAGACGAATCCTCTGATCAAAAGCGCGGTGCCGCTTGCGCTGGGAGACAGCTATGAGGGATTTCGCATCGTCGGGACGAACCACGACTACGTGTCGCTGTACCAGGGCAAGCCTGCTCAAGGCAGGCTCTGGGAGAAACCCTACGAAGCGGTGTTGGGCAGTGAGGTCGCCGCACACGCACGGCTCAACCTGGGCGACAAGTTCGTGGGCAGCCACGGCCTTGTCGAAGGCGGCGAGAAACACGAGCACTCACCGTATACGGTAGTGGGCCTGCTGGCCCCGAGCGGCAGCGTGCTGGATCGTCTCGTGCTCACCAGCGTGGAGAGCGTTTGGGAGATCCATGGCCAGGGACCGCACGAGAAGGACGAGGACGAAGATGAGAATGGCAGCGATCCAACCAAGCCGCGGCATGTTCAACCTCAAGAATTGACGGCGTTGCTGGTGCAGTACGCATCCCCGATGGCGGCCGCGATGCTGCCACGGCAGATCAACAGTCAATCGGCATTGCAGGCGGCCTCGCCCGCGTTCGAGTCGGCGAGACTGCTGAATCTAGTCGGAGTCGGCGTGCAAACGGTGCAGGCCTTCGCGCTGGTCCTCATCCTTTGCGCCGGCCTCTCCGTCTTCATCGCCCTGTACAACGCTCTGCGCGAGCGGAGCTACGATCTCGCCGTCATGAGGAGCCTGGGTGCTTCGCCGGGTAAATTGCTTGTGGCGATACTGATCGAGGGGATGATTCTGGCGTGCGCGGGCGTCGTGCTGGGATTGGTCCTGGGCCATGCGCTCACGGAGGTACTCGGCACCTGGTTGCATGCCTCGCAGCGGGTGTACATCACGGGCTGGACTGTGGTGCCTGGTGAATTCCTGTTGATCGTGGCGGCGCTTGCGGTGGGATTGCTGTCGGCGTTGCTGCCGGCGGTTCTCGCCTATCGCACCGACATCGCTGAAGTTCTTGCAAGGAGATAAGAGATGCGACGACTGGTTTGCGCGATGCTTCTCACGTTGGCAGCACCCTTCGCCCTGTCCGCCGACCCGAAATCCGCAGACTGGGCGCCAAATGCCTCTGGTTCCTCCGCGCTTGCGCCACAACCCTCGGCCGAAGCCAAAGGGATCGTGTCCTGGAAGACGCTCGCGCAGGTCGAGGAGGTCACAGTCGACAAGCGCGTCTTGCCTAAATTCAGCCCGCAGATTGCCGCCCTGGACAGCAAGGAGGTCCGGCTTCAGGGTTTCATGATGCCCCTCGAGGCGGGTGCGAAGCAGAAACGATTTCTGCTCTCCGCAAACGTCCCGAGCTGTCCGTTCTGTATGCCCGGCGGCCCCGATTCGTTGGTCGAAGTTCTATGCAAGAAACCCATCGCCTTCAGCATGGAGCCCATCGTCATCTCGGGAAGGCTGTCGGTCCTGAAGGACGATCCTACTGGACTCTGGTATCGGGTGACCGAGGCGGCCATGGTCTCGGACGGGAAGATGTGAGGCATCGCGCTGGAACGTGATCCGGCGGCTGCTCACCTGACAGAAGGGCGACAGCGTGCTGCCCACAGGAACGCTCTAATCAAGGATGCGGGAATGAAGAAGTCGAAGGTGAAAGCGAAGATAACGATACGCGAGTGGTTCTATCTCGGCTGTCTGCTGACCGGCGCTGTGCTAGCCGTATTGGGGGCGTCGATTCTCGGTTCACGGCCCCCAGCAAAGCCTGATCACCCCTCCAACTGGCTGGAGGCCCCCGGCGTCGTACCCTGGTACACGTTGAGCAAGGTCCGCTTCGGTCAACGCGACGGAAGGCCAATGCTCCAATTCGGCGATGGGATTCAAGCCCTCGATGGCAAGGAGATAAAACTGCGGGGCTACGTCACGCCCCTTCAACTGGGCGCCAGTCAGAAACATTTTCTGCTGAGCACGAAGCCACCGAGTTGCGCGTTCTGCATCCCGGCCGGGCCCGACGAAATGGTCGAAGTGTTCTGCAAGACGCCAATCAAGTATTCGCTCGAACCGGTCACGGTGGCGGGCACGTTCGCGGTGCTCGCCCACGACCCAGGCGGCCTGTTCTACCGAATGGCGGATGCAGTCCCCGTCGTCGCGGATAAGTTATAGCTCCCGGCATACGGAAACCAACGAGCGCAACGGATGTTCGTATTCCTTCCTATCCCTCGGGCTGCCGAACTAGCCTCTCTGGAATTGCGCTGCCCAGATCAACAGGTACCAACTGGAGACATCGTGAGAACTCTGCCGCTTGTTGTCGGTATCGCCATCTTGTTGTGCTCGTGCGGGACCACTTCGCAAGTGCAAACGTCGCTGAACCATAGCGGTCAAGCCATGACCGGGATGGATTTGACCAGCCCCCAATTCTATATGGACGATGACAGACCGCCGTCTGATTTCTACGCGCGATCCCAGCTTCATTCGGTCGATAACTTTTGCTCAGCCAACTGCCAGAGTCGCGGCGGTTCTGGTGGTTACTGCAACAGGGCCTGCGGTTTCTAGGTTGTGCGATAGCGCGGTACCGCACCCGCGGCGCAGAAGTGTATGGTCGCATTGACACCGCAACCGACCAACCCAGTGGGCCGCGGCGCTTCCATCGCGCTGGTCGTTCTGCTGCATATCGCCATCATCTATGCGCTTGTGACTGGCCTCGCACGCAGGATGGTGGAGGTCGTCCGCCACCCGATCGAGACGAAGATCATCGAGGAGGCCAAGCCCGTGGCGCCGGATCTGCCACCACCGGCGCCGCTGCCCGTGCCCAAGTTCGAGGTCCCGCCGCCGCCTTATATCCCGCCGCCCGAGGTCCACATCCAGCCGCCACCTGCGCCCCAAACCGCCATTGTCGTTACGACGCCAGTGACACCGGCAGCGCCCATCCCGCCGCCGGTTGCCCGCGCTGCCGAAGCGCTACCGCATGCATCCGTACATACCCCTCCGGTTATCGACGCAACGCAATGCGAGAAGCCCGAGTACCCGGCGGCCGCACGCCGCTTTCGAGAGAGCGGCACCGTTGTGCTGCGGATTCTGGTTGGCGTGGACGGCAGCGTGATCTCCAGCGAGGTCAAGACATCGAGCGGCTCCAAGCGGCTCGACGAAGCTGCCAGGGAAGGCCTCAGCCTGTGCCGATTCAAGCCCGGCATGGTGGATGGCAAACCGGAGCAGGCGTGGTCCACCTTGCGATACGCGTGGAAGCTGCAAGATTGAAATTCGAACGCAAAGGTCCTGCAATGACAAAATCATCGAGACGTTCATCCGCCGCCGGTCTGACCGCGCTGCTGGTCACCGGTGTTGCCGTGGTCGTAACCCTTATGGTGATGCCGCCGCTCGCTCGCGCGCAAGCGGCGACGACGGCGAGCGACCAGGCAGCTCCTAGCGTGCCCGCCATACCACCACCTCTTGCCACAACGGAGGTCGTCGACAATCCGTACGGGTTGGATTCCCTGTGGAGGCAAGGTGACTCTGTCGCGCGCGGGACCCTCATCGTACTGCTGATCATGTCCATGGGCAGCTGGTACATCATCGCGAGCAAACTGTTCCAGCAAGTTCGGCTGATGCGGCAGGCCCAGGCGACCGCCAAGACGCTGCCCGCGGCTGGTGCGGCGCCTGAGCTGGTCAAGGAAATCAAGGATGACAACCCGTTCCGTTTCATCGCCGAGAGCGGGGCGCAGGCGGTGGTGGATCACGAGCGGGTGTCGGATCAGGTCGACTTGCATACCTGGGTCACGATCGCGATCCAGCGCGCGGTGGAAACGGTCCAAAGCCGCCTGCAAAGCGGCCTTGCATTTCTCGCTACTGTCGGTTCGACGGCGCCGTTCGTAGGGCTGTTTGGGACGGTGTGGGGCATCTACCACGCATTGACGGCGATCGGCATTGCGGGGCAAGCCTCTATCGACAAGGTCGCCGGTCCCGTTGGCGAGGCGCTGATCATGACGGCGTTCGGCCTTGCCGTCGCTGTCCCTGCCGTGCTGGGCTACAACTGGCTGGTTCGGCGCAACAAGCTGGCCATGGAGAAGGTGAGAGGCTTCGCCGCTGAAACGCACGCGATGCTCATGAGTCGCGCCCGCATCGGCGGCCAGGTACGCGGCATCCCCAACGTCGGCCGGGTTAGCCGTGGCACTGTACGCTAGCCCTCCGGAGGGCGAGGACGAAGACGAGCTCGCCTCGGCGATCAATACTACCCCGCTGGTCGATGTCATGCTGGTGTTGCTGATCATTTTCTTGATCACTATTCCGGTGGTCACGCACTCCGTTCCACTTCAGCTACCCAAGGATGTGACACAACCGAGGCAAACCAAACCGGAGAACGTGAGCATAGCGATCACCAGGGATGGCGACATCTACTGGAACGAGCAGCCGGTGCACGGCAATCAAGCGTTACTCCAGAAACTGAAAAAGGTCTCCGTGCTCACGCCGCAGCCGGCGGTCGAGCTGCGCGCCGATGAAGAGGCACGCTACGAGTTCGTCGGCAGAGTGGTACTGGCCTGCCAGCGCGCCGGTATCCTCAAAATCGGCTTCATCGTCGAACCGCCGCCGCGCGGCGGCTGACTGGCTGACGGATACCATCCATGGCAGTGAGCCTCCAGACCGGCGGTGGATCCAGCGATCCCGAGGTGATGGTGGATATCAACACCACCCCGCTCATCGACGTGATGCTGGTGCTTCTCATCATGTTGATCATCACCATCCCGATTCAACTCGATTCGGTGAATCTGCAGATGCCGGTCGCCAATCCTCCTCCGCCCCAGAAGCCACCGGAGGTTGTCACGATCGACGTCGACTTCGACGGCACGATCCTGTGGAACGATCAAGTGATCCCGGACCGAGCCGCGCTGGAGGAGAAGCTCCAAGGGAGCGCGCAAATGTCGCCGCAGCCCGAGATCCACGTACGCCCGAACAAGCTCGTCGCTTACAGATACGTCGCGAGGGTACTGGCCGCCGCGCAGCGGCGCGGCGTTACGAATATCGGCCTGGTCGGCAACGAGCAGTTCGTCGAATGACCGCGCTGCCGCTGCTCCCGCGAGAACACCATCCATCGCCTCGGCAACGAGATGGCTTTCGCCAGTCCATGCTGCGCGCACAACATATCGGCCTCTCTTGCGTGCTGGGTTTAGCGGTCGCGATGCTACCGGTCTTGATCCAGACCTCAATGGCGCTGGCCGCGGACCAATCCCCGGCTCTCGAGCAAAAGGGCGATTCCGTGCGCCCCGAGGTAGGCAATCCTCTCCAGGCAGCGCAGGAACTGATCAAGGCGCAGAAGTACAGGCAGGCTCTGGCCAAAATCCAGCAAGCCGACGCCGTCAAGGACAAGACCGCCTACGAAATCTACGTGATCGACCGGCTACGCGGAGCGGCCGCAGCCGGCGCCGGAGATACCGAGGTGGCGATCAAGTCACTCGAGTCGGCGATCAATTCCGGCCGGCTGTCGTCCTCCGAGAAGCTCAAGATGATGGAAGCGCTGGCCAGCATGTCGTATCGGCGCAAGGATTACGCAGCCGCGATCGCATGGGCCACACAGTATGGAAAGGAAGGTGGCACCGGCGAAGAAATGCGTCACCTGCTCATCCAAGCGTATTACCTCAACAACGACTTCTCCAACGCGCAGAAGGAACTTCACGCCGAGGTCCACGCCGATGAAAGTGCGGGGCGTGTGCCGAAGGAGGAACGGCTCCAGTTGTTGGCCGACTGCTATCTGAAGCAGAAGGACACGGCAGGCTATGCGATGGCGCTGGAGAAACTGGTCACTTACTACCCGAAGAAAGAGTACTGGGCGGACCTTATCCATTGCAGCGAGAGCAAGGCGGGGTTTGCGCCGCGTCTTAGTCTCGACGTTTATCGACTGAAGCTGGCTCTGAGCATGCCCATCACGGCCGGCCAGTTCATGGAAATGACGCAGCTCGCACTGCAGGCAGGGTTGCCCGTAGAGGCCAAGAGCTTCGTTGACAAGGGATTCGCCATCGGCGCACTGGGCTCTGGGGCAGAAGCCGATCGCGAGAGACGATTGCGGGATCTCGCGACGAGAAGTGCAGCCCAGGACCAGAAAACGCTCGCGCGGGACAGGGTCGAGGCAGATGCGGCGAGGGACGGAACCGCACTGGTCAACACCGGCTTCGCCTTTGTTGTCAGCGGCCAGATCGAAAACGGCATCGACATGATGGAGCGAGGCATCCGTAAGGGTGGCCTCCGGCACCCGGACGACGCGAGGCTGCATCTGGGCATCGCGTATCTTCTCGCAGGCCAGAAAGAGCAGGCAGTGCGCGTGTTCAAGAGCGTGCAGGGAGGCGACGGCAGCGCCGATCTGGCGCGCCTCTGGACCCTTTATGCTCGCCAACCCGCCTGATGCTGTCCGACGCGCAGCGCGCTCATGACGGGTAAATATGAGGGAGGGAAAAATGAAGAGCTCTGTAGGGATTGCGACTCTAGCGTGCAGCGCCGCCTTGACGTTGACCGCTTGCGTCCCGAGCGTTCGGCCCACGGCTCCTAACCTGCCTATGGCGCCCGTCGGTGAACCTCCGCCGTCCACCATCGACTTGACCATTTCCGTCCCCTTCAAACCGATATTGGAGCGCGCCGAGACCAGCATTCCGTCTTCGCTGAGCGCTCGTGAATATCGCGAGTTCTTCGGGACAGGCGGGCCGAATCGTCCGAGCTGCGGGATCGGTTGCGGGTACCAAGTGACTCGATCGCCTCTGTCTTTCGACTCGCGCCAGAATGAGATCGCGGGCCACCTCTCTTTTTCGTACTGGCTGAGTTGTACCAAACGCATACCCTGCCGAGGACGCCTGGTGTCGGGCTCATGCGGCAAGACCGAACCGCGCCTCCGCGCCACCGAATCGTTCTCCACGCAGATCACCACGATGCCGAATTGGACCGCCAACGCGACAACCAAGAATAACGGCGTGGTCGCTCAGGATGAATGCGCGATGGGCCGCCTCGGCGTGGTCGACCTGACCGATAAGCTTGCCGCAGGTTTTGGCGGACTGAGCAAGGCTCTGGACGTAAAACTCGATGAAGGGTTGTCAGGACTGAGGCCGAAAGCCGAAAGTGCTTGGGATCTGCTATCGAATCCGATTCAACTCGATCCGGATAAGTGGCTGGTGTTCAAGCCGGAAAGAGTTTCGATCTCGGCGGTCCAGGTGACCAGCGATGCGCTGCAACTCGGCGGGGTTGTGATCGCGCGCCCCGACATACAAATGGGCGGTCGGCCTGCCGCCGTCCGAAACCCGCTGCCCGATGCCACTCCCAACGCATTGCCCGGCGGGAGTTTCTCGGTCTACATGCCGGTCAAGCCCGATTATTCCGCGGTCGAGGTGGCTCTGAAGCAGAAGTTGAAGATCGGCGCCGGAGGCTTGCATTACCCGCCTACTGGGACACACTATCTGACACCCACCGACGTTACCCTGTACGGATACGGGCAAAAGGCGGTCTTCAGAGTCGCCTTTACCGGTATCGCGGAGGGCTACGCCTACTTCGTCGGCACGCCTTCGTTCGATGTCAATACCAACGTGCTTTCCTTTCCGGATCTGGATTATTCCCCGGACACCCGGAAGGTGGCGCTCGAATCAATTCAGTGGGTTGATCATGACGCGTTCATCCGCGATCTCAGAACCCGTTTGGTCGTCGACCTGGCCGCGCCCCTGAATCAGGCTAAGTCGAAGCTCTTCGACGCACTGAATCATCGCTACGGCGATGTCCAGCTCTCCGCGGAGATAGCAAATCCAAGTCTGGTCTCGATTTTTGCAAATCCGGACAAGAGACAGTTCGTCGCTTACTTCAACGCGAGCGGTGCTGTCAAAGCGATCGTCCAATAACGCTTCGTAGCGGATGGGCGGCTCGGGTAGCGCGAAGCACGACTACGCGATGCCTTGCGGTCCGGACTCGCCGAGCAAGCCGCAGGTCTGGTTCGCCTGCGCTGCTCCGCAGTGCGCACAGTCCGGCGCGCCCTGCGTCCAAAGGGCTTGCAAACAATCCAATTCTCTTTCCCCTTGGACTGCCACCGTGCTATTCCGCAAATTCGGAGGTCAACGCTTTCCTTTGCTCAGCAGCTCGTTCATCACCTCGAACGCCTTGCCGAACGTTCCGTTGGCTACTGCATCCACGACGTCTTCCTCTTTGCCTTTCGTCACGCGAAATTCCGCCGTCCACGTGCCGAGTGTCTTGTTGCCGACTGTGATCGGGTAGAGCTTGAGTGTTGCCACGTAGTTCTCGACCGGCAGCGGCGCGTCGAGGATGCAGTACGTCATGCTGTAGTCCGCGTCCGATAGCGTAAGGAGCCGCTCCCGGATGGTGCCGCCTGCGTTGACGATGTCGAAGTTGCGTATGCAGCCCACAGTATCGCTCCGCAGCCCTCCTTCGATGTGGCTGCGCGAGAAGCGCGGATGCCAATCGGGCAGGCCGTTGAAGTCGCGCATCTTGTCCCAGACTTTATCCACCGGCGCGTCGATCACCGCGCTCACGAATACTTTGGTCATCTTCGCCTCCTAGAATTGGACGCTCTTGAAGCGCCGCGTCTGCTCGGTCAGCGCCACCTCGGTCGGTAACCGTTCCATACTGCTGGCGCCGTAGAAGCCATGGCAGCGGCGGGTACGTTTGAGGATGTACTGAGCATCATCCGGTGTCGCGATCGGCCCGCCATGACACAGGACGATTACGTCCTCCCGCGCTTGCAGCGCGGCGTCGGCGATTGCGTCGATCAGGCCCACGCAGGTATCGAGCGTTTTGGCCGTGGATGCGCCGACGCTGCCACCTACCGTTACGCCCATGTGCGCGACGACGATATCTGCCCCTGCCTCTGTCATCGCGCGCGCTTCGTCAGCTGTGAACACGTAGGGTGTGGTGAGCAGATCGAGCTGGTGCGCCTGCCGAACCATCTCGACCTCCAAAGCGTAGCCCATGCCAGTCTCCTCGAAGCTCGCGCGCATGACGCCGTCGAACAGCCCGATGGTGGGAAAGTTCTGCACGCCGGAAAAACCCATCGCTTTGAGCTCACCCAGGAACTGGGGCATGAGAACGAACGGATCAGTCCCGTTTACGCCCGCAAGGACTGGCGTGGCGCGCACCACAGGGAGAACTTCCCGAGCCATGTCCTTGACGATTTCATTGGCGTTGCCGTACGCGAGCAACCCCGCGGCCGAGCCGCGTCCAGCCATCCGGTAGCGCCCCGAGTTGTAGATGATGATGAGATCGATGCCTCCCGCCTCCTCGCACTTGGCGGAGAGACCCGTTCCGGCCCCGCCTCCGACGATCGGAATACGCCGCTCGACCATGGCGCGGAACTTCTGCAGGATGGCCTTTCTTTCTACGCGTGGCATGGTTTGTCTCTTGATTGCCGGCTGGTTTACGTCGCGATCTCGAGAAATTGCTCGACCAGAGCATCGGCGAATTTCGGATCGTTGATGTGGAGCGGAAGTCGGAGCACTTGGCGCTGGGCCGTCTGCTGCACTGTGTTTTCCAGCGCTTCGAACAAGGCCGCATCCGCGGACGGGTCGAAGAACGGCTGGCCCACGGCATCGATGGCGGAGACGCCCTGCTCAGGTATCAGAAATCGGACGGGGCCGTGGCAGGCGTTGAGCTTGCGCCCAATCCAGCGACCGATCTCGCGGCACTCTTCCGGCGTCGTGCGCATCAGCGTCACCTGCGGATTGTGCTTGTACAAGGTTCGGCCGTCGAACTGCGCCGGCACCGTTTCCGGGGTCCAGAAGTTCACCATATCGAGTGCGCCGGCCGAGCCGACGTATGGAATGCCGGTGCGCTCGATTGCACCGAGGCGGTCCGGCCCCGCGCTCAGCACCCCACCCACCAGAAGGTCGCAGATCTCTGTGGTTGTGACATCGATCACGCCTACCAGCATGCCGCTGTCCACCAGCTTTTCCATGGACTGACCGCCGGTCCCTGTGGCATGGAATACCAGGCAATCAAAACGATTCCCCAGTCGCTCCATGACTCGCGTCACGCAGGGCGTAGTGACCCCGAACATGGTCAAGCCGAGCGCCGGGTTGACGGCCGCCTGCGGGATGGAGCGCGTCGCCATGCCGGCGATGGCGTGTGCCGCATTGCCGAGCACCACCCGACTGATGCGGTTCAGACCAGATACGTCGGTGACCGAGTACATCATCGTGATGTCGCTCGCGCCCACGAAGGGCTTCACATCCCCCGCGGCCAGAGTCGATACCATGAGCTTGGGCAGTCCGACCGGCAGCTGTCGAAGTCCCGTGGTTATCATCGAGGTGCCCCCACCGCCCCCGATGCCGATGACGCCGGCGACATCATCGCGCGTGACAATGAAGCGGCCGAAAGCCTCGCCCATCGCCTCGACTGCCGTACCGCGGTCACCGAGGCTGAGCACATAGTCGGCGCCGCGAGGATGCAGCGCCGCAACGGTGGCCGCCGTGACGTCGACCGGGATAGCCGGTGCGCGGATTCCAATGTCCACCAGCAGCGCCGGCGCGCCGGCGCTTTCCACGAGCGCCTTGATGTACAGCAGTTCCGCGCCCTTGGTGTCGGCGGTACCGACCACGTAGACGCGCTTCACGGCAGCAAAGGCCGGCGGCATTCCGCCCGCCCGCCGCAACACATGCTCTGTCTGCTCGCCAGCATCGCCGGATTTTCTGCGCGCGTTCACTCTTCGCGACGGCGGCGCTGCGCGCCGCCGTGCATGCTTGGAAAGAGTGTTTGTGTTTTTCTGAGACGATGGTATCGTAGTGAGCCGCCAGTCTCAGGTCAAGAAATGGATCTCATGCAACCGTCGTCGCTCGTCGAGCGCGGGCCGCGCGCTCGCATGCGCAAGATGATGTTGCATGCTGCAATGCGACTAATGCAGGACGGAGTAGTGCCCTCGATCAGCGATGTGGCGCAGGAGGCGCAGGTTTCCCGCGCCACCGCATACCGCTACTATCCCACGCAAAGCGCGTTGATCCAGGCGGCCGTGGACGAGGCGCTCGGACCGATCCTGAAGTGGCAATCTTCGTCCGACGATGCGGAGCAGCGGGTAAGCGAGCTGATCACTTTCTCGTACCCGCGCATGAACGACTACGAGGCGCCGCTGCGTGCTGCGTTGCGGCTGGCCTTGGATCAATGGGCGCAGCTGCACGCCGGGACGCTCAAGCCGAAACAGGCCATGGTGCGCGGACACCGGATCGCGCTACTGCGCTCGGCCGTGGCGCCCTTGCGGCAAAAACTGGGCAAGGCGCGCTCGGAGCGGCTGACCCAGGCGCTGAGCCTGGTCTTCGGCACCGAGGCGTTCGTGGTCCTGAAAGACATCTGGCACCTCGATAGGGATGGTGCGGAAGAGGTCGCGCTGTGGACCTGTCACGCGCTGATTCGCTGCGCGGCGGAAGATCTGGCGCCGCCGGTGCGGCGTCGCAAGCTCAACGGCAGCAGCGGTGCTGCAAAACGAGCAACGCGCCGCTGATCGAACCGACGTCATGCTATGCGCGTAGAGCACTGAGGACAACGCAGCAAGCAGCAACAAGAAGCAGTCGGCGAATCGGGCCAAGAGATCCGAATTGGGAGCCAGGGCCGAGCCGAAGGCGATAACCAGCAACCAAGTGTGAGGAGGACGCAATGAGAAGAAGCAAGTGGTTAGGCATCCTGGCGGCCGCAACCTTCGCGCTCGCCGGCAAGGCCGTGTTAGCCGCCGACACGCTTACGATTCTGTGGGCGGAGTGGGATCCGGCGAATTACCTGCAAGAACTGGTGAAGGACTACGAGAAGCAGACTGGCGTCAAGGTCAAGGTCGAAACTGTGCCCTGGCCCGATTTCCAGACCAAGGCGTTTACGGAGTTCAACGCCAAGGGCGACGCTTACGATCTCGTGGTGGGCGACTCGCAATGGCTGGGCGCCGGGTCGACCGGCGGGCACTACGTCGATCTGACGGAGTTCTTCAAGCAGCACAACGTCGCCAAGACGATGGCGGCAGCGACCGTCACGGGATATGCCGAATACCCGCCTGGAAGCAAGAAGTACTGGGCGATCCCGCTGGAGGGCGACGCCAACGGCTGGGCCTATCGCAAGGACTGGTTCGAGGACCCCAAGGAAAAAGCCGCGTTCAAGGCTAAGTACCATTACGACCTGGGTGTGCCGAAGGACTACAAACAGCTGCGCGATATCGCCGAGTTCTTCTATCGGCCGAACGAGAAAAAATACGGCGTCGCGCTGTACACCGACAACACCTACGACGCGCTGGCAATGGGCGTGGAACAGACCATCTTCAGCTTCGGTGGAGATCTGGGCGATTACTCGACGTACAAGGTGCGCGGCATCATCAACTCCAAACAGAACGTGGAGGCGCTCAAGTTCTACAAGGAGCTGTACAAGTTCACACCGCCAGGCTGGGCTAAGGTGTTCTTCCTGGAGGACAACCAGGCCATCACCGAAGGTCTGGCGGCGATGAGCATGAACTTCTTCGCCTTCTTCCCGGCGCTCGCCAATCCGGCGACTAACAAGAACGCCAAGGGTACGGGGTTCTTTGCCAATCCGGCTGGCCCCGGCGGCAAGCCTCGCTTCGCCGCGTTGGGAGGGCAGGGCGTCTCGGTCGTGAGCTATTCGAAGAAACGGGATCAGGCGTTCAAGTGGCTCGAGTGGTTCATCCGCGACGACGTGCAGGCGCGCTGGGCCGAGCTGGGCGGCTACACCTGCAACGAGAAGGTGCTGTCCTCGGAGAAGTTCCGCAAGGCCACGCCCTACAACGAGGCCTTCTATCAGAGCATGTTGATGGTCAAGGACTTCTGGGCCACGCCCGAGTACGCAGAGCTGCTGGAGCAGATGAACAAGCGCATGCATCCCTTCATCACGGCGAACAAGGGTACGGCTGAAGAAGCCCTAAACGGCTTGGCCGACGATTGGGAAAACACGTTCAAGAAATACAAGCGGTACAAGTAATCGGCTGAATGCCCCGGAGAAGGTCAACTTCTCCGGGGCATTCTGTCCGGCGATTATAAAAGAGCAACCGGGTAGACCCGGTGCCAGGAGGAGAGCGCAGATGATCAGCACACTCGATCCCGGCTCGCCGGCCGCGAGGAGGGGCCTCAGCGACATCAGCATCCGCAATCTGTTCATCATCCCGACGATTGCGTTTCTGATCGTCTTCAACATATTCCCCCTCATCTACTCGCTCGGATACTCATTCACCGACTTCCGCGCGTCGTCTAACGCGCCCGCGACCTTCGTTGGGTTGCAGAACTATCGCGACCTGCTCGGCGACGAGCATGTCTGGAATAACTTCAGCGTCACGGCCAAATACGTTCTCGTATCGGTTGGCGGCCAGGTCCTGGTGGGATTTGGCGTGGCCATGCTGCTCAACCGCAAGATCCCCTTCAAGGGCTTCATCACGACGCTACTGCTGCTCCCGATGATGATGTCCATGGTCGTGGTCGGGTTGTTCTGGGAGCTGCTGTACAGCCCGTCCTGGGGCATCATCAACTATGCGCTGGGGCTGGAGGACTTCGGATGGCTGTCCGACGCTAACGTGGCGCTCTACGCTATCGCCATCACGGACATCTGGATGTGGTCGCCCTTCGTGATGCTGCTGTGTCTGGCCGGCCTGTCCGCCATCCCTCAGCACTTGTACGAGGCAGCCGCCATCGACCGCGCCAGCCGCTGGTACACCTTCACGCGGATCACGCTGCCGTTGGTGACGCCGCTGCTGCTGATCGCCATCATCTTTCGCACCATGGAGGCATTCAAGACCTTCGACCTGGCGTTCATCATGAGCACGCAGGAAACCACCGAGCTCATCTCTATCAAGCTCTACCGCCTTGCGTTCCAGGAGTGGCAGACGGGGCCATCCTGCGCGCTGGCCTATATGGTTCTGATCATGGTGCTCGCGATTACCAACATCTACGTCAAATACCTCAACCGGGCGAAGGAGCGCTAGCCGATATGCAGAACTCTTGTCCTTCAAGCCCAACGGCTCGGCGCGCTGCGTTCCGAGGGACGCGTTGATGGCAGCCGTTCAGTCCAATCGACAAAGGGTCCTGAACCGCGCGGCAGTCGGCCTGGTTCTGTTGCTCACGCTCATCTATCTCATTCCGATCTACTGGATCAGCTCGACTGCGTTCAAGCCGCGCAGCCTAGCGACGACAGTGCCGCCAACCGTGTTCTTCAAGCCCGAGGTGACTGCCTTCGTCAAGCTCTTCACCAAGCGGGTCCAGATGATTGGGGCGGTCGACCCCGAGGTGTACGCAAAAGCGCCGTGGTGGGAGAAGCGCGTCTACGACCTGGGCGAGCGCTTCATCAAGGACTCCGACGGCAATATCGAGCTATCGGGCTATCCGAGCCGCTTCCTCAACAGCTTGATCATCGCGGTGAGCAGTACGCTGCTCGCGGTGGGCATGGGCACTCTGACGGCCTATGGCTTCTCGCGTTTCCGCATGCCGGGCGAACAGGACTGGCTCTTTTTCATTCTCAGCACGCGCATGCTTCCGCCGGTCGTAGTAGCGATTCCGATGTTCCTGATGTACCGGGTCGTTGGCCTAGTGGACACGCATATCGGGCTCATCATCTTGTACACCGCCTTCAATCTTTCGTTCTCGGTGTGGCTGATGAAGGGGTTCATCGACGAGATTCCAAAGGAGTACGAAGAAGCTGCGCTGGTGGATGGCTACACGCGCATGGAGGCCTTCTTCAAGATCGTACTGCCGCAGGCGGCTACCGGAATCGCTGCGACTGCCGTCTTCTGCTTCATCACGGCCTGGAACGAATACGCGTTTGCGCTGATGATGACTAACCGCCGCGCACAGACCGCGCCGCCCTATATTCCATCCCAGCTCGGATCGGGAATCACGGATTGGACCGCCATTGCGGCGGGAACCCTCCTGTTCCTGCTCCCCGTCGCGATCTTCACGTTTCTGCTGCGCAAGCATCTGCTGCGTGGGGTCACGTTCGGCGCCATCAGAAAGTGAATCACGAATGGCTTCGGCCGCGCTATGCGCTTAACTGGCCGGACAGGGCAAGTTAGCCTGCGCCGCGAGAAGCTGCGCGTCTTGTCACGAGGCACGAACCACGAGATACGGAAGTTACGATGTCATTTAGGCAACTGAGTGCGAAGTATTTGGAACCCGGCTCCATGTGGCTGATGGTGCTGGGCATCATCGCCTTGTGCCAACCCTGGGTGAAGGTGTTGCACGTGTATGGCGTGACCATCACGCTCGCGGGATTGGTCGGGTTCTCCATCTTCTCGAAGATCAGACCGCTGCCCGAGGACGAGTAATGGCGCGCCCGAAGATGGGAATGGTCGGCGGTTTTCCGACGTTCCACGAGTCACGAACAACGAGCCACGAATCACGCTCCTTCCAATGGCTGACATCGCGCTGAGAAACGTCGAGAAATACTTCGGCGAAAACTACATCATCCGCAAGCTCAATCTCGAGATCCGGCACCGGGAGTTTCTCGTGCTGCTGGGGCCATCGGGCTGTGGGAAGACCACGACGCTGCGAGCCATCGCCGGCCTGGAGGACATCGATTCCGGAGAGATCCTGATCGACGGGCAGCCCGTGCAATCACGGCAGGCTGCCGATCGCGACATCGCCTTCGTGTTCCAGCTGTTCGCGCTCTATCCGCACCTCACCGCCTACGAGAACATTGCGTTTCCGCTGCGCGCGACGAAGGAAAGCAAAGCCGTGGTGGACCAGCGCGTACGCGAAGCGGCCAGGGCGCTACGGATAGAGGGTTTGCTAGACAAGCGCCCCTCGGCCTTGTCCGGTGGCGACATGCAGCGGGTAGCGATCGGTCGAGCGCTGGTGCGTCGGCCCAAAGCGCTGCTGATGGATGAGCCGATCGGCGCTCTGGACGCCAAGCTGCGCGAGGAGATGCGCGCCGAGCTGAAACACATACACCTCCAGAACGAGGCCACTACGGTTTATGTCACCCATGACCAGGTCGAAGCCATGGCCATGGCCGACAAGATCGCCATCATGGACGAGGGCGTGCTGCAGCAGGTCGGCTCTCCCGGCGAGGTCTATCAACATCCGGCCAACCTGTTTGTCGCGCAGTTCATCGGCAGCCCGATCATGAACGTGGTCGGCGGAGCGGTCCGTCCCGCCGATGGGTTCACGCAGGTTGTCCTGGGCGAGGACGACGCCTTGCTGCGCTTTCCGAGCGAGCTGTATCCCAAAGTGGTCGAGCACCGGCACGCCGAGGACGAGGTGGCGGTCGGTGTTCGTCCCGAGGGAGTGCTGGTCGCACGCGAAGCCAAGGATGGCTACATCCCGGTCGAGGCGCACATCATAGAGCCGCTCGGTCCGTACGATATCGTCGACCTGAAATTCGGCAAGCAGCTGCTGCGTTCGCGTACCCCCAGCGGATACGTGGAGAAGGCCGGCGACGTGGTATGGGCCCGGCTGGACGAAAAGCAGACCCACTTCTTCAACACCCGCACGGGCGAGTCCCTGCAGATCAAGCTCTGAGTCGAAATGGCCCACGTCGAGCTGCGCAGCGTCACGAAGAAGTTCCGCCGCCACACGGCGCTCAACGAACTGAGCCTGGATATCGGCGACGGCGAGTTCTTCGTTTTGCTCGGCCCCACCGGTGCCGGCAAGACCACCACCTTGAGATTGATCGCAGGACTCGACTCACCGGACTCCGGCGCGATCGAGATCGGCGGCCAGGACGTGGGTAAGTGGAGCGCTGCCGAGCGCGATGTTGCGCTCGTGTTCCAGTACTACTCGCTGTACCCGCACTACACGGTGCGGGAAAATCTGGAGTTCCCCCTCAAATCGAAGCATCGCCGCATTGCCCCGGACGACGTGGTCGAACGGGTAGCACGGGCCGCCAAGACATTGCGCATCGAGCATTTGCTCGAGCGCAAGACCGACCGTCTCTCGGGCGGCGAGATGCAGCGCGTATCGATCGGGCGAGCAATCGTGCGTCAGCCCCGCGTGTTTCTGATGGACGAGCCGCTGTCGAATCTGGACGCCAAGCTGCGCGAGGTCCTACGCGCGGAGCTGAAGGATTTGCAGATGAAGCTCGGGGCGACCTTCCTATATGTTACGCACGATCAGGTCGAGGCCATGAGCATGGGCGACAAGATCGGCATCCTGAATCACGGCCGCATCGTGCAGATTGGAACACCGCATGAGATCTACAACCGGCCGCGCGACACTTTCGTGGCTACCTTCGTCGGCTCACCGGCGATGAACCTGTTGTCGGGCCTGCTCCGGGATGGACGGGTGGTAGTTGCTCCCGGGAAGCTGGAAATCCCGGTGTCGGGGGAAGTCGGGGCGCGACTGGCCCGCGGCTCCGAGCGGGTAACGCTGGGCGTTCGCTCGGAAGACGTGGTCGTTGGCCCGGGCGAGGGGCTTGAAGGCAAGGTTTACGCGGTGGAGAATCACGGGGTGGAACAGATCGTCACCCTGAAAGTGGACGAGCATCTATTGAAGGCGACAGTGCCGGCGCGCATGGTTATTGCGATCGACAGCACCGTTCCTTTTACATTCAATCGAAGCAAGCTCCAGTTCTTCGACGCGCAGACGGGAGTAAGCCTCGGCTCTGTGAACCAGGAGGTAAATCATGGCTAAGGTTCTGTTCAAGAACGTCAACGTGCTGGATTGCACCGGGGCGCCGCCGTTCGCGGGCCAGGTCCTGGTCGAAGGCAACCGGATCAAAGCCGTTGCCCCGAAGGGCACGTCGGTCGCTGCAGACGGCGCCCAGGTAGTGGACGGCGCGGGGGCCACGCTCATGCCGGGGCTGATCGAATCGCACTCGCATCTCACCTTCCTCGACACCGCTGACCTCGAGAGCCTGGGTTTCGTGCCCCCGGAGGAGCACACCCTGCGCACGGCCAAGAACGCCAGGAAATTGCTGGATCAGGGATTTACCGCCTGCAACAGCGCGGCATCGGCCAAGGCTCGCCTGGATGTCGTGATCCGCAACGCAATCAACGCGGGCGACATTCCCGGTCCCCGCACGCTTGCAGCGAGTCCGGAGCTGGCGACTACCGCCGGGCTTGGCGATGTGCGCCTGCGCCACATGCATCGGGAAACCTTCGCGATCGTCTGCGATGGTGCCGAGGAGTTCCGCAAGACCGCCCGCGAAATGGTCCGTGAAGGCGTGGACACGCTCAAGATCAACCCCTCCGGCGACGAGTTCATTCCCCACTCGCGCGCTCACCACACGGTGATGACGGAGGCCGAGATCGACGCGGTGTGCGAAGTCGGGCGCATGCATGACAAACGCGTGGCTGCCCATGCCCGCAGCGCCCAATCGGTGAAGCTCTGCCTCAAGCACGGCGTGGAGGTCATTTATCACGCCACACTGGTCGACGACGAAGCGTGCGCTCAGCTCGAAGCTGCGAAAGACCGCATCTTCGTCGCGCCCACGCTCGGCATCAGCTACACCACGCTCAACGAGGCCGCCAAGTGGGGAATCACCGAGCAGGTCGCAGAGAGCCTGGGGATCCGCCGCGAGCTGGAGGTGGCGATCAAGAACATGAAGGAGCTGAAGAAGCGCGGCGTGCGCGTCCTGCCCGGCGGAGACTACGGTTTCGCCTGGAATCCCAATGGCACCAACGCCCGCGACATCGAGCACTTCGTGAACTTGCTCGGCTTCTCGCCCATGGACGCGATTCTCTCCGCGACCAAGCTGGGCGGCGAGATCATGCAGATGGGCAACGAACTAGGCCAGATCAAACCCGGCTTCCTCGCCGATGTTCTGTTGGTGGACGGCAATCCGCTCGCGAACGTGAAGATTCTCCAGGACGCGGACAAGCTGCTCGCCATCATGAAGGATGGGCTGTTCCACAAGCAGCCCACCACAGCCGGAGCTGCGCAGCGCCAGATCGCCTGATCTTGCAAGACAGCTAGTCTTTCCCGAGCGCCCGGTCCTCCGGGCGCTTTTTTTTGCGCAGCGATCCCCCGGCGCTGCGGCGCTGCAGCACGCTCGGACGAGCCGGCTTTGCGAGCGCTCCAGATAGCCGCGACCTCGGCCTTGTGACGCGAGGCAACCGCTGCGGATCCCGGCCACGGACCAAAGTCTCGGTGCTAGGACCAATTCACTAAACAATCACACGGCCGCGCCGCGCAGTCCCGCCGAACCATGTCAGGCTCGGGGCAAAAGCTTGCCGCCCATATGGCATAGGACATTGCGCCGCATCATTACGATCGATCGCCATGCTTGTCGTTATCCTATTGACATGCGTCTTGGTTTAGTGACACGCTAATACTAAACAGAAAGACTAAACATCATTGCGGCGCGCGGGAGGGTTCGGCGGACACCAGGTCTGACCCGCGGCGACGCGGCACAGGTGTACCGCTGCGGTCCGTGCAGCGGCGTTCAAACGACTACACAGAGGAGATGCACATGCTCAAGCTGCGCAAATGTCTCATCGGTGCCGCGACGGTCGCACTCGGTGCCGCGGCGGCGCCGGTTCACGCGAAAGACCTCACGTTGTGCTGGGCGGCCTGGGATCCGGCCAACGCCCTGGTGGAGTTGTCCAAAGACTTCACGGCCAAGACCGGTATTGCGATGAAGTTCGAGTTCGTTCCCTGGCCTAACTTCGCGGACCGCTTCATCAACGAGCTCAACTCCAAAGGCAAGCTGTGCGATCTGATCATCGGGGATAGCCAGTGGATCGGCGGCTCCGCCGAGAACGGGCACTACGTGAAGCTCAACGACTTCTTCGCCAAGGAAGGCATCAAGATGGATGACTTCATGCCGGCGACCGTCGTGGGTTACTCGGAATGGCCCAAGAACACGCCGAACTACTGGGCTTTGCCCGCGATGGGCGACTCGGTGGGCTGGGCCTATCGCAAGGATTGGTTCACGCGGCCGGCGCTGCAGGCGGAGTTCAAGAAGAAACACGGACACGACCTGGTGCCTCCGAAGACCTGGGCCGAGTTCAAGCAGATTGCCGAGTTCTTCCAGGGCCGCGACATCGACGGCAAGAAGGTCTACGGCGCCTATATCTTTACCGAGCGCGGGTCCGAGGGGATCACGATGGGCGTGACCAACGTGCTGTACCCGTACGGGTTCAAGTACGACGATCCGAAGAAGCCGTATCACATGGAAGGCTTCGTGAATTCGCCGGGAGCGATTGCCGGCCTCGAGTTCTACAAGGCTTTGTACAAGTGCTGCACAGCGCCTGGCATGACGAACGCTTACATGCAGGAAGGCCTCGATGCATTCAAATCCGGGCAGGTTGCGATGATGATGAACTGGTTCGCCTTCTTCCCGGGCCTGTACAAGGATCCCAACGTCGGCGGGGCGAAGATCGGGTTCTTCGTGAATCCAGAGCAGAAACACAAAGGCGTGCAGCTCGGCGGGCAAGGCATGTCGGTAGTTGCCTACTCCGACCGCAAAGACGATGCGCTCAAGTACATCAAGTGGTTCGCGCAGACCGATGTGCAGAAGAAGTGGTGGTCGCTAGGCGGCTATTCGTGCAGCAAGGCCGTGCTCAACGATCCGAGCTTCCCGAAGAGCGCGCCGTTCGCGACCGACTTCCTGAAGTCGATGGAGATGGTGCAGGACTTCTGGGCCGAGCCGGCCTACGCGGAGCTGCTCCTCGACATGCAGAAGCGCGTGCACGACTACGTAGTTGCGGACAAGGGCACCGCCAAGGAAGCCCTCGATCTTCTGATCCAGGACTGGACCAAGGTCTTCAAGGACGAAGGCAAGAAGATGTAACCTAGACCGGGGCGGGGGCATGGCCCCCGCCCCGGCTGAGCACGCTGAACTCCCACTGTCCGCCGGCCGTTGGAACAGAGACCTGCCATGCCTGATTCGACCGTGGCGCACGAGCTGGCGCGCCGAGCCGCTGGGAGCACCCCTGAGGCCTTGTCTCGCCGGCTGCGCGGGATATCCGATCGCGCCATCACCTGGGTCTTCATCGCCCCGACCGTGCTGCTGTTGTTGGCGATCAATATCTTTCCGCTCATTTGGACCATCCAGCTCTCCATCACCAAT
>Ga0335083_10001462_pt1 | contig 32451 bp, 34 predicted proteins | sample Lox_Sample_42_FD_206716 | JGI IMG/M metagenome (GOLD analysis project Ga0335083, IMG submission 206716) | Soil microbial communities from Loxahatchee National Wildlife Refuge, Florida, United States - Lox_Sample_4.2 | ecosystem: Environmental > Terrestrial > Soil > Wetlands | place: USA...
CGGCGCGTTCGGGGCGGCTCTGGTCGTTGCGGCCGCCGTAGGCATGACGATGGCACGCGGTGGCGCCCACCTCGTGCCACAGGCCCCGCTGATCGTGCTCGTGCCGGCGGCGAGCACGGCGATCCTGCTCGGCTTCCGCAACCGCCTCGAGAACGAGCGGGACGCGCTCCGGGCGTCGGCGTTCACCGATCCGCTGACCGGAGTGGCGAATCGCCGCTCGCTGCTCGAGCGGATCGACTACGAGATCGCGCGTCACGGCCGCAGCCGGCGCAGCTTCGCACTGCTGATGCTCGACCTCGACGGCTTCAAGCAGCTCAACGACCGGTTCGGACACCCGGCCGGCGACGACCTTCTCAAGGACGTCGCCACCGCGCTCGCCGGCGTGATCCGCGATCAGGACACGCTGGCGCGCGTCGGAGGGGACGAGTTCTGCGTGCTCGCGCCCGAGACCGAGGACGCCGGCGCGGACCGGCTCACGCACCGCGTCGAGTCGGCGGTGGCGCGGGTCGCCGCGGGGCTCGACGCGCTCGGGGCGAGCGTCGGCGCCGCCGTGTTCCCCCACGACGGCACGACCGCGGCCGCGCTGATGGAGGCCGCCGATCAGCGCCTCCTCGGCGTCAAACGCGATACCCGCCCGCCCCGTCCCCGGCGCCGGGCCGCCTAGACGCTGCGCGGCCGCAAACCTCCTACAGCACGCGCGCGGGCGTGAGCGCCTTCACGAACGTCGGGTTGCCATTCCGTCCGACCTTGTAGAGCCCGATCGAGCGGAGGGTCGTGTCGCCGTCCTTGTCGAAGCCGTAGGTGCCGAGCGCGGAGTGGCGGCCGGCCGTGGCGAACAGCGCGCCGAGGACCGCCGACTTAGTGTCGCCCTTGTCGCCGAGGCCCGCGATCGTGCTCAGCGCCAGCTTCATCGCCTCGTAGCCGAGGATCGTGTACGGCGTCGGATTCGACCCCGGGTAGCGCGCTTTGTAGGCGGCCGCGAACGCCTTGCCGCCCGGGTAGGCGGTCACGCTCTCGGTGACCTGCGTGCACTCGATCAGCGGGTCGACCGTGGCCGGCACGCCACCGTCCTTCGGATTCGTCCATGCGGGGACGCACATGCCCTGAGGGCCGAAGATCTTGGCCCTCGGGAGGGCGAGGTGGACGTCCTTGGTCACGAGCACATCGCTCCCCGAGGCCACGGCCGCGAGCATGAAGCAGTCGGCGTGCGCGCCTTTCAGCCTCGCCGCGTAGTCGCGGTAGTTGTGGGCGCCGGCCCTGACCGTGCCGAGACTGACGACGTCGATCCCGTAGTACGCCTTCTGGGCCTGGATCAGCCTCGCCAGGCCGGCGCCATAAGCCTCGCCGTCGCTGGCGATCGCCACCTTGGTACAGCCCGCGTCGCTCATCGCCAGCAGGTCGGCCGCCGCCTGGACTGAGTCGATCGGCACGATCCGCAGGTACGTGCGCGTTCCGCTTGGCGCGTACCGTCCCGGCTCGCCGGTAATGCTCCCGGGCTGGTTCGTGGTCAGCCCGACATAGGTGTTGGCGGGGCTGATCTGCGCGATCCCGGCCTGATTCAGAATCGGCATCGAGACCTCGCTGGCGTCGTCGTCGAACTCCCCGATGTAGTAGACCGCGCGAGGATCGGCCGCCGCCTTGCGCGCGTTGGCGGCGGTCTTGCTCGCGTCCCACCCGGACGGACCGGCCGAGTCGTCAAGCGCGCTGTACTGCACCGTGAACTCGCCGGCCTTGCCGTTGGCCTGGGCCAGCGCAAGCCGGATCCCGTTCGCGAGCGCGGTCGCCTCGCCGGCGGACGGCCCGTGCACCGGGAGGCTCGAGTAGATATCGACGAACTTCCCCTGGGGCTCGCTCAATCCCCCGGCGGTCCCACCAACGCTGCCGTCGTTATTTGTGCCCCCACACGCGCTCAGAGCAGCCACGGAGAGGACCGCAAAGCATCCGGCAAGCGCCCTGCAGAGAGCCAGCCTCATCGAACTTCCTCTGTGTAGGTTCCGAGCGTCCCGGCCGTTCGGTGCGCCCGAATGTAGTTGCCCCAGTCGACCCCGCCAAGCGAATCATCGGGACCTAACGCAACCCCAACGGCGCGGTCCCAAGGGGGCAAAAAAATCAGTCCCGGGCGGGAACCCCCTCAGGGTTGCCGGGACCGGCGTGGCAGCCGGCCTTCGACCTTCCAGGGCGATCCCGGACGCGCTGGCAGCAGCAGCACGATCAGCAGCCCCAACACCGACAGCAACAGCCCGAAGGTCAGGCCCACCTTCTCGCCGTAGCCCTTGCGGTCCGCCAGCCACGACGCGGCCGCCGCCGAGAGCAGCCACAGGAACAGCAGATACAGCGCTTTGGCACCGATAACGGCCGGGAGCAGCATCACATGCCCAGATAGGCCCGCTGGACCTCGGGATCGTCGCGCAGGTGGACGGAGTCGTTGGTCAGAACGACGCGGCCGGTCTCGAGCACGTATCCGCGCTTGGAGATCTCGAGCGCGTAGTTCGCGTTCTGCTCCACGAGCAGGATCGCCACGCCGGAGCGGTTGATCTCCTCGATCGTCTCGTAGATCCGCTCGACCAGGTTGGGTGCGATCCCCATCGACGGCTCGTCGAGCATCAGCAGGCGCGGGCGCGCCATCAACGCCCGCCCGATCGCGAGCATCTGCTGTTCGCCTCCGGACATGGTTCCCGCCTTCTGGTTCTCGCGCTCCTTCAGCCGCGGGAACAGCGTGAACACCTTCTCCAGGTCCTCCGCCACGTCCTCGCGGCGGCGGTGGTAGGCGCCGAGATCGAGGTTCTCGCGCACGGTCATCCGCGCAAAGCAATGCCGCCCCTCGGGAGCGAGCGCGATCCCGCGGCTCACCACATCGTGCGCCGGGACCCGGGTTATCTCCTCGCCCTCGAACATGATCTTCCCGGCGCTGGCCGGCGTCAGTCCGGAAATCGACCTGAGCGTCGTCGACTTTCCGGCGCCGTTGGCCCCGATAAGCGTCACCACTTCCTTGGGTTCGACGGTCAGAGACACGCCCTTGAGCGCCTCGATCGCACCGTAGCGAGCACGAATATCGGAGACCTCGAGTAGCGCCATCAGCCCTGCTTGCCCAGGTACGCCTCGACCACGGCCGGATCCGCACGGACCTCGGCGGGCGGGCCTTCGGCGATCTTGTGGCCGTGGTCAAGCACGGTGACCCGCTCGGAGACGCCCATCACGACCTTCATGTCGTGCTCGATCAGGAGGATGGTCAAGTTGAGCTCGTCGCGCATACGGCGCATGAACTGGGAGAGCGCGTCCGACTCGTAGGGGTTCATCCCGGCCGTCGGCTCGTCGAGCAGCAGCAGCGAGGGCTCTGAGGCCAGGGCTCGAGCGATCTCGACCCGGCGCTGGTCGCCGTAGGGCAGTTGGGCCGCCAGGCGGTCGAAGTTGCCCTCGCGCAAGCCCACGAACTTCAGCAGCTCGCGTGCGCGCTCCTGAACCTCTCGCTCCTCGCGCCGCACCCACGGCGGCCGGAAGATCGCGCCGAACACGCCGGTGCGCATCCGCGCGTGGCGGCCGACGATCACGTTCTCGAGCGCCGTCATCGCGCCGAACAGGCGGATGTTCTGGAAGGTCCGCGCGACGCCGAGCTTGGTGATGATGTCCGGCCGCGTGCGGGTGATGTCGCGCTCGCCGAACAGGATCCGCCCTGACGTTGGCTTGTACAGCCCGGTAAGCATGTTGAAGAGCGTGGTCTTGCCGGCACCGTTGGGACCGATCAGCGAGACGATCGTGTGTCGCGGGATGTCCAGCGAGACATCGTCCACCGCGACGAGGCCGCCGAAGGCCTTGGCCACGTGGTCGACATGCATCGCGGTGCCCACCGGCGGAGAAGCGGCCGTGGCGCTCATTCCGCCAGGTCCAGCGTCGTGATCGCGCTCGGCTCGCCCAGCTCGCTGTCGGCGGCCGCCACCCGCCCGGTCATCTCGAGGCGCCGTCGCCGCTCCGGGATCAGGCCCTGCGGGCGCAGGAGCATCATGATCACGAGCAGGAAGCCGTAGATCCCGAACTCGATCTCGGTGAGCTGGAAATTGAGCCCGAGCTTGGACGGCAGCGAGTTCAGCACGTCCGGGATCAGGTAGTAGTTGATGTAGCCGAGCAGCAGGCCGCCGGCCACCGCGCCCCAGATCGAGCCCAGCCCGCCGATGATCACCATCCCGAGGATGAAGATCGAGAACCCGAACTGGAACTGGCTGGCGTTGACCACCGTGAAGTAGGTCCCGAAGAAGGCGCCGGCCATGCCGCCGAAGGCGGCACCGATCGAATACGCCATCAGCTTCGTCCGCACGAGCGGGATGCCCATCGACACGGCGGCGACCTCGTCCTCGCGTAGCGCAACCCAGGCGCGGCCCAGGCGGGAGTCCCGCAGCCGCAGGTTGACGAACAGGACGAGCAGCATGATGCCGAAGATCAGCCAGTACCAGGGCCTCAGGTTCAACTCGTTGAACACGCCGATTCCAGGAAAGTACGGGGAGTCGACGCCGCTGATCCCCAGGTTCCCCGCGGTCAGCGTCATCCCCCCGCCGAGGCTGATGCTCGTGCCGTTGACGGCGAGGGTCGCGATGATCTCCCCGAACGCGAGGGTCACGATCGCGATGTAATCCCCCCGCAGGCGCAGCGTGGGCAGGCCGATCAGCATTCCGGCCACCGCGCAGATCAGCGCTGCCGCGGCCAGGACCAGGAGGACATTCAGGTGGATCCCGGGCAGCGTGCTGGCGACCGGCGAAACCAGGACGTGCACGTGGGCCTTGAAGAAGAAGCCCGAGGCGAACCAGCCCCACGAGTACGCGCCGAGGGCGTAGAACGCGACGTAGCCGAGGTCGAGCAGGCCGGCGAACCCGACCACGATGTTCAGGCCGAGCGACATCACTGCGTAGGCCACCGCGATGATCGTCGCGTTCAGGAAGCCGCTGTCCGCCGAGAACAAGAACGGCAGCACGATCCCGATGAGGAGCAGCGTCGCCGCCAGCGCGCGGCTCCACCAGGGCGGCAGGCGGCGCTCGACGCCTTCTCGCCATTCGCGCATCTGGGCTCGGAACTCGGCCCAGTCCGATGCGTCGTGCTCGCCCTCGGTCACGGTGACGGAACGCGTCGTCGGTTCGTTCTTCTCGTCGAGGTCGCTCACCCCGCCTCCCGCGTCTCCTCTCCGAGCAACCCACGCGGTCGCAGCACCATGATCATGATCAGATAGCCGAACACGACCGCCTCGGTCCACTGCGGACCCATGCGGGAGTCCGCCAGCGCCTGGATCACCCCGATGATCAGGCCGCCGAGCACGGCGCCGCTGACGTTGCCGATGCCGCCCATGACGGCCGCGGTGAAGGCAAACAGGCCAGCCTTGAAGCCCTGGAAGTACCAGACGTTCGTCTCGAACAACGCGTACACCAGGCCGGCGGCGCCGGCCAGAGCGCCCCCGAGCAGGAAGGTCAACGAGATCGTCTGGTTGACGTTGATCCCCATCAACCGCGCCGCTTCCGGGTCCTGTGCGGTGGCGCGCATCGCGCGGCCCATGCGGGTGGCACTGATGAACCGCCCAAGCACCAGCACCAGCGGAATCATCACTCCCAGCGCCAGCAGGTAGCCGCGCACGATCGGCACCCCGAAGATGTGGAAGACCGTCTTGCCCTGGTTGATCAGGTCGGGGACGCTCTGCGGCGAGCCGCCGCGCCACAGCAGCCCGACGTTCTGGAGGATGAACGAAAACCCGACGGCGGTGATCAGGGGCGCCAGCTTCGGCGCGTTGCGCAGCGGACGGTAGGCGACGCGCTCGATCAGCGTGTTGAGCACCCCGCAGACGATCATCGTGATCACCAGCGTCGCCAGCAGCCCGAGCACGATCCCCACGGTCCCGGCGCTCGTCAACCCGAACACGGTGTAGAGGCCGACGGCGGTGAAGGAGCCGATCATGAACACGTCGCCGTGGGCGAAGTTGATGAGCTCGATGATCCCGTAGACGAGCGTGTAGCCGATCGCGATCAGCGCCCAGATCGCGCCGTTCGAGAGCCCGGTGGCGAAGTTGAACCCGAGCTGGGTCAGGTCGTGATGGACGACCGGATGCCCCGCGACGAACCCGGCCTCGTAGCCGTGGACGAGATCGCGCACGCCGTAGTAGATCGGTAGCGCGGCGAGGGCGACGATCAGGCCCCACCGGCCGACGAACTTGCGCACGGCCGCCAGCGGCGACATCCCTAGTGCCGGTTTCGATGGGGAGAGCGATCCAGCTTCCACGGTTGCGGCGAGGAGTATCGAGGATGTGAGGGGGGCGCGTCGGCGCCCCCCTCAGTCCTGTCTACCGCCCAGCGATCAGTGGACCGTCTGGGTCGGCGTGAGCGTCTTATAGAACACGAGATTGCCGTCCGGGCCGACCTTGTACTCGCCGTAGGACTTGAGCGTCGTGTCCCCGTTCTTATCGAACCCGTACGTGCCGAGCACCGAGTTGCGGCTGGTGGTGTTGAACAGGGCCTTCAGCACGTCTGCCTTGTTGTCGCCGTTGGCCCCGAGCCCGGCGATCGTGTCGAGGCCGAGCTTCATCGCCTCATAGCCGTAGATCGCGTATGGATCAGGCGGCGTGGGGCCGTACTTGGCCTTGTACGAGGCCAGGAAGTCCTTTCCGCCCGGATACGCGGCCAGGTCGAGCGTGGCAACCGTGCAGTAGATCAGCGGGTCGATGCTGGCCGGCACGCCGCCCATCTTCGCGTTCGTCCAGCTACTCGTGCACATGCCGTCCGGCCCGAAGATCTTGGCCTTGGGCAGCGCCGCGTTGACATCCTTGGTGATCTGAACCCCGCCGTTGGAGACGATCCCGGCGAACAGGAAGCAGTCTGCTCCCTGGTTCTTGATCGTGGCCGCGTAGGAACGGAAGTTCGGCGCGGTTGGATCGATGCCGGTGTTGCTCGCGATCGTGACGCCGTAGAAGCCCTTCTCGAGCTCGAGCAGCGTCGCCAGTCCGGCGCCATACGCCTCCTTGTCGTTGGCCACCGCGACCTTCGTGCAGCCGGCCTGCTTCATCGCCTCCAGGTCCGCGGCTGCCTGGATCGAGTCGATCGGCACGATCCGCAGGTACGTCCGCTTACCGCTCGGGTAGTACTTCTGCGGCTCTCCGGGCGCACTGCCGGGCAGGTTTGTGGTCAGGCCAACGTACGTGTTAGCCGGGCTCACCTGCGGCACTCCGGCCGAGTTCAGGATCGGGACCGAGACCTCGCTGCAACCCGAGTTGAACTCGCCGATGTAGTAGACGGTCTTCGAGTCCGACGCGGCCTTGCGCGCGTCGGCGGCGCACTGGCTCGGATCCCACTTTCCGGCCGCGGCCGTCGAGTCGTCGAGCGATGTGTACTTGACCGAGAACTGGCCGGCCTTCCCGCCGGCCTGAGAGAGCGCCAGCTTGATTCCGTTCACCAACGGGTCCGTCTGCGCGGTCGAAGCCCCCTGCAACGGCAGGCTCGAGTAGATGTCGACCGTCTTGCCACTGCTGGAGGAGCTGCCGCCACTGGACGCGGCGCCCCCACTGCTGCTGGCCGTGCTGCTGCTCTTACTGCTGCCGCACGCTCCCAGCGCGAACACGGAGCCGAGGACCAGCAACCCAGTCAGCCCCTTTGCCACAAATGACCTCATACAACCCTCCTGTGAATACGATCCGGATGTCCCACAACCGGTGACGGCGCAGCGTAATCGCGCGCTCGGACGGCGCCAAGTGCCCCGCGCGAGCCTAACGCAACATAAACCCGACCGACAGGCGTCAAATGGCTCTCCGACGAGTCTATGCGTAGACGGCCTCTCGGAACGTCAGCCGGCCTCCGGCGATCCCGTACACGCCGTAACGCTGCAGCGTGGTGTCGCCGTTTCGGTTGATGCCGTAGGTCCCGAGCACGCTGTGACGATCGCGGGTGGCGAAGATCGCGGTCCGCACCTGTGCGCGCTCCGCCGGTTCGGTCCCGCCGTCGGTGGCGCGCTCGATCGCATCGAGCATCAAGTTCATCGCCTCGTAGCCGAGGATCGCGTCGGGCTCGGGCATTCCGAACCGGCGCTCGTAGGCGGTGTTGAACGCGCGGGCGGATGGCGGATACTCGTTCAACCCGAGTGTCGGCGAGGTGAGCACGACACGCGGATCGATCGACACCGGGATTCCGCCCAACGAGGGATCCGTAAACGTGCTTTCGGCCAGACCGGCCGTGCCGAAGATCTTCACGGTCGGCATCGCGGCGGCGAGGTCCGTCGTGAGCAGCACCGCCCCCGACTCCGTGTCCGCCGCGATCATCACGCAGTCAGGGGCAAGCTTTGCGACCCCAGCGGCCAGCGCCTTGTAGCTCTGGGCGCCGCGGATGAACGTCTGGACGCCCGCGAGACGGAGATGCGCCGCCTGCGCGGCCACCTCGAAGCTCCGCGCGGCGTCCGAACCGTCGACCTCGCCATCGTTCAGCACGTAGGTCGACGCGCAGCCTGACTCCTGCTGGACGCGCACCTGTGCGATCGCCTGAATCCGGTCGTTCGGCACCACCCGTGCGAACGTCCGGATGCCGGTCGGGTAGTACTTCTGCGGCTCTCCAGGCTGAGCCCCGAGCGCGGCCGACGTCAACCCCACGGCGGCGCTGGTCGGGCTCACCTGGGGAATGCCCGCGCGGTTCAGCGGGGGGATCGAGATCGCGCTGGCTCCGGAGTTGAAGTCACCGACATAGCCGATCGTCGTCCGGTCGAGCACGGCCATTTGTACGTTGATCGTCGTCTGCCCGGGATCCCATCCGCCGCGAGCGACCGTAGCGTCGTCGAGGATCTTGAGCGCAAGCCGGTACTCGCCAATCCGGCTGTGTACCTGGTCGATCGCAAGCCTGGCGCCGTTGAGGACCGCCTCGCCGCTCACCGTCGAGCGGCCCCGGAGCGGGGCACTGGCGTAGATCGAGAGCGTCTTGCCCGGAATCCGCGTCGACGCGAGCGTGTGGCCGGAGCTCGAACCGCACGCGGCGACCGCAGTCGCCGAAGCGAGCGCCGCAACCGCGACGATCGCCCACCTCTTGGCCCCATCCGCAGCCGTTGCGAGCCTCACCCCATCGCCGACACGAACGTGAATGGCACCAGCTGGCCGCTACGAAGGCGGTTGAACACGAACGGCGCGATGCTCGTGTCCCCGGTCGAGTCGATCGAATACGTGCCGAGCACCGACTGGCGATCCCTGATCGCGAAGAAGTCGTGCACGACTGTCGACCGGCTGTTGATCGACGCGCCGGCTTCCTGGAGCACCGACAGGACCGCCGCCATCGCTTCGTAGCCGAAGATCGCCTGCGTCGCGGGCGTATGACCGTACCGCGAGATGAACTGCGAAACGAACGCCGCCCCTTTCGCGTTCAGGTTCGCCTTCAGGAAGCCGGGCACCGAGACGTACAGGTTCCGTGTCGCCGGAGACAGCGCCGAGACGAATGAGGGCGCATCGAGCGCCGAGGGGCCGAACAGCTTGGCCGAGGTGTTCGACGCCGCAACCCGATTGAAAAAGCCCGCGGCGACCGTCGGCGAGTTCGAGCCGTAGAACACCCCGTCGGCGGCGGCCGGGCTGGTGACCAGCGAGATCCCCGGGCCGGCGTCGCGCTTGAGCGCGTACGCGATCGCCGCGCCGTAATCCCCTCCGTCCGAGCCGACGTACAGCTTGGTGACGCCGAGCGACTTCATCTCCTGGACCTGCGCCTTGGCCTCGTCGCCGCTGGTCGGCACGACCCGGGCGAACGTCTGCTTGTAGCTGTTGAGCGACTCGTAGTACTCGTCGGGAGCGTTCGCCACCGCGGGGGTGGTCTGGGTCAGCTCGAGCGCGGTGTCGGTCGGGCTCACCTGGAGGATGTCGAGTGCGTTCGTGATCCCGATCGACGCGTACGACGAGTGCGGAACGATCTCGCCCAGGTACGCGATCGTGGTCTTGTCCTGGATGACGGTGCGCGCCTGAGCCGAGATCGTGGAGGCGCGGACCGTCTGCATCCGGATCACGACCTTGCCCACCTGGTGCGGACCCTGCGAGAACGCCAGCTGTTCGGCGTCGAGCACGTCCTGTGCGACCTGCGGCTGATCGGTGGGCGCGGCGCTGACGTAGATCGTCACCACATTGCCCGAGACGGTGACGCTCGAGTTGGCCGACCCCGATGATGTGCACCCCGCAACCGCGGAGGTGATCAGAGCACAGGCGCACACCGCCCGGCCGCGTGCGAGCACCCGGCTTCGCATCCCCGGTGGGCTAATCCCGCCGGCCGGGCAGGAACGGCAGCAGTTGGTAGACGCCGATCGCGATCAGCACCATCACGATCCCGATGAGGATGCTATCGAGGCCACTGACGTTCAGCGACCACAGGATGATCCACAGGCACAGGCCGGCAGTGGCGGTCAGGATGATCCCCATACTCGGAGGGATGCTAACTCAGAGGCCGATTGCCAGGCCCGTCGAGAGCTCCCGCACCAGCTCGCCGACGGCCGCGACCGGATCCTCGCCCTCGCCCGCGGCGCGCACGAGGCGGCTGCCGACGATCACACCATCGGCGCCGGCCGCGGCCGCGGCGGCGGCCTGCTCGGGCGTGGAGATGCCGAACCCGACCGCGACCGGGACCTGGGTGCACGCGGCGGCGCGCGACACCACGCCCGCCATCCGGTCCCCGAGGCCGGAGCGCTCGCCCGTGGTTCCGGTCAGCGACACCGTGTAGAGAAAGCCGCGAGCCTGCGCCCCGATCCGCGCCAGTCGCTCATCCGGAGTGGTCGGCGCGACCAGCGGGACGAGCGCGAGGCCGCGCTCATCGCACGCGGCGAGAACATCCGGCGCCTCCTCGAGCGGCAGGTCGGGGACGATTAACCCGCTGGCTCCGGCGTCGAGCAGCGCGTCGGCGAAGCGCTCGAGCCCGCGGGCGAAGATCGGGTTCGCGTAACACATGACCACGACCGGCACGCGCTCGGCGATCGCACGCCCGACCTCGAGCACGTCATACAGGTTGATCCCGTTGCGCAGCGCCGCCGTCCCCGCCGCGTGGATCACAGGCCCGTCTGCGAGCGGGTCTGAGAACGGGACTCCGAGCTCGATCAGGTCCGCTCCCGAGTCCGCGTACGCGAGCCCGATCCGGCGCGAGGTGTCGAGGTCGGGGAAGCCGCCCATCATGTACGGCATGAATGCCGCGCGCCGGCCGTTGGCGCGCGCGGACTCGAACGCCTCCGCGATCCGCTCGATCCCGGTCACGCGACCCTCACGACCGGCCAAGGAGCGCGAGTCCCTCGGCCAGGTCCTTGTCGCCGCGACCCGACAGGCAGACCAGGTCGAGCTCGCTCGGCCCGTTCGCGAGCGTCCAGGCCACCGCATGAGCACTTTCGAGCGCCGGGATGATCCCCTCCAGGCGCGCCGTGAGCGCAAACGCCTCGAGCGCCTCCTTATCGGTGACCGCGTGGTAATGGGCGCGGCCGGAGTCCCGCAACCACGCATGCTCAGGCCCGCTGCCCGGGTAGTCGAGCCCGGCCGAGATCGAGTGAGCCTCGAGGATCTGGCCGTCCTCGTCCTGCAGAATCGCCGAAAACGCCCCGTGGAGGACGCCCGGGAGCCCACCGGCGGTCAACGAGGCCCCGTGACGGCCGGTCTCGATCCCCTCGCCGGCGGCCTCCACGCCAATCAGCTCCACCTCGCGGTCCGCCACAAACGGGATGAAGAGACCGATCGAGTTCGAGCCGCCGCCGACGCAGGCGATCACGCGCTGAGGCAGGCGGCCGGTGCGTTCGAGCACCTGCGCCCGGGACTCGTCGCCGATCACGCGCTGGAGGTCCCGGACCAGCGCCGGGTACGGCGCCGGCCCGACACACGAGCCGATGATGTAGTGCGTCGTCTCCACGTTCGTGACCCAGTCGCGAATCGCGGCGGACACGGCCTCTTTCAGGGTCCGTGCCCCGGCCTCGACGGGCTCGACCACCGCGCCGAGCAGGCCCATCCGCTCGACGTTCGGGCGCTGGCGGCGCATGTCCTCGGTGCCCATGTACACGATGCACTCCAGGTCGAGCAGGGCGCAGGCGGTAGCGGCCGCGACCCCGTGCATGCCGGCGCCGGTCTCGGCGATGATCCGCCGCTTGCCCATCCGCCTGGCCAGCAGCGCCTGCCCGAGCGCATTGTTGATCTTGTGCGCGCCGGTGTGGTTGAGGTCCTCGCGCTTGAGCCAGATCGGATGTCCGGCGGCCTCGCTCAACCGGGAGGCCGGGTACAGCGGCGAGGGCCGCCCCACGAAGTCGCGCAGCAGCGTGTCGAGCTCGGCCCTGAATGACGGGTCGTCGCGAGCGGCGACCCATGCCTCCTCGAGCTCTGCCAGCGCCGGCATCAACGTCTCGGGGACGTACTGGCCGCCGTACGGGCCGAACCGGTGCTCGACCGCGCTCATCGGGTGACGGCCGCGATCGCCGTCGAGCGGACCGCCTCGGCGAACGCGGTCAGCTTGTCAGGGTCCTTGCGTCCCGGACTCACCTCGACGCCGCTCGCGACGTCGACCGCGTACGGCCGCACAGCGGCGATCGCGTCGGTGACGTTGCCGGGTGTGAGTCCGCCCGACAGGATCACCGGGACCCGGCCGCGATGGGCCCGCGCGATCTCCCAAGAGAACGTCTCGCCGGTGCCGCCCGGCATCCCAGCGATGTAGCTGTCGAGCAGGTGATAGTCCGTGTGAAAGGACGCGAGCGCCTGGACGTCGGCGCCGCTCCGGACGCGCGCCGCCTTGATCACCTTGCAGCCGGTGCGGCGCGCCGCCTCGGCGCAATACGCGGGACCTTCATCCCCGTGGAACTGGAGCATCGTCAACCCGACGGCGTCGGCGGTCTGTATGACGTTATCGAGCGTTGCGTTGACGAACACGCCCGCAACCTCGGCACGTCGCTTGAGAGCGGACGCCACTTGCGTCGCGACGTCGAGCTCGCAGCGGCGCGGCGAGCCCGGCCAGAAGATCAGCCCGACCGCCCACGCGCCGGCGCTGACCGCGAGCTCGGCGTCGTCAAGCCGGGTGATGCCGCAGAACTTGATCTTGGTCACACAGACAATCGTAGGGCGGGCTGAATTGGGATGGTCGGCGGCGCCTTAGCGCACCGCGAACTCGCGGCAGGCCGCCTCGACGTCGGGCGAGCGCATCAGCGCCTCCCCGATCAGCACGCCGTCGACCCCGGCTCGCGCGAGCGCGTCGAGCTGCTCGGGGCGACTGAAGCCCGACTCGGCCACCACCAGCGCGTGGCCGGCCACGCGCGGCAACAGCGCGAACGTGCGGCGAGTGTCCACCACGAGCGTCGTCAGGTCACGGTTGTTGACGCCGATCACCGCTGCGCCAAGCGACAGCGCGGCGTCGAGCTCGCGCTCGTCGTGGACCTCGACCAGGACGCTCAGGCCAAGCGTTGTCGCGTCCGCGTGAAGCGAAGCCAGCTCGGCCTGCGACAGCGCGGCGACGATCAGCAGGATCGCGTCAGCCCCCGCCGCGTAGGACTCCAGCACCTGGTAGGGGTCGACGATGAAGTCCTTTCGCAAAATCGGCAGCCCCGTGGCGGCTCGTGCCGCCCGCAGGTCGGCCAGCGACCCGTCGAAGCTCGGGCCTTCGGTAAGGACCGACAGCGCCGCCGCCCCACCGCGCTCATAGGCGGTCACGACGTCCGTCACGGCCAGGTCCGCCCGGATCTGGCCCGCGGATGGAGAACGGCGTTTGTGCTCGGCGATCACCGACAGCCCCGTGCGGGCCAGGGCGTCGGTGAACGAACGGAGATCGCTTGGATCCCGGGATTCGAGCGCCGACGGCGGCACCACCTCGCGGCGCCGCGCCACTTCATCGCGCGTGGCGGCCAGAATCGGGTCGAGCCGGTTCACCGCGCGAGCTCTTGCGTGCGCCTGACGAACCGCTCGAGCGCGGCCAACGCAAGACCGTCGTCGATCGCCCGCTCGGCCGCGCGTACGCCCTCCTCGAGCGTGTCCGCGCGCCCGCCCGCGTAGATCGCGGCGCCGGCGTTCAGCGCCGCCAGATCGCGCGGCGCGCCCCTTTCTCCCGCGAAGATCGCCCGCGCGGTCTCCGCGTTCTCGGCCGGGTCACCCCCGGGGATCTCCGCAGCAGCCGCGGGCGTCAGCCCGACGTCCTCCGCGGACACGCTGTACTGCCGGAGCTCGTCCCCGACGACCTCGACGACCCGCGTGGGAGCCGAGATGCTGAGCTCGTCGAGGCCGTCCTCGCTCGCGACGAGCAGCGCGTGCTTGGTGCCGAGTAGCGCGAGCGCGCCGGCCATTGTCTCGAGGTAGGCGGCGTCCGACACTCCGATCAGCTGGCGCGTCGCGCCCGCCGGATTGGTGAGCGGGCCGAGGAAGTTGAAGATCGTCCTGACCGCGAGTTGCCGGCGAACCGGGATTACGTACCGGGTGGCCTGGTGATGGGCCGGGGCGAACATGAACCCGAAGCCGACGTCGTCAATGCAGCGTGCCACCGCGTCCGGACCGAGATCGATACGCGCGCCGAGCGCCTCGAGCACGTCGGCCGAGCCCGACAGACCGGTCGCCGAGCGGTTGCCGTGCTTCGCGACGGTGCAACCTGCCCCGGCAGCGATCAGCGCAGCCGTGGTCGAGACGTTGAACGTACGTCGCCCGCCGCCCGTGCCGGCGGTGTCGAGCAGGTCGTCGCTCGACACGCTGACATGCGCGGCCATCGCGCGCATCGTCCGAGCCAGGCCTGCCAGCTCCTCGACGGTCTCCCCCTTGGTCCGCAGCGCCACGAGGAATCCCGCGATCTGAACCTCGGACGCGTTCCCGGCCATGATCTCCGACAGGACCGCGGCGGCGTCGTCGAGCGTCAGGTCGTGGCCGCCGGCGAGCGTATCGATCGCGCGCGTGAGGAGATCTGGGCCTGCGCTCATCGGACGCGCGCGAGGAAGTTCGCGAGCAGTTCGCGGCCCTGCTCGGTGAGGACCGATTCGGGGTGGAACTGCACGCCCTCCGCCGGAAGCTCGCGGTGGCGGACCGCCATCACAACCTCGCCGCCGCTCGCGCTGCTCTCCAGGCAATCGGGCAGCGCCGGATCGACGACCAGAGAGTGGTAGCGACCCACCTCGAGCGGCTTGCGCAACCCGCGGAAGATCGTCCGACCGTCGTGATCAATCGTGGTCGTCTTGCCGTGCACCGGCTCGTGCTGGATGACCTTCCCGCCCCACGCCTGCACGAGCGCCTGGTGGCCGAGGCAAACGCCGAGCGTCGGGACCTTCGCCACCGGGAAGCGCCGGACGGCCTCGAGCGAGATGCCCGCCTCGTTCGGCGTACACGGCCCCGGCGACACGATCACGCGGTCGTAGCCGCGCACGAGCAACTCGTCCACCGAGGCGTGGTCGTTACGAACGACCTCGACCTCGGCCCCGAGTTCCCCCAGGTACTGAACGAGGTTGTACGTGAAGCTGTCGTAGTTGTCGAGAACGAGAACTCGCATCCGCGGTGGCGCCGCAGTCGTTGACTCCCGGCAAACAGTAGGGCGCCGCGCCTTCACCCGTCAGGCGAGGCCTCCTAGGATGCACCGCGGGCAAGAGCAATGCGGCACAAGGGGGCAATTCCATGAGGACCGCACATCTCGGCCGGCCCGCGCTGTCGGCCATGGTTGTGGCGCCGGCGGTCGCGGCGTGCGGGGGCAGCGGCGGGAGCTCGAGCGCAGCCAGCAGCGCGAGTGGCGCAGGCGGCGCCGGCCCCGCCGGCAACTCCGCGAGCTCGCCGGTGACCTGGTCGGGGTCCTGATGACGGCCGCCGCCCTCAGCTGAATTCGGGCGCGGTCCAGCCGGGCATCACGTCCGGCAGGCCATCGCTGACCCGATCGCGGAATTGCGCCGGCCGCTTCTCGAGGAATGACGTGATCCCCTCGGCCGCGTCGGCTGACCTGCCGCGGAAATACATGCCGCGTGAGTCCGCGCGGTGCGCGAGCATCGGATGCTCGGCCCCGAGCATCCGCCACATCATTTGCCGGGCAAGCGCCACCGAGACCGGGGCGGCGTTGTCGGCGATCTCGTGAGCGAGCGCGCCCGCGGCATCGAGCAGCTCGCCGTCCGGGTGAACGCTTCGGACCAGCCCGCCTTGCGCCGCTTCGTCCGCCCCGAAGACGCGCCCGGTCGCGACCCATTCCATCGCGCGGCTAATCCCGACCAAGCGTGGCAGGAACCAGCTCGAGCACGCCTCGGGCACGATCCCGCGGCGGGAGAACACGAACCCGATCCGCGCGCTCTCGGACGCCAGCCGGACGTCCATCGGCAGCGTCATCGTCGCCCCCACTCCGACCGCCGGGCCATTGATCGCGGCGATCACCGGCTTGCGGCAGTCGAAGATCCGGAGCGTGAGGCGGCCGCCGCCGTCGCGCGGGATTGAGTCCGGATCGTCGTGTCCGCGCCTGGTGAACGTCTCGCTGCCGCGGCCAAGGTCCGCGCCGGCGCAGAATCCGCGGCCCGCACCGGTGACGACAATCGCGCGGACCGCGTCGTCGGCGTCCGCCTCGTCGAACGCAGCGATGAGCTCGTTCCCCATCGTCTCGGTGAACGCGTTCAGCCGCTCGGGGCGGTTCAGCGTGATCGTGAGCACGTGGTCGCTCAGCTCGGCGGTGATCTCCTCGAACTCCATGACTCTCCTTTTACGGCCACTCGGGCTGGCTCGCCGCGAGCGCTATCGCCTGCAGGACGCCCCTGGCCTTTGCCTCGGACTCGCGGTACTCGAAATCGGGCCTGGCGTCGGCAACAGTGCCGCCACCAGCCTGTACGTGCGCGATGCCGTCCTTGACCACGACCGTCCGGATGTGGATGCACGTGTCGAGCTCGCCGGTGTAGCTCGCGTAGCCGATCGCCCCGCCGTACCCCCCGCGCTTGATCGGCTCGAGCTCGTCAATGATTTGCATCGCGCGCACCTTGGGCGCCCCCGACAGGGTGCCTGCCGGCAGCACCGAGCGCAGCGCGTCGAGCGCGCCGACGCCGTCGCGCAACCTGCCGGCGACGCTCGAGACGATGTGCATCACGTGGCTGTAGGTCTCGACCGCCATGAAGCTCTCGACCTCGACCGACCCGTACTCACACACTCGCCCGAGGTCGTTGCGGCCGAGGTCGACCAGCATCACGTGCTCGGCGCGCTCCTTGGGATCGGCGAGCAGCTCCTCGGCGATCCGACGATCCTCCTCGGCCGTGGCGCCCCGCGGGCGGGTGCCGGCGATCGGGCGCGTCGACACCCGCCGGCCGGCCACGGTGATCAATGGCTCCGGGCTGGCGCCGGCGATCTCGAAGTCGCCGAAGTCCAGGAAGTACATGTACGGACTCGGGTTGACCGCACGCAGGCCACGGTAGATCGAGAACGCCTCGACGGGCACCGGTCCCGACCAGCGCTGCGACGGGACCACCTGGAACGCGTCGCCGGCGTAGATGTACTCGATGATCCGGGCAACGTTCGCCTCGAACTGCTCGCGGGTCATGTTCGCGGTGAGCGGCGCGACGACCCGGTCGTGGGACGGTGGCCGCGGGGGCCGTGGGACCGGGCCGGCCAGCCGCCAACGAACGTCCGCGATCGTCTGCTCGGCGCGCGCGTACGAGGCGTCGAGGTCGTCGTCGCCGTAGACGTTCGCGATCACCGTGATCGTGTGCTTGAGGTGGTCGAACGCGACCAGCGCATCGGTCAGCATCAGCGCCAGATCGGGCAGCCCGAGCGGATCGGGATTCGGCGGTCCGAGCGGCTCGACCGTCCGAACCAGGTCGTAGGCGAACAGCCCGACGGCGCCGCCGGCGAACGGCGGCAGGTCGGGTAGGGGCGCGACGCGCAGGCGCCCGAGCTCGGCGGCCGCGAGCGAGTACGGGTCGCCGCCGTCGACCAACGACCAGCGCAACACCTTGCGGGGGCGGAAGCCGATGAACGAGTAGCGCCCAACGCGCCCCTGGTCGGCCGATTCGAGCAGGAACGACGGTTCGCGGTCGCGCAGCTTGAGAAATGCGGACACCGGCGTCTCGCAGTCGTCGATGAACGTCTCCCGGATCGGGATCAGGTTGTAGTCGCCGGCCAGGGCACGGGCCTCCGCGAGCGACGGCGTTACCCCGGCGGGGATCGCCTCAGCGCTTGCGACGGCCATCGAGCACCCGCTCGGCATCCGCAAGCGTCAGCCCGCGTCCGCGGAGCAGCACCGCGACGTGGTAGAGGACGTCGGCGGCCTCCTCCGCCACGCGCTCGTCGGACTCCTCGCGTGCGGCTCTGACCACCTCCTCGGCCTCCTCCTCCACCTTCGCGCCCGCGAGTGCGGGGTCGTTCAGGAGCGTCACGGTGTACGAGCCGTCCGGGCGACCGGTCGCGCGCTCGGCGATCGTGCGCTCGAGGATCGGGAGCGTCTCGAACGGCGCGCCCGGGTCGAGCTCGCCCCGGTGAAAGCACGATCGTTCGCCGGTGTGACAGGCCGGACCGGCGGGCACTACCAGCGCGAGCAGGGCATCCGCGTCGCAGTCGTAACGGATCGACTTCACGCTCAGCGTATTCCCGGACGCGGCGCCTTTGTGCCACAGCTCCTGCCGAGAGCGGCTGAAGAAGTGGACCTCGCCGGTCTGGCGCGTCAGGCGCAGGGACTCGGCGTTCATGTACGCGAGCGTCAGGACCTCCCCCGTGTCCCAGTCCTGCACAACGCACGGCACCAGGCCGCGCTCGTCGAATGCGATCTCTGAGTCCTCCACCGGGGTGGCGGATTCTAGGTGCTCGCCACGGGCCGGCCCCACCCGCGGGAGGCTGCCCCCCTCTTGCGGGGGGCAGCCTCGACCTCTATGCCGCCTGCTCGAGGTACTCGGGCTCGATCTCGGCCTCGACCAGGGTCGTTGGCTCCGACATCGCCTCGAGCGCCCGGGTCGGGCGGAGGAAGACCACGCCGATCGCGATCGCTGCCAGCACCATTCCGGCGGCGATCGTGAACGCCAGGTGGTAGCCGTCGGTCAGCGCGGCGGCGCTCGACGCTCCGTGAGCTTCGAGTGAGCCGGTCCGGGTGGTCGCGAGCGTGGCGAGCACCGCGAGGCCAAGCGCGCCACCGACCTGCTGGGTCGTGTTCACAAGCCCGGAGGCCAGCCCCGAGTCCTCGGGCGTGGCTCCCGACATCGCGAGCGTCATCAGAGCCGGGAACACCAGCCCGGCGCCGACGCCCAGCAGCAGCATCACCGGCAGCAGCTGCGTGACGTAGGCCGCGTTGTCGGGCGCGCTGCGGAACACGATCAGGCCCGCGGCGACCAGCGCCAGGCCCCCGATGAGCGTCGGCTTGGCGCCGAACCGCATCATCAGCTGTGCCGCCAGCCGGAGCGACAGCGCCGCGATTCCGAGCGCCACCGGCAGGAACGCGAGGCCGACCTCGATCGCGTCGTAGTGCAGCACCCGCTGGAGGTACAGCGCACCCAGGAAGAACATCCCGAACATGCCGGCGACCATCAGCACCTGCATCACGTTCGCGACCGTCACGGTCCGCGAGCGGAACACGCGCAGCGGGATCAGCGGGTTGGCGGCGGTCGCCTGGCGGACGACGAACCCGGCCAGGAGCGCTACCGCGACGCCGCCGAAGCCGAGCGTGTGCGCGCTTCCCCAGCCGTACGTGCTGGCCTCGACGATCGTGTACACGGCGAGCATCAGCGACGCGACGAGCAGCACCGCACCCGGTGCGTCCGCGCCTCTCTGCAGGCCGATGCCCACGTCGTTCGGCAGCAGGCGCGTGGCCAGGATCCCGGTGGCGACGCCGATCGGGAGGTTCACGAAGAAGATCCAGTGCCAGTTGATCGCCTGCGTCAGGACGCCGCCGGCGAGCAGACCGATCGCCCCGCCGGCCGCGGCGACGAAGCTGTAAACCCCAATCGCCTTGGCCTGCTCGGACGGCCTCGGGAACATCGTCACGATCATGCCCAGGATCACGGCGGACGTCATGGCACCGCCGACGCCCTGGATGAAGCGCGCGCCGATCAGCAGCGCCCGGCTGTCGGCGAGGCCGCAGACGAGCGATGCGGACGTGAACACGGTCAGGCCGGCGAGGAAGATGCGCCGGCGCCCGATCAGATCGCCGAGCCGCCCGACCAGCAGCAGCAGGCCACCGAACGCGATCAGATAGGCGTTCACCACCCACGCGAGCGCCGACTGTGAGAAGTGGAGGTCGGTCTGGATCGACGGCAGCGCCACGTTCACAATCGTCTGGTCCAGGATGATCATCAGGAACCCGGCGCACAGCACCACGAGCGCGATCCAGCGGTTGCCGTTGCCGGGGGCGGTTGGGGCCAACGGTGGGTGCGACGACTCATTCATCAGTTTCATGACTCCTTGCTCCTCGAGTTCAGACCGTTCAAGATAGAACCGTAGCAGATGATCTCGTGACGGACGATCTACAACGGACCGTTTGAGTATGAGCTGCGACCGCGGGCCGCACATCGGCAGTTCGCGCCGGATCTGCGGGCCTGGGGCCTTAGCCTGGGCGGGCGGGGCCTTAGCTGCTGCGGAGCCGCTTCAGGCGTGCAGGCGTTACCTGCATCACGGACGCGTCAGGCGCGGCGGCGCGGCGGGTGGGCGCACTGCGCGGGCTCGGCCAGGCGGCCACACGCGAGCCTGCCGAGCGCCTTCAGGAACACGTCTCGCTCGTCCGGTTCCAGCACGCTCAGAACGTCGTTGCGAACCTGGTCGAGTACCTCTTCGGCGTGGAGCACGAGCCTCACGCCGGCATCCGTCACGACGATCACGCGCGCCCGCCGGTCGGTGCTCGATGGACGCCGCTCGGCGAGGCCGGCGCGCTCGAGCTCGTCGACGGTCACGACCATCGTGGTCTTGTCGAGCCCGACCATCTTGGCGATCTCGGTCTGGGTGAAGTCGCCTGTCATCGCCGTGAACAGCACCGAGTGGGCGCGCGGCGAGATCCCGAGGTCCTCGAGCGCCGCGCTGAATTCGGTCGTCAGGCCGTGGCTCGCTCGCGAGAGCAGCCAGCACAGGTCGGACGCAAGCGGCGACGGCGTCTGCGCAAGTTCTATTTCGTGCGTGGCCATATTGGTGATGATAGTTCGATGTACGGAATATCTCGCAACAGACGTTCTCGTCCGGACTACTCGATCCCGAGACGATCCAGCATCCGCTCGTCGGCCCGCCAGTGCCTACGCACGCGGACCTTCAGGTCGAGGTGGACCCGCTGTGAGAGCTCGCGCTCGATCGCACGTCGCGACGCGATCCCGATCGACTTCACCATCTGGCCCCCGGCGCCGATCAGGATCCGTTTCTGGGATTCGGTCTCGGCGAGGATCACCGCCTCGATCCGGACCAGACCGGTCGCGCGCGACGTGTCGTCGTGCTCGACCGACTCGATTGCAACCTCGACCGAATGGGGCACCTCCTCGCGCGTGCGGGCCAGTATCTGCTCACGCACGAGTTCGGCGAGCACCACGCCCTGAGTTTGATCTGAGCGTTGCTCGGGCTCGAAGTAGAACGGCCCCTCGGGCAGCAGCGAGACCAGGTAATCGACGAGCGGCCCGACGCCGGATCCGGTGGCGGCAGACACCGGGAATACCTCTTCGGCGACGCCGAGATCGGCGGCGGCCTGCAATGCGGAGGCCGTGCCGGGCCGGTTCGTGCGGTCGATCTTGTTGACCGCGATCACGACCGGAACCCTGGCCTCGGCCAGCAGCCCCGCGATGAACCGGTCCCCGGGGCCGACGCCCTCCTCGGCGTTGATGACGAACAGGCAAGCGTCCGCGTCCTCGAGCTCGTGCTCGACCCGCCGCTGCATCCGCTCGGTGAGCGCATCCCGGGGTCGCTGGACGCCCGGGAGGTCGACCAACACGAGCTGCCAGCCTGGGCCGTTGGCGACGCCGCGGATCGCGCGGCGAGTGGTCTGCGGCTTGTCGGAGACGATCGCCACCTTGGCGCCGACGACGGCGTTCGCGAGCGTTGACTTACCCACGTTGGGACGGCCGGCCAGCGCGATGAAGCCAGAACGGGTCGGCGGGCTCACTGCGCCCAGCGCAGGAGCTCGGCCTGGAGAGCGAGCATCTCGCCGTCGTCGCTTTCGTGATCCATCCCGGTCAGGTGCAGCGCGCCGTGGATGACGGCCTCGCGGAGGTCCGCCGTGTGCTCGGGGCAGATCACGATGTCACCGAGCTCGCGCGGCCCGGCGGCGGCGCCGTCCTCGTCGACGCCGAACGACAGCACGTCGGTCGGTTCGTCGATCTGGCGATGTTCGCGGTTGAGCTCGCGGATCCGCCCGGAGTCGACGAACTCGATCGCGACGTGGCCGTCCTCGATGCCCGCCGAGGAGATCGCAAGCGCGCACAGCCCCTTGAGCTCGCTCGCCGTGGGGAAGCGCAGTTCGTCGGTCGCGGGCACGTCTACCGCAATCCCCTCGATCCCGATGACTTCTATCTCGAGCACTCGCGGCCCACGCGTCAGCCTCTTGGGGTGGCCGCGCGCGGACGCAACTCCGGCGCAGCGCGCTGGGTGTGCTCGTTGTAGGCGGCGACGATCCGGCGCACGAGCTTGTGGCGCACGACGTCCTCTTCGCCGAAGCGCACGAACTCGATGCCCTCGACGTCCTTGAGGATGTCGGCCACCATCACGAGCCCCGAGTCCTGGTCTCGCGGCAGGTCGATCTGGGTGATGTCGCCGGTCACGACCATCTTCGAGTTGAACCCGAGGCGGGTCAGGAACATCTTCATCTGCTCCGGGCTCGTGTTCTGCGCCTCGTCGAGGATGATGAAGCTGTCGTTGAGCGAGCGACCGCGCATGAACGCGAGCGGCGCCACCTCGATCACGCCGCGCTCCAGGTGCTGCGACACGCGGTCGGGCTCGAGCATGTCGTGCAGGGCATCGAACAGCGGCCGCAGATAAGGGTCGACCTTGGCCATCAGGTCGCCGGGAAGGAACCCGAGCCGCTCGCCGGCCTCGACCGCCGGGCGAGTCAGGATGATCCGGTTGACCTCCCGGCGGCTGAGCGCGGCCGCGGCGAGAGCCACCGCGAGGAACGTCTTGCCGGTCCCTGCCGGGCCGATCCCGAATGTGATCGTGTTGTTGCGGATCGAGTCGACGTAGTGCTTCTGGTTGATCGTCTTCGGCGAGACCTTGGTGGCGCGGTGGCGCCAGACCACGTCCTCGAGGATCGCCCCGGGGGACTCGTGCGCGTCGAGCGCGCGAGTCACGGCCTCGATCGTCCCAGGAGCGATCTCGTGGCCCTGGCTGATCAGATCCGACAGCTCGTGTACGACCGCGGCGGCGGCGTCGACCGCGTCGGGGTCGCCGTCGAGCGTGAGCACGTTACCGCGCAGGAACACGTCACAGTTCAAATGTCCTTCGAGCGCCCGCAGGACGGCGTCCTTGCTGCCCGCCAGCTCGGCGGCGACCGTGTTGTCGAGCTCGAGCTGCTTACGCACCCACGCCTCGGCTACGCACTCAGCACCTCTCGAACCCGGGCGGACGCGCGCTTGCCGTCGGCACGCCCTTGGCTCTTGGCCATAACGGCCTTCATCACCTGCCCCATGTCCTTGGGGTTGGTGGCGCCCGTCTCGGCTATCGCCGCTTTGACGATCGCATCCAGTTCGGCATCGTCGAGCTCCGCGGGCATGTAGCCCTCGATGATCTTGGCCTCCGCCTCCTCGCCGTCGGCGAGTTCGGCCCGGCCGGCCTCGCGGAACTGCTCCGCCGCCTCGAGGCGGCGCTTGCGCTCGCGGCGCAGGACCGCCAGCTCGTCCGTCCCACCGTCCTTCGCGTCCTTCTGCAGTTCGGACAGCACCAGCCGCAGCGCACCGACGCGCTCCTTGTCGCCGGCCTTCATGGCGCTGGTCATGTCGCTGCGAACCTGATCGATGAAGCTCACACCTTCAGGATAGCCCCGTGGTATCCGGCTACCGGCACCGTATGCCGTCAGCCTGCAGCTCCAAGCATGCGACGTCGATCATCTCACCCCGCCCGGCGGCGCCGCTCGGGAGGTAGCAGCGGGTGTAGTCGGCGGTATAGCCCGAGCACTGGGTGCCGGCGATCTTGTCGACCAGCACGCGCTCGCGGCCGCCGAGCTTGGCGTTGCGATGGTGGCGTGAGCGGACCTCGGAGCGCCCGCGCAGCTCGCGCGATCGGAGCTTCTTCTCCTCGGGCGGCACCCGATCGCCGAGCGCCTCGGCGACCGTGCCGGGGCGAGGCGAGTACGAGAACGCGTGCACCCGTGTAATCCCGGCGGCGTCGACAGCGGCCAGCGTCCGCTCGAACGCCTCGCGAGTCTCGGTCGGGAAGCCGACGATCACGTCGGTCGTGAGGTTCACGTGCGGCACCGCAGCCCGGAGCGCCGCGATGCTCTCGAGGTACTCGCCAGAGTTGTAGTGGCGGCCCATCGCCCGGAGCACTTCATCGTCGCCGGACTGCATCGGGACGTGGAGGTGCGGGCACACCTTCGGCTCGGTCGCGAGCGCCGCGAGCAGGGAGTCCTTGACGTGGATGACCTCGACGCTCGAAAGCCTGACGCGTTCGACGCCCGGGACATGCGCGACCTCGACCATCAACTCGCCCAGCTCGAGCCCCCGTTCGGGGTCGCGATAGTCGCCGACGCTGATACCGGTCATGACCATCTCCGGCTGCCCCTGCTCGACCCGCCGGCGCGCCTCCTCGAGCACCGCCGACGCCGGACGCGAGCGCGCCTGACCACGGACCGTGGGGATGATGCAGTAGGCGCAGTGACAGTCGCAGCCGTCCTGGATCTTGATGAATCCGCGGGTCCGGGCGGCCTGACCGGGCGGCTCGCGGGCGAGCACGTCGTGTTCGAGGTCGGCGCACCCGCCGAGCGCGTGCGCCATGTCGCCGGCGACCGCCTCGGCCGGGCCGGCGAACGGCCTCACCCGGTCATCGATCTCGGCGAACTGCGCGGCATTCAAGTTGACCGCGCAGCCCGACACCAACACCCCGCCGGCGGTCCTCAGCGAGCGACGCACGGACTGACGCGACTTCGCCTCAGCCTCGCTGGTGATGCAGCACGTGTTGATCACGTGCAGGTCGGCATCGTCCTCGGGGGCCTCGACATGCCCCGCGGCGAGCAATGCCCGCCGCGCGATCATCGCATCCGCTTGCGAGACCTTGCAGCCGAGGAACTTGACGGCGAACGACGCCACGGTGGCCGCACGTTAGCGCGGCCACCGTGGGCGTCTATGCGTCAGTTGAGTCGCACGCCCGCGGCCGGCGGAGTTTCGTGCTCCTCGTGCGCGGCTTCATGCCGTGGTGTCCTCGAGCCGGCGCGCGGAGTGAGGAGAAAGGACTCATGCGCAAATCCGGCCCGAGGCTTCGGCCTCGGCACCACCACGTCGAGGAGCAGGCCACCGAGCGTCACGCCGATCGCGAGCGGGTTGGGCAACTGGCTTCACCTCCTTTTTCAAGATCTGTCCTGGATCGCAAGTCGAGGTCAAGCATGCGGCAGAAGCGGTCGGGCGGCATCGGCCCGTTGGACAAGATCTGGCGCCCGCGGGTTGTCCACGGTGGCGGCGGTCAACGCCGGCGTTCGAGCAGCAGCGCCAACCACTCGCCGGACTCGCGGCGCGCGGCCTCGACCAATCCAAGCGCCGCGAACGCGCCGGCGACCTCGTCGGCCTCGCCTAAGAGCAGACCGCTCGCGATAACGGTCTCCGGAGCGGCCGCCGCCGGCGCCAGGCGCTCCGCCCATGTCAGCAGCAGCGGTCGCAGCAGGTTCGCCGCCACCGTCGGCGCAAGCGCCACCGGGTCGACCCGCAGGTCATGACGGCGCACTTCGATCCCCACGCCGTTCGCGCGCGCGTTGCCGACCGCCGCCGAGACGCTCGCCAGGTCGTGGTCGAGCGCCACCACCGGATCCCACCCGAGCCGCGCCGCCGCGATCGCGAGCACCCCCGATCCGCAACCGAGGTCAAGAAACGGGCTTCGCCTCAGAGACCCAGCGCCGCCGGCCAGCTCCAACATCAGCTCGAGGCACAGCCGCGTCGTGGCGTGCGCCCCCGTTCCGAACGCCTGCCCCGGGTCGATCACGATCTCGACCGGAGCGCCGATCGCGCTCTCCCACGGTGGGCGGACGGCGAGCTGGGAGTCGAGCACGAGTGGCTTGTGGAACTCGCGCCACCGCTCAGCCCAGTCGTCGGCGAGCTCCGAGGTACTGACCTCGACGAGCGCATCGCCGGCGGCGGCGGTCACGTCGGGCAGCGCCGGCAACTCGCCGGGCGCGCCGTACACCGCGTACTCGACGACATCACCGGAGCCGATCGCCGCCTCCTCCACCCCTGAAGGCGCCAGCTCGAGCAGCTCGGCGAGCACGATCTCGGCCTGCTCGCGCCGGACGCGAACCGCGAGCCGAAGCATCCGCTACCTCAGCCGCCGAACGCGCGCTTGATTTTCCCGAACAGCCCCTCGTCGCTGCGGAGGTTGTGCTCTGTCATCGAGTCGGCCAGCTGCTGGACCAGCTCGCGCTGCTCCTTGCTCAGGTGCCGGGGAACGACGACGTTCACGAGCACCCGCAGGTTCCCTGGGTGGCGCCCGCGTAGCGAGGGCATGCCCGCACCACGAACGATCAGCGTCTCGTGCGGCTGCGTCCCAGCCGGGATCTCGAGATCGACGGGCCCACGGTCAACGGTTTCGACATTCACGCTCGTTCCGAGCGCCGCCAAAGGCGCGGCGACGTCAACCGCGGTCACGAGATCGTCGCCGTCGCGGACGAACCGTGGATCCTCGCGCACGCGGATCAAGACGTACAGATCTCCCGGGGGCCCACCACGCTCGCCGGCGTGGCCTCGGCCGGCAATGCGGATCCGCTGCCCATCAGAAATCCCCGCCGGCACATCGACCTTGACCTTGGGGCGCTCGACCTTGCGGCCCCTGCCCCGGCACACCTTGCACGGATCGCGGGCGACGCGCCCGTCGCCGTGGCAGACGTCGCACGCGGTCGTGCGCACCATCTGGCCGAACGGAGTGCGCGAAACGGCCTGAAGCTGGCCGGTGCCCTGGCACCGCGGGCAGGTCTCGATCGGCGTGCCCGGCTCGGCGCCGTTGCCGTGGCAGTGCTCGCACAGCGCGACCGCCTCGTAGCTGACCTCTACCTTCGCGCCGTGGGCCGCCTCGACGAGCTCGATCTCGGCCGAGACCGCCACGTCGCCGCCCTGGATAGCGCCGGTGGCGCGGCCGCCGCCCATGCCGAACAGGTCGCCGAACGCGCCGCCGCCTCCGAAGAACGCCTCGAAGATGTCCGACACCGACCCGAACGCCTCGAAGTTCGGCGCGTATCCGCCGCTGCGAAGGCCCTCGCGACCGTAACGGTCGTAGGTGGCGCGGCGCTCGGAGTCCGACAGCACCTCGTACGCCTCGGCGGCCTCCTTGAACTTCTCCTCGGCGTCCGGGTCGTGCCGGTTGACGTCGGGGTGGAGCTCGCGGGCCAGCCGGCGGAACGCCTTCTTGATCGTCGCGTCGTCGGCGTCGCGGTTGACGCCGAGCACCTCGTAGTAGTCGCGCGTGCTGCTCATCGCTCGTCGTAGACCTCCGCGATGAAGCTGGAGAGCTGCGAGGCCGCCTCCCGCACGGACGTGATCGCGTGGCCGTAGTCCATCCGCAGCGGGCCGATCACCGACACTGTCCCGAGCCGGCGCTGTGGCAGCCCGTACCCTGCGGCGACGAGCGCCACTGAGCGCAAGGCCGGGACGCCGCTCTCGGCGCCGATCCGAACGAGCACGTCGCGCTCGTTCAGCGCCGACTGCAGCACGCCGAGCAGGGTCACGCGGCGCTCGAGCATGTCCATCAGCGAGTTCAGCTCCGAGACCTCCCCGACCCGGTCGTAGCGCAGCAACCGCGACGTGCCCTCGACGTACACGGCGTCGTTCGCGCCAACCTCGAGATCGGTGAACACCGCCGCCAGCGCATCGAGAAAGTCCGACTCAGAGCGCGACAGCGACGGGTCATGGAGCCGCTTCTGCAGGATCCGGGCCCCGAGCCCGAGTCCCACTAGACGCTCGTTGAGATAGCTCGCCGCCCAGTCCGCGAGACCGGGATCGACCGGCTGGGCGAACGTGAACAGGCGCTTGGTGACGCCGCCGGTCGATGTGATCACCACGACCATCAGTACCTGCGGCTGCAGGAGCAGGACCTCGACGTGGCGGATCGTCGAGGTCTCGATCGGCGGGGCGGTGACGATCGCGAGCAGATTCGTCACCTGCGAGAGCGTCTCGGTCGTGACCCGCATCGCCTCGTCGAGCTCGCGGCGCACCAGCGACAGCGACAGCCGCGGCCGCACGTCCTGCGTAGGCAGCAGCCGGTCGACGAAGTAGCGGTAGCCGGCCTCGGTGGGGACCCGTCCGGCGGACGTGTGCGGATGGGCGAGCAGGCCCAGCTCCTCGAGGCTCGCGAGCTCGTTGCGGATCGTCGACGGGCCCCACTCGACAGTGACCGAAAGGGCCTTCGAGCCGATCGGGATCCCGCCCTCGAGGTATTCCTCGACGACCTTCCGGAGCACGAGCTCTTGACGAGAGGTGAGCATGAACCCCTGATTGTAGGTCGGGCGCTGGCCGTCCCCAGACGGTTCGGCCGGGCCGCGATCTTCAGTCAGTCGACTGAGATTTCCGCGACCGCGTTGCGAATGATCCGGTGACCGGACTGCTCAGCCTGCGAGTCGACGACCGCCACCCCATCCTCAACCGACCGGACCGACCCGGAGACGACGATCGGCTCCTCCATCCGTCCCATGCCACGGAACTGCACCGAAAGCCGCTTGAGCCGCTCGGGCCCGCCGGCGGCGTCGGTGTGCGCGCGAGCGACCTGCGCCATCGTCCAGAGCCCGTGCAGGATGCGGCCGGGCAACCCCACCGACCGAGCGAACTCCTCGTCGATGTGGATCGGGTTGAAGTCGCCGGACGCGCCCGCGTAACGGACCGTCACGAACCGGTCGGGCGTGACCTCGAGATGGACCGCGTCGCCCTGCTTGAGGTTCATCGGTCGACCCGCCCGTAAGTCGTGGGGCACCGAGCGCGGTCACTGGCGGATGCTGCGCGCGCACGCAGGAGCTGACGTGTGGCAGCGCCACACGAAGGTCCGAGGACAAAGCGCAGCGCCGCCAGGGGCTGCTCGAATGCCGCAGGGCTTGCGGACGGCCCCACTAGTCGTTCCTCACGAGGTTCGTCCACATGCCGGTGCACACGGTCTCGCCGCGCTGGTTGCGAGAGTCGGTCTCGAACACGAAGAAGCTCATCCCGCCACGCTCGCTGATGTCCTTGACGGTGGTGGTCGTCACGATCTCGTCTCCGGCCACCACGACCGGCCCCCAGATGAACTCCTGGCCGCCGTGCAGCATCCTCGCGAAGTCGATCCCGACCTCGGGGTCGAACAGCGCGGGCGTGATCGCGCGGCCGGCGAAGACGACGGCGAACATCGGCGGGGCGACGACGTCGGCGTACCCGGCGTCGCGGGCATGGTCGACATTGAGGTAGAGCGGGTTGGTCTCGCCGACCGCGTGCGCGTACTCGCGGACCTTCTCGCGTCCGACTGCATAGGTGGTCGCCGGGTACGTCTTCCCGATCGCGTCGGTGTTCGCGGGCACGGCGCCGCAGTCTCTCAGATGATCACCGGGACGGCACCGCCGTCGACCGACCACGATGCGCCGGCGACGTTCGAGGCGGGCTCCGAGCACAGGAACACGATGACGTCGGCGATCTCCTGCTCGGTGCCGAGCCGCCCGATCGGCTGCCGGGACGCCGTCGACTCGAGCACCTCCTCGCGCGTGATCCCCCGCGCCTGCGCGTTCTGGTCGGCAAGGCCGCCGGGCGCCAGCCACAGATCCCCGCCGATCGGCCCCGGCGAGACCGAGTTCACGAGCACGCCCCGCGCTGCCCAGATGTCGGCAAACGCCCGCGACAGCGACAGCTCCGCGGCCTTGGTCACCGAGTACGCCATGTTCGTCGCCGACGGCCGCTTGCCCGAGGACGAGCACACGTTGACGATCCGGCCCCAGCCGCGGTCGGCCATCGCCGGCGCCGCCGCGCGCATCAGCCGCATCGGCGCCATCACGTGGAGCTCCCACTGCGCCTGCCACTCGTCGTCGGTGAGCTCTTCGACGGAGCGCACGGCGCTCGTGCCCGCGCTGTTGACGAGCGCGTCGATCCGGCCGAAGTGCTCGACGCACACGAGCGCGACCCGCTCACCCGCGTCGGGGGCGGTGACGTCGAGCGCAAGCGGCTCCCCCCGCCCGCCGGCCGCAACGCACGCGCGAGCCACGTCCGCGAGCACGTCAGCTCGCCGGCCGACCAGCACCACGGAGGCTCCCTCGCGCGCCAACGCCACCGCCGTAGCCCTGCCAATCCCTCCTGACGCGCCGGTGACGATGCAAGCACGATCGCGGAGGCCGAGGTCCATACTTGGTGATTCTTCCATGACGTCCCCCAGCGAGAACGGCGATGCCGGCGCCGCGATCATCCGCACGAACGGCCTGACCAAGGTCTACCCCGGCACCGATTTCAAGGCCGTGGACGGGCTCGACCTGAGTATCGAGGCGGGCGAGATCTTCGGGCTGCTGGGTCCGAACGGCGCGGGCAAGACAACGACCGCGGGAATGCTCACCACGCGTGTCGTTCCCACCGCCGGGAGGGCCCAAGTCGGCACCGTCGACGTGATCGCCCACCCCGCGCTGGCCAAACAGCTGATCGGGATCGTCTCCCAGCAGAACACGCTCGACCGGCAGCTGACGGTGTGGGAGAACCTGTACTTCCACGGGCGGCTGTTCGGGATCGCGGCGCCGGAGTCGCGGCGGATCTCGGACCAGCTGCTCGAGCAGTTTCACCTGAGCCGGTGGGCGAAGGCGTCCGTGTACGCGCTGTCGGGCGGGATGGCGCAGCGCCTGATGGTGGCGCGCGCGATCTTCCACCGCCCCGCCGTGCTGTTCCTCGACGAGCCGACCGCCGGACTGGACCCGCAGAGCCGGCTCGCGCTGTGGGAGATCCTCGGCGAGCTCAACGGCGACGGCCAGACGATCATGCTGCTCACGCATTACATGGAGGAGGCCGATCGGCTGTGCAAGCGCGTCGCGATCATGGATCACGGCAAGATCCTCGCCCTCGACACGCCGGCGGCGCTCAAGCAGTCCGTCGGCGCGGACACGATCGTGACGGTCAAGGCGTCGGGCGACGGCGATGCGCTGGCCGCGGCGCTGGAGCGGGGCGTCGAAGGGGTAACGCGCACACGCGTGATTGACGCCCCGCCCAGCCCTGCCGTCGAGCTCCATGTCAAGGGCTCGGAGCGGATCATCCCGCGCGTCGTATCGGCTGCCGAGCGGGCCGGGTTCGAGCTGGTCGACCTGTCCGTGGCCGAGCCGAGTCTCGAGACCGTGTTCATCAACCTGACCGGAAAGGACCTCCGCGAATGACGACCACGACGCCACGCGTCGAACAGGCCCGCGCGCGGGCGATCGCGACGGCGCCGACCCGGTCGATGTTCGCCGCGAGCCGAGCGGCGCTGTGGGCTCTGGTCGCCCGCGATCTGGTCGTGCTGCGCAAGCACCTCGGCGAGTTCATCCTGCGCACGCTGATCCAGCCGTTCCTGCTCGTGTTCGTGTTCCTGTACGTGTTCCCGACGATCGGCCAGGGGATCGGCGGCGGACACGGCCCTGTGGCCGAGTCGGCGTTCGCCACCGTGCTGGTTGCCGGCGTGGTCGGGATCTCGATCATGTTCCAGGGGATCCAGGCGGTGGCGCTGCCGATGTCGACCGAGTTCGGCTACACCCGCGAGATCGAGGACCGAGTCCAGGCTCCTTGCCCGATCTCGCTCGTGGCGATCGCCAAGGTGCTGTCAGGCTCGGTCCAGGGCATGATCGCGGCGCTGATCGTGTTCCCGATCGCCGCGGTCATTCACGCAAGCGGCGTGAACGCCCACCTCCACGTCGACTGGTGGGTGGTGATCACGTTGATCCCGCTCGCGTGCCTGGCCATGACCTCGCTGGGCCTGGTGCTCGGCACCAGCTTCGAGCCGCGCAACATCGGCCTGATGTGGGGCTTCGTGGTGCTGCCGCTGACGTTTCTCGGTGGCACCTACTACCAGTGGACGAAGCTCGCGCCGGTCCAGGTCGCCGGCATCCACTGGCTCCAGATCCTGGTTCTGATCAACCCGCTGATATACGTCACCGAGGGGATGCGCGCCGGGCTGACCCCGTTCTCGCACCTGCACCTGTTCATCATCTATCCGGTGCTGATCTGCTTCAGCGCGTTCTTCCTGTGGCTCGGGCTCCGCAACTTCCGCCGCCGGGTGCTCGTGTAGGCACTAGTCACTCCCCTGGGATCGGCGCGCCTGCAGGGACGCCGCGGCGCTGGTACTCGTCGTAGTAGCCGCGCCACTCCCGACGTGCGCCCGCGCTCCCGAGCTGTTCCTCGAGGCGGTCAAGGCAAACGTGCCAGCCGGCCGCGTCGCGGGCGGCCTTGTCGCGCGCTCCGAGCGCCACCGTCAGGCGCAGCTTGCACCCCTCCTGGGCCGGATCGAGCTCG
>Ga0335083_10001463_pt1 | contig 32448 bp, 24 predicted proteins | sample Lox_Sample_42_FD_206716 | JGI IMG/M metagenome (GOLD analysis project Ga0335083, IMG submission 206716) | Soil microbial communities from Loxahatchee National Wildlife Refuge, Florida, United States - Lox_Sample_4.2 | ecosystem: Environmental > Terrestrial > Soil > Wetlands | place: USA...
GCTCAAGAAAATCGACAAATTGCGACTGCCTCCATTTTCTTGAATTTGCAAATGCCCCTTTCAACGATACAGGGTGTTTTCAGGGCTTTCGCAACGACATGTCTTACGTTCGCGCATTATTGAGGTTGATTCATTGACCCATTGATTCAATGAGCCACTCACGCGATCACCCGATACTTATCACTCGCCGCTTGTCACTAGCTTGCACTAGCCACTAACCACTAACCACTAGCCTGATCTAACCACCCTTCGTATGACCGAACTCCAACAATGGGCAGACCGCGTCCGCGCCGGTGACCGGCGTGCCGTCGGGCGGGCCATGTCAGCCGTCGAGAGTCATGAGCCGCAAGCAGAGCCGTTGCTTAAGCTGCTCTTTGCCCAGGCGGGAGCGGCGCAAGTGGTAGGCGTCACGGGGTCGCCGGGCGCGGGAAAGAGCACGCTAGTGGAAAAGCTCGCCGCCGAGTATCGCCGGCGGGACGAACGCGTGGGCATTGTCGCAGTTGACCCCACCAGTCCGTTCTCCGGCGGCGCGATTCTCGGGGACCGCATCCGCATGCAGAGCCTGGCAACGGACGGCGGCGTTTACATCCGCAGCATGGCCACGCGCGGCGAACTCGGAGGCCTCGCGCCAGCGGCGCACGATATCGTCACCGTACTTGAGGCGGCGGGCTGCGGGACGGTGCTGGTGGAGACCGTCGGCGTCGGACAAGACGAGGTTGAAGTAGCTCACTTGGCGGATGTGACGGTACTGGTGCTTGCGCCCGGTATGGGCGATGACGTTCAGACCTTTAAGGCTGGCGTGATGGAGATCGCCGACGTGTTCGCTGTCAACAAAGCTGACCGTCCGGGCGCCGGCCGCGTGGAACAGGAGCTAAGTGCCATGCTCTCGATTTCTCCACGAGCCGACGGTTGGCGGCCGGGCATCGTGAAGACCGTCGCCACCACCGGCGAGGGCACCGCAGAGCTTGTGAAGGCGATTGACGACTTTCGCGCCTTCGGCGAGCGCACCAATCTCAAGGGCATCAGGCGGCGCGCAAAATGGCGGGCGCGGCTGCTCGCGCTATTGCGCCAGCGCCTCTTCGAACAGGTCGTCCACGAGCACCTTGGCGACGCGTGTTTAGACCACTGGGTAGATCAGGTGGTCGAGCACCGGTCTGACCCGTATTCAGTGGTCGAGGAGATAGTTGGCGCTTCAACCGCCCGCCCTAAAATGAGGACCGAGGGCAAAACCAATTCGGGATCAATCGAAAATCGGCAATCGAAAGCTTGTGCTGAGCGCAGCGAACGCATCGGCAATTCTACGAAGGTTCATCACCTGGGTATCGCCGTTAAGTCGCTTGAGGAGGCCCTACCGGTGTTTCGGCGGCTAACGGGTTCCGAGCCGACGCCTATCGAGGAAGTGCCGGAGCAGCGGGTGCGCGTGGCCGAATTCGATGTCGGTGAAAGCCGTCTGGAGTTGTTGGAGCCTACAGCGCCCGACTCCCCGATCGCTCGCTTCCTGGAGAAGGGCGGGCGCGGCGTCCACCATGTGACGCTGACTGTGGCCGATCTCAACCAAACCTTGAATGACCTGGAACGGGACGGTTTCAAGCTGATCGACCGTCAGCCTCGAACCGGGGCCGGCGGGGAGCGAATCGCCTTCATACACCCTTCCAGCACGGCGGGAGTACTGATCGAGCTTGTGGAGGAGAGACACCACTAGACGAGGGCTGATTCGCCTTTCGGGGGCTGCTATAGGATTAACGTGCGTGTTGGTTCGCGGCGGACAGACTATACGTTGGGTGTCGGCTTTTGCACAGCTTAACTCGATGAAAATAAGAGGCAAAATAAACGTTCTCAGATTTATCACAATTCCCCATCGTCTCAGTTGCCTCTGGTAGTCTGGTAAACGGACGCACTTTATTCACCGGCGGAGGTTAGAGGCGTGGGTTGCTGAGCTGAAGGTCAAGGGTAGCGAGGGCTGAAAGCAGCGACGAACGAACCCGGAATGTCATTGATATGAAGCAATTTGAAGAAATATCTCGAAGGCTGAGACCGCTAAGTCTGCCTGCAGGCAGCCTCTTCGGGCATTCTGGCCCCTGGCTGCTGACTTCTGACTTCTGTTTCCGCGAACGAAGCCGGAATGTCATTGATATGAAGCGATTTGAAGAAATATCTCGAAGGCTGAGGCCGCTGGGTCTGCCTGCGGGCAGCCTTTTCGGGTCTTCTGGCTCCCGGCTGCTGACTTCTGACTTCTGTTTCCGCGAACGAAGCCGGAATGTCATTGATATGAGGCGATTTGAAGAAATATCTCGAAAGCTGGGGCCGCTAGGTCTGCCTGCAGGCAGCCTTAGCGGGCATTCTGGCTCCTGGCTTCTGACTCCTGACTTCTGTTGCTCCCAGCGAAGCCGGAATATCATTGATATGAAGCAATTTGCAGAAATATCTCGAAACTGAGTCAGCCGAGTCTGGCCGAACGTCAGCCCTTTCGGACATTCTGGCTTCTGGCTGCTGACTTCTGATTTCCTGCTTTCCGCGGCTCGATATGAAACTTGGCGATTTTGAAATCCAGGCGCTCTCCGACGGCACTTTCTGCCTGGACGGCGGCCAGATGTTTGGCGTGGTCCCAAAGCCGCTTTGGGAAAGAAAAATTCCCGCGGACGCCCGTAACCGAATCCGCCTCGCGCTCACTTGCCTTCTGGTGCGGACCGGGCGGGAGGACGTGCTGATCGAGACCGGCATCGGCGACAAGTATGACGCCAAGTTCGCCGACATTTACGGCATCGGTCATAGGCCTAGCCTACTGGACGACCTGGGCCGACATGGTTTGGAGCCCAACCAGATTGACGTGGTGATCAACTCACATCTCCATTTCGACCATTGCGGCTGGAACACGCGCCGTGAGGGCGGCCGGGAGGTGCCAACGTTCCCGCGGGCCCGATACTACATCCAGCGTGGGGAATGGGAGCACGCCCTCGCACCCAACGAACGCGACCGGGCGAGCTACATCGAAAGCTACTTCAAAGCCGCGGAAGGCCAGACGACCTTCCTCGAAGGCGACCAGGAGGTCATGCCCGGCATCCGCGTGCAGATGGTTCCGGGTCACACCCGGAATTTGCAGGCGGTGTGGGTGGAATCTCAGGGCGAGCGAGCGTGCTTCGTGTCCGATCTGATTCCCACCACTGCTCACCTGCAGTACCCCTGGATTATGGCCTTCGATCTCTACCCGCTCGAAACGCTCGCCAGCAAGAAACGTTTGATCCCCGAGCTCGTTCGGGATAACGTTATCGTCGTCTTCCCGCACGACGCTGCAGTGCCGTGGGCGCGCCTTGCGGAGCGGGATGGGAAAGTCGCGGCGGTACCTGTGGGGACGTGACCCCTGGGCAAGGTTTTGACCCTGCTCGCACGGGCTGGGAAGCCCGTGCCACGTGGCATGGCCATCTTGGCCATGCTGTGTGCACAATCCACCAAAAGCCTTTGAACCGGAGAATTCGAGTGCCGAAGAAGGGTAAAAGTACTCAGTCAAGTGTCAAAGCCGAAATCGGCATCATCGGCGGCAGCGGCCTTTACAACATGCCCGGGCTGGCAAACGTCAAGGAGGTGCGAGTCAGCACACCTTTCGGTCGTCCCTCCGATGCTTACGTGCTGGGCGAGATCGAGGGACGCCGTGTAGCGTTTCTAGCGCGCCACGGTCGGGGACATGTGCTGCTGCCTGGCGAAATTCCGTTTCGGGCCAATGTTTATGGGCTTAAGAAGCTTGGCGTGGAGCGAATCATATCGGTGAGCGCCGTAGGCTCGTTGCGCGAGGATTTCAAACCACTCGATATGGCGATTCCCTCGCAGTTCTTCGATCGCACTCAGGCCCGCGAGTCTACATTTTTTGGCGGCGGCCTCGTAGCCCACATCGGATTTTCGGATCCCGTTTGCGCGGGGGTTCAGGACGCGCTGGCCGCGGCTTGCGTCCAAAGCGGCGTCAGCTATCATCGCGGCGGCACGTACGTTTGCATGGAGGGGCCGGCCTTCTCCACCAAGGCGGAGTCCAACACTTATCGCGCCTGGGGGATGGACCTGATCGGCATGACCAACCTGCAGGAGGCCAAGCTGGCGCGCGAAGCGGAGATTTGCTACGCGACGCTAGCAATGGTGACAGATTACGACTGCTGGCATCCGAGCCATGACGCGGTCACGGTGAGCCAGGTGATCGAATATCTAAATCGCAACGTCGAGAACGCGCAAAAGATCATTCGTGCCGCCGTGCGCGATTTGCTCCGCGAGCGGACGTGCAAATGCGGTTCGGCGTTGGCCCACGCCATTCTCACCGACCGGCGCAAGATTTCTCCTGCTGCTCGAAAGAAACTGGAGCTGCTGGTGGGAAAGTATCTCAAAGACAGTGGTCAGTGAAAAGTGACGAGTGACAAGCAATGATCGGGTGATCCGCTGATCGGGTGATCCGGTGATCCGGTGATCGGGCCATCGGGTGATTGACTCATTTATTCATTGAGTCAATGGTTCAATTGCTCAATCTGCGAAAGAGATCACCCGATGGTACGATGACCCGATCACCCGATTACTTGTCGCACGCTCCAAAGGAGAGGAATCCCGGATGTCCGTTCTGGTAGTCGGTTCAGTAGCGTTTGATTCGCTCAAGACGCCTTACGGAGAAGCGCCTGAGATTTTGGGTGGTGCGGCTTCGTATTTTTCAGTCGCCGCAAGCTTCTTTACACAGGTGAATCTCGTGGCGGTTGTGGGTGACGATTTCGGTGAAGCGCAGTCCAGCGTCTTCAAGGATCGTCCCATCGACACCACTGGCATCGAGCGCGCGTCGGGCCGCACCTTTCGCTGGAGCGGCGAATACACCGGCGACATGAGCGAGGCCAAGACGCTGGATACGCAGCTTAACGTCTTTGAGAGCTTCGCGCCCAAGATCCCGAAGAAGTACCTGGAAAGCGACTTCGTATTCCTGGCGAACATTCACCCCACGCTGCAGCTTCAGGTTCGCGACCAGCTTCCCGACGCAAAGCTGGTAGGCCTCGACACCATGAACTACTGGATCAACGGCACGCCCGACGAGCTGCGACGCACCCTGGCGCGCGTGGACCTGCTGGTGATCAATGACAAGGAAGCGCGCATGCTTGCCGGCATTGACAATCTGCGCCGCGCTGCCGCCGAAGTGCGTAAGATGGGACCACGCTGGCTTGTAGTGAAGCGCGGTGAGTTTGGAGCCTGCCTGTTCACGGACGATTCGATCTTCTTCGTGCCCGGCTATCCGCTGGAGGAAGTTCACGATCCCACCGGCGCCGGCGACACTTTTGCCGGCGGGCTGATGGGACACCTCACGTGCACCGGTGACGTCAGCGATCGGAATCTGCGGCGGGCGCTGGTTTACGGCTCGGTGATGGCCAGCTTCGCCGTGGAAGAGTTTGGACTCGCGCGCCTTCTGAGGCTCACTCTGGATGAGATCGCCCAGCGGTTCAGCGAATTCAAGGCCATGACGCACTTTGATGTTTAAGCGCACAGCGGTGAGGACTGGTGCCATTTGAACGCACCGAACGCAGTCATTCCCGCGAAGGCGGGAATCCATTTGCGGAAGTCCTTGGAAAAAGAAGGTATCAAAGAAGTTGGATTCCCGCCTTCGCGGGAATGACTGCGTCCCGAAGGGTTCCGCCCAGGAAATGAACACCACCAGCCGTTAAGCCGGGCAGGGGCGGCTCGTTCGCACACAGTTCCCGCGGAAGGGAGTAAAGACGGTGCAAAAGCGAATCATCGCCGTGCTGATGATTCTGTGCGGTGACCTCTGGGCGCAAGCCCCGATGTCAGATGTCGTGAAGAGCTTTGTGCGCGTGAACGCGCCGGTGGTTGCGCTCCAGCATGTGCGCGTGATCGATGGCACGGGCGCCGCGCCCACGGAGGACCAAACCATTATTCTGGAAGGCGGCCTGATCCGCGCCGTCGGGAGCACCGCCAGCACTCCCCCGCCCGCCGGCGCAACTGCACTCGATTTGACCGGCTACACGGTAATCCCGGGCCTGGTGGGCATGCACGATCACATGTTCTATCCCTCGCCTCGCACCGGACGCGGCGTGCCCCCGGTGTACACCGAACTGGCTTACTCCGGTCCCCGGCTTTATCTTGCCGGCGGAGTTACGAGCCTGCGCACGACGGGCAGCATTGAGCCCTATACCGACCTCGCCGTAAAGAAGCTGATTGACTCCGGCGTCGTACCCGGTCCCAAGATTCACGTCACCGGGCCTTACCTCGAAGGAGTGGGAGCCTACACGCCCAACATGCACGAGCTCACCGGGCCTGAGGACGCGCGCAAGACGGTAGAGTATTGGGCGGACGAGGGAGCCACATCCTTCAAAGCGTACATGCACATCACGCGCGCTGAGCTCTCGGCGGCCATCGAGGCGGCGCATAAGAGGGGACTGAAGCTGACCGGCCACCTCTGCTCCATCGGTTTCCGGGAGGCCGCGGCGCTGGGCATCGACGATCTCGAGCACGGCTTGGTCGTGGACACGGAGTTCGATCCCGGCAAGGCACCCGACGTCTGTCCACCGTCGGCGGAAACTTCGAAGACGCTCGTGGCTCTTGATGTAGAGAGTCAATCCGCGCAGGACATGATCCGCGACTTGGCGAGCCATCACGTCGCCGTCACCTCCACGCTGCCCGTGTTTGAAACCTTCGTCGGTCCGCGTCCGCCGCTCGAATCGCGCGTGTTGGAGGCGCTCGCGCCGGAGTTACGCTCCGATTATCTGTTCACGCGAGCGAGCCGGAGCGGATTTGACGCTGCCACTTCGCCGGCGGCCGTGCTCCTGAAAAAGGAAATGCAGTTTGAGCACGACTTCGTTAAAGCCGGCGGACTCCTGCTGGCCGGCCTCGACCCCACCGGCTACGGTGGTGTGGTGCCCGGCTTCGGCGACCAGCGCGAAGTGGAACTGCTGGTGGAGGCGGGCTTCACTCCGGTCGAGGCTATCCAGATCGCCACCGCGAACGGCGCCCGCTTTCTCGGCGAACTCGACCACATCGGGACCATCGCCGCGGGCAAGTCCGCGGACCTGGCGGTGATCCACGGCGATCCGGCCAAAGACATTGCTGATATCGAAAAAGTGGACATTGTATTCAAAGACGGTGTCGGCTACGACTCCGCCAAACTGATCGAGTCCGCGCGCGGCGAGGTGGGACTGCATTAGGGTGGCAGCTTAGTTTAGCCGGCTGCGGAAAAGTATTTTAGAACCGTGTCATTTCGAGCCCAGCGAGAAATCTCGCTCTGAAAATAGAGAGACTGCGAGATTCCTCGTCGCCTGCGGCTCCTCCCTTGGACTTGGCTCAGGGAGGCTGAGCAAGGTCGAAGCCTCGGAATGGCAGCCTGGATTAGTGTTTCCGCTGCCCGTTAGAGAGGCCGTCCGGGTCTTGTCATTTCGAGCCCAGCGAGAAATCTCGCTCTGAAGCCAGGGGATTCGCCGCACTCTTCCCTGGAAACCGTAAGGCTGCAACAGCAACGCTCGATGGACGTTCAAACAGTTCCGCAGCAAGCCGCCTCTTTGCCTCACCGAGATCCTCTCGCGTTCCGCTCCGGACTGACGGCGGCGCTCGTGATTCTGATGGTTGGCGGCGCAAGCCTTTGCTTCTTCTACGCGCGCGGCGTCACCAACCTCTACGGCGACGCCATTGCCCACATGGAGGGCGCGCGGCGTCTCACCGATTCGATTACACCGGGCCTCGACGAGATCGGCAGCGGTTGGCTGCCGCTCTATCACATTCTGGTGGCGCCGCTCGCCATCAATGACCATCTCTGGCGAACGGGCCTTGCCGGCAGCCTGGTTTCGATTGCGGCCTTTGCCGTGGCCGCATGGTTCGTGTTTCGCTTGGGCTTCGAACTGAACCGCAATCTAGCTGCAGGATGGGTAGCGTTAACCGGATTTCTGCTTTGTTCCAACATGCTTTACACGGCCTCGACGCCGCTGACGGAGCCGTTGTGCGTGATGTGGGCCGTGCTGGTGGTTTGGACGCTCTTTCGTTTTCAGCAAGACGGCGGCTGGCGGATTCTGGCGGCCGCATCACTGGCCGCATTTTTCGGCGCGCTCACGCGATATGATGGCTGGTACCTGTTGCCCTTTGCGGCGCTGTTCGTGATCTTCGCCCGGCAGCGGTCCTGGCCGCGCCGCCTGCTGGAGGCCGCGTTCTTCAGCGCCATTGCCGGTACCGGACCGGTGCTTTGGATCCTTCACAACTGGCTTCGCTATGGCAATCCGCTGGAATTCTACAACGGCCCTTACTCTGCTGTGGCCGTTTACAAACACCAGCTCGCCACTACGGGCTTTCGCTACCCCACGGACGGCAGCTACCTGCTTTCGGCGCGTTATTATCTCGAGGACTTGAAACTTGTGATCGGCGTGGCCTCGCTCGAGCTTGCCGTGCTGGGCCTGGTAGCGTGGACAGCAGACTCGCAGCAGCGCGCCCGGCGTTCGGCGGCGTTGCTCTTCCTCGTCCCGCTCATCTTTTACGTGCAATCCATGGCGCACGCCAGCGTCCCAATTTACGTACCCACACTCTTCCCGCACACGTACTATAATCTGCGTTACGGCCTCGAGATGCTGCCGGCTGCCGCGCTTTTCCCGTCCTTTCTCCTGGGAGCGCGTCTCGCTCGCAAGACGCGCCTTCTGCTAGCATCGGCAATCATCGCCTTGCTCGCCGTGCAATTTGGCGCCAGCGTGCGGCGAGGTGCGGACCAAATCGGCATGTTGAAAGAAAGCTTGCTCAATACGCCTTGTCACAGCCATGTGAGCGAAGCCCTAACCGGGCTATTGAAGCGCAGCTATAGCGGGGGAATGATCCTGATGGCCACGGGAAAATTGCCCTGCGTGCTGCCGGACCTCGGAATTCCATACCGCGACACCGTCAGCGAGATGAATCAGCGTTACTGGCAGAAGTTGCCTCTGGGGCCGGATCACTGGCCGACCGGCTCTCCCCTCGCGTCCCTCCAATGGATCGTTCGCATGGAGGGCGACCCCGTGGACGAAGTGATGCGCGCGCATCCCGAAGCCTTCCGCGATTTCACATTGGTGGAGTCTTACCGGTTCGCGGGAGAAGATTCAGTTCAGGTATACCGTCGTGAGTAGCAACGCGCCGGATCGAATGGAAGTCAGGACCGGCGCTCGGCCGCCTGGAATGTGAATAGGAGGAGCGATGAAATTAAAGGTTTTCGCATGCGCGACAGTACCGTTGTTCGCGGCGCTTGTGAGCCCGGTCCGTGCACCAGCCCAGGACCTCGTCTCCAGAACCCCGCGCGCCGACATCACACTCAACGGCAATTGGCAGTATGTGCTGAACCAGAGTCAGAGCCTGATCCCAACTTCAGGGTGGAGCACAACGCGAGTGCCCGAATTGCCGCGTATGGACGGCACCAGCTCCGTTTGGTACCAGCAGACGTTCTTTGTTCCATCCTCATGGAATAAGGCCGGACGCAGGTTCTTCATTACGCTGGAAAAGGCCGGCCACTATTCTGCAATCTACTGCAACGGAACTTTCGTTTACGATCATTTTGGCCAATTCAGTCCCTTCCAGGTGGAGGTGACCGGGCTGGTGCTGTTCGGGCGAAACAATCAGATTCAAGTCTACGTTCACAAGGCAGACACTACCTACGTCAGGCGAGGAGTCTATATCGACCAAAGTAGTTGCCCGAGTTACAATCCGGATTGCATTGGCAACGCCTACCGCTCCGCCGCGCCGTCTTACCCGCCCCGCCAATATATTGCTCGCAACTGGGTGGGGCTGGTGGGTGACGTCACTTTCTCGTGGCGGCCTGCCCTATACCTTTCGGACGTGTTTCCGGTGAGCTCGGTGCAGAACCTCACGCTCACGGCCAATCTCCAGGTTTCCGGCACCGGGATGGGAACAACCACCGCTCAGGCCACGGTTTTGGATGGCGCGAGCACGGTGCTTACCCTGCCCAGTCAGCCCGTCACGTCGGGTGCGGCCACGCTCGAAGCCTCCTGGACCAATCCCGTTTTTTGGGGGCCCGCTCCCTACGGTCAGCCCAAGCTGTATACGCTCAAGACTCAACTGGTTCGGGGCGGAGTGGTGGTCGACACGGCTTACACCCAGTTCGGATTCAGAGAGGTGTGGGTAAGCGGCACAGAAGTGATGCTCAACGGCCAGAAACTTTGGCCAGTGGGAAATTACCTTAAGCCACTTTCACCGATTCGCTACATCAATGATCGCCGCGAGTTGGGATTTATGTTGTGGACCCTTGAGGCTTCGGGTTCGAACCTGATCCAAAGCCATTGGGATGATCCAGGAGACACCTGGCTGCAGCTTGCCGACGAAATGGGACTTTTGGTAGTGGGATCCTACTTTTGCGACGGTCGGCCCGAGATTCAGTCCATGGTGGACAGCGTCAGCGGCTGGACCGATTGGGAGGTTGCGACGGCTGGCGAGTGGGCGTTGGCGCGCCGGAATCATCCCTCGATCATCATGTGGAGGCCGACGGACGTGCTCCCGGAAGGCCTGTCGTCGACCACAGTTGATCCTCAAATCGCGGCGGCGGTACGAGACGCCGACAAAGGCGGTCGCCCCATTGCAGACGGGAATGATATTGAATGGTGGACTCAGAGCATGACGGTACCGCGTGACCCGCAAGAGTGCGACGATGGCTCTGCCTATGCCGCCCAACTCGCCAGCGAGACAAAGCCGCTATTCACCAAGGAGATCTCCGGACCGCCGTACGCAGCCCTCGCTTGCGCCTCTGCCTTCTTCAACACGCTTTACAGCGAGGCTTATACGGGCGGCGGTTTAGGGCTCGTTACCGCCCAGGCCACCTTTGAAAACCAGACTTTCACCCCAACGTGGTTCAGCATCAGCGGAATCGGTAACCGACCCACAACATCCCAGACCATGCCGGACTGGATGAACCGCACATGGACGCCCACCAGCTACAGCACCCAGTTTGCAGGTCTCTACGAAAGCTACTTCCAGCCGAGCCTCCTTAACACGAGCCCAACGTCGGGCGATTACCAAGCCTCCGGACTCACCTCCGCGCTCGCGGACTCGGTAGCCTTCCTGATTCCCGACGGCGGCACCGCACCTGGCCAGCCCCTTGGAGTGCTGATCGCTCAGGATGGGAGCGGCACGGCATGGTTCGTGGTACCTGGAACAGGAACATACAAGCTTCTGTATACCAATGGCGCGACGGACGTAACTGAGGGCGTTGCAGTCACCGCCCCGGCTCCTTTCTGAGCAAGCGCGGCGCGTCTCGCCAGTACTGGATGCTGCTCTCGGAATCTGAGGAATAGGGGTTCACTGAAGGCTTCAGCCCTGCCGGCACGGACCGGCGATACGCGGCGCCGAATTCCGTCCAGCAGCGCCTTCTTACACACGAATCAACAAACTACGGCCCAACGCACCTGTAACTTGGTCTTGGGCTGCCAGTGCCACGGTGCGCGCCACGCCGTCCAGTGAACGAAGATGATCGGCAAAGTCCCAGGCCAGGTCGCGGGCGGCACGAACGTTCCAGATGGCGAGAAGGCGCCCGATCTTTCCCGTGTCCTGTGCCAGTTCGCCTAAGATCCCCGTGGCGAGGTATTGCAAGTCCAGCGGGAGAACAGCCTCGAGGATGCCGTTCACCTGTTCGTAGTCGTCGTGCTCTGCGCTGTTCTTTGCCGGCACCAGGTTCATTTCACTGTCGGTCTGAAGCAGCGCCAGCGCCAGATCATGATTGATGTGGGCGTTCATTCCGGCTAGTGCAAATTGAATGCGCTCGATGCCGGTGGTGAAGCGCGCCTCGAAAAGCGCTTTCCAGGAGCTGGGGACCTTGGCCGAACCCTCCAGCCAGTCTTCGACCGCAGTGAAATACATTCCGGCGAAGACCACGTCCAGGCGAGTGAGCCAAAGCGGACTCTTCCACCCTCCGGGCGGAGGTTGAGTGTCAACCTTCTGAGTGACATTGAGGTAGAGCAGGTTGAACCACTTCAGCCCGTCGCTGCTCCCGAGCAGGTTGTCGATGGCTAGCATCCTTGCCACCACGCCGGCGATATCAGTCGGAGCGGGCGCCTTCAGGATTTGAAGAAGCTGCCGGTCAGTGGTCGAGCCGTTCACGGGTGCTCTCCAAGGTTCGGTGTCGAACACAGGATACAACAGCATCGACCCTTGGCGGCCCGCAGGGAAGAGGTTTTGGGGTTGTGTTATTTCGAGCGGACCGTCGTAAATCCGAAGTCGCAGGTTCGCCCTTCACAAGACAGGGAGGAAATGCCGTGGCCGTCGTGAGACGCGAAGTCCGCTTTATTTTCCCTCGTTACCAACCTGGCAGGCTGCGCAGAACCATCGGGCATGCTTTGGCAGGGCGGGGCGGCGAGGCGCAGGAGAGTTCCCCATGCGTGGGCGAATCCGGAGAGGAAGTTCTGACCGGCTGTCGAGGTGGCACCCACGGCGCTATTGGGCACGCCCGGCGCTATCGCGAGTCCGGCGACGGTGTCGAGCGCGCTCTCGAACGTATTCACGGCGATTCGGAAGGCGGGGCATGGACCCACGATGCGGCCCGTCGCGCACTTCGTCCAAACCAGCCCCGCGCACAGCTTTGCCAGGCGCCGGCCACGCTTCTTCGGAAGCAAGTCATCCGGGTCGGCAAGAGCCGGACGCAAATATCTTGCCTTGAAATGCTGACACGATTCGGACCTACACTTATGGCGCGGACCCGGGAGGCCGGAGTGTCCGAGAAGAACGTTGAGTCGGCAACGGCGCCCGAAAACATTTGGCCCGACGTGGGTCTCGAACTGTATCGGAGCTTCGGGTGAGCGCAGTCTCCGTGATTGTCCCCGCTCGGAACGAAGAACGGAATCTTGAGCCCGTGGTGCGCTCACTGTCTGGGCAGGAGAGCGTGTGCGAAATCATCGTTGTGGACGATCAGTCCGAGGACGGTACCCCGAGGATCCTCGAACAATTGGGAAGGGAGATTCCAGCCTTGCGGCCAGTGCGGATCGAGTTTCTGCCGCCAGGCTGGATCGGCAAGAATTACGCCTTGCATGTCGGCGCAGAGCAGGCCACTGGAGAATGGTTGCTCTTTACAGACGCAGATACGCGACATCAGCCTGGAAGCCTCGCCGCAATGATCGAGCGAGCTAAGGAGGAAAATGCTGATCTTCTATCGCTGTCTCCCGGACAAGAGGCAAGGACCTGGTGGGAGAAATCGGTGATCCCGCTGGTTTATGTTGAAGCGGCTAAGCTTTACCCTTACGAGGAGGTCAGCCGACCCGACTCACCGGAGGCGGCAGCCAACGGGCAGTACATTCTGATTCGGAGGGAAGTTTACGAGAGGGTGGGCGGGCATGAGGCCCTAAGGAACGAAGTACTGGAGGATGTTGCGCTGGCTCGACGCGTGAAGGCTTCCGGCGGGCGGCTTGCGTTCCTTTTGGGCAGGCCCTGGGTTCGAACCCGAATGTACGAGAACTTTCGGGACATGTGGGAGGGTTGGAGCAAGAACTTATACTTGTTGTACAAGAAGAGGCTGGGTCTGCTGCTCGCTGCGCTGGCGTTGCTGTGGCTGCTTGACCTTGGTCCCTTTTTCGGCCTTCTCGTTTCCTTCCACTTGCGGAGAGGGCCAGCGCAAGTGGGTTGGGCTGCGGCCTGCGTAGCGATTCTTGCCTGGAGGCATGTGACCTACGCGCAGACACTGGCCCGGGCGCAGTTTACCAGGCGCATGGCTATTTATCGCCTCCCCGGCGTAGCAATCTACTCTTGCCTGCTGCTGAACTCAGCGCGCAGGTACTTGTGGACCGAGCAGATTCAGTGGAAGGGTCGATCCTACGGAGTGCGATAGTGAGTGACTCACTCACCCGTTTGCTGTTGTGATTCGGTTGGCACCATCCGGGTTACCGAACAAACGCTTTCAGCCGGCGGAGTAGGAACCACCCAGTCTGGTATCGCAGCACGATGTCCCCACCCGCGCGCCGAGTCACCAGCCCGGTGACCTGCGCCGAAGATTGCACAAGCGTTTTTCGCAGCCGGCGCGCATGCCTGGGCTCCGCGGCCGCTGGAGACAATCGCAGCCACTCCTGCCAATTCTGGTATCGATGATGGAACTCCAAGCATTCCAGCCTTAAGCCCGCCGCTCGAAAAAGCTCGGTGAACTGGGAGCGATCAAGAATTCGGGTGTAGCCATTACCCCGCAGACCCTCGATGAGATTCAACCGGGAACGGATCATGGGATCCTCAGGGGCGACCACATCCAGTACGGCGATTCGGCCCTGGTCGTCAAGGACGCGAATGAACTCACCCAGCACCTTCAGGGGGTCGGGGAAGTTGGCGAATGCGTATGCACACACCACAAGCTGAAAACTCTTGCTGGCATACGGAAGCTGCTCCACGTCCCCGACGGTTAGCAAGGGCTGAGCGCCTGCAGCCCCAGGACAAGCATTTAGGCGAATCATCCGTTCACACAGGTCAACCCCATAAACCCGCTTGACGTTCCCGATAAGCCCGCGCGCCAAGGTGGCGGGCCCGCACGCCGCATCCAGTACGCAGTCACGCCGCTTGGGTTGAATCCAGCGCACGAAATCCCGCACCTCCCGGTCCCCCGTGGATCTCCGAATTGGCCCGTAAGCGGACGCGATTTGGTCGAATCCCTGCCGGACCGGCTTACCGACGCTCGGCCTATCCACTTGCGACCCTCCCGTCCCTAACAGTAGCCAGAGCTGATCTGATTTGCAAAGCGCGCCCCATGCCGCCGGTGCCGTCCCAACGTCAGATTGCGCCACCGTCGCTGGCGAGGAAATGCGAATGACCCGCTGGACAAGTCCCGAACCGGACTGAGGGGCGAGAGAACGAGATGCGCGACGGGGTTAGGCAGATGACGGTAAGGCTAGAGCCCGGATTCGAGCTGGGCGACGGCAGCAGGTTATCGCGGCGATGGAACGGTGGAGGAGAAGGCGCCGGCAGTTATACACCAGGTTATCAAGGCACTATCGTGCCCCCACCCAGGGGAGTGGGGGGGTGACGGCTATTCTCCTCCCAGTTCCCCGCCCGCATTCTCCGTCTGACCCGATCTGACCCGTGCTCGCCTGGTATTGTCGCAGGGCAAAATGGGACGGTGGGCACTCGTGAGAATTTTGCGACTGATTATTTCGAGGCTGTGTATTCAGCGAATTAGGCTGTGAATTTCAGCGGCCCGCGAGAGGCGGCCCTGCTTGCTGGCGCAAAACTTTACAGTTCGCCGCGGGCTGTAACCCGAGTTCGTAAGCTCCGCTCACTGAATCGCCGATCTGCCGCCTGCCGCAGCCTGCATGCCCGGCAAGGACCTCGCCGCCGCTCGCGTCTTCGGGAACAGCTTTTCTAGGGTCCTGGAAACCTCTTCCGGTTTGAATCCGTAAGGTCCTGGTTTGGATTTATAGGCTACACGGCCGTCGCGATCAATCACGTATAACCGGTCGGGCCAGGCCGTGTAAGCGCACTCGGTGGTGTTGGCGAGGTCATCGACCAATGCGGGAAACTCGATGCCGAGCTTGGTGACGCACGTTCCGGCCACCGAGCAGCGCTCGCTCAGCGTGCGCTCGGTTCGCTGAAAGATACGGGCCTTGATATTGTCGTCGTCCTGCCAGGCGTCGAGGGCGTGCGCTTCCTGAATGTACACCACGTAAAAGGCGGCACGGTCGCGATACTCTTCATAGATCTTGTTGAGCTCGGGAACCTCCCGGCGAAAGGGTGGTCAGGTGTAACTACCGAACACCAGTACCACCGGTTGGGAAGCCTGGAAGGAAGCGAGTTGCACGGTGCCCTTCTGGTCCTGGGTGGGCAGAGAGAAACCGGGCGCGGCGTCGCCCACTTGAAGACGGCCCGCGCGAGCCTTGAACCACAGCGGCTTGCAGGGGAGAACAACGAAGGCAACATCCGGAACGTGCATCATCACACGGCTGAAGCGCTCCGGCGTCTGATACATCACGGCCAGCGCAGCGACGCAGAGAATCCCGTAAAGGACGGCGAGGGCGAGCAGGATCTTTAATAAGGTGCGCATCGAGGGCTGATTATATCAAACAGTTGTGCGCATCGCGGCTCTGGAGAGTTCGTGGTACTGGTGTCGTTTGAACGCCCGGACGCACTCATTCCCGCGAAGGCGGGAATCCATTTTAGAAGTCCCTGGAAAAAGAGGGTGTCAATGAAGTGGATTCCCGCCTTCGCGGGAATGACGTGGGGTGAAAGCTCGAGGTCCAGACGTACTAAGTTAGTGCTAAGCGGTGCCTTCTACGCCGTCGCTTGATCACAAGGCTGATCGGTGAAGGCGGGCGGAATCGGAGCGTATATGCCGCCGGTGTTCGCAGTCTGCAGCGGAGCGCTGAGCATCTCCTCCGGCAGGGCCAGCGCCGAGACCATCAGGCGATAGCCTCGTCCGCGAAGGCACTGCAAGCGGTGGGCGTCAGCGCCGAGCGCCTGCCGCACTTTCTGCGCTGCTTCCTTGATTCCATGTCGAGCATCCACGTTCAAGCCTGGCCACAGGCGGCGTTCGATGTCACTGTAGGTCGCCAATCGCGCGGGCCGTGCCAGCAGGAGCTCCAGAAGCCGAAAGGGCTTGTCCTGAAGCCGTCGTAGTCTTCCATTCTTGAAGAGTTCCCCGGTCTCAAGGTCGGCTACGAATTTGTCAGCAAACTGAATTCTCATTTCTCCCTCCTCGTAGCGGCCGCACGCCGCGAAGTTCCGCGCACTCTTTTCCTCAGCGCACCGCCCGGCTCGCCTGCCTTCGGTTTCTTGTTCCCACGGTTTGCGCCCAGGGGCTTCAAATCGAGGCGATGAACGAAGCCCTCAAGGCTTCTGAACGATCGATGCTCCCGGCGCAGCTCGAAAACGCGCCTCAGCACCGTGTTCAGCAGATCACCGGGGCAGCGCATGGTAAGGTCGCACCATCGTTGAAGCGTCTGCGAATCGGTGTCGGTGATACGCGTGGACACAACGTGCGGGCGCCTTTCACTCCCCATGCCAGTCCTGCTCTCTGCGCGATAGCGCCGGGATTGCGAAACTGTCCGCATTTCGAACGGTGTCACGCCTTGGTTTGATCGCGGCAATCTTCAAATCAACAGCTCGGCAGAGCGGCCGCCGGCACAACCTGCGAACGGCTCTTCCCACATCCCTTTTCACGGAGTGGGTACGGTCGCAGAGGCCTGGGTGGAGTATCCGCTTTCGCTCGTCCCCACCAGCGCCGTGGCCACGTAATAGTAGGTGCTACCCGCCGTCACGCTGCTATCGGTGTAACTGGTCCCGGTCACCGCTGTGGATGTCAGCTTGGTGTAGGGCCCGCCGGTGGTGGTGGAGCGATACACGTTGTACCCGGTAACGCCGGAAGTGGTGCTGGCCGTCCAAGTGAGGGTGACGGAGTGCGACGGGGCCGCCGGCGCCATGATGGAGCCGCCTCCGCTGACCTTGCCACCTCCGCTGGCGCTCTGCGCGCGCAAAGCCACGGGCATGAGACCCAACAAGCAGAGCAAAAGCAATCGTTTTCTCATCGTTGACCTCGCGGTTCTGGCCCTGGCGCTGCCGCTGGCCCGCGGGCCGACGGCAGGACGCTAAGGCTCGCTAGTTCGGATTTCCCACGCAAATGTAATTAAATGTGAGGGTGCCTGATGCACTGATGGTCGCCGTCACGGTCGTCGCCGTCGAACTCACCGACCACCTCACCCCGCTGGCTGGCATGGTTATGGGCGTGATCACGCAGATGGGCACGACGGCGAAGGCAGCGGCGAAGGTGTGGCTTGCGGACGTGGCCGATGATATCGCAATAGTTCCCGCCACGTCGTTGCTGCCGGAGTTCTGATTCAAGTGACTGAGGTGCGTAGAGACTACCTGCGGTGCGGATGCCGTCCCGCCGAGATCGCCCGCAAGCTGCGGAATGGGCACAAAAGAACCGCCATTCACTGAAAGCTGGGCTGTGTGGGTTGAGGAGTTCCCCAAGCACAGCACGTCCTGGCCTGCCGCGGCACCGGCACAACTACCCTCGGTACCGGTCAATACGAATGGTCCCGTGGCCGTTGATGTGAAGGAGGTTGCCGTTACGTTGCCGCTGGCATCGACTTTAAACAAATCAGCCGTCTTGGCGTTGTTCTGGAAGTGAATCAGGTTGCCGGTGGGTGATGTGTCCGTGGACCGCACGCCATAGAAAGTGTCGTTGCCGTTTGCCAACTGATTGAGGGTGACCACGCCCGTGCTGGAGGCGTACGTAACGTTCGAAGTTCCGCCGAACGCCCCGCTGTTGTTGAATTCGAATTGCGTATTAGCGCCGCCAGGGGTCCCACCACCCCCGCCGCCGGGGCAGGCCGCAAAGGACGGGTCAGCAGATGCGCCGTTCGAGATCAAGCATTGGCCAGAGGTCCCCGGTCCGGCGGCAGCAAAGGCGCTGGTTCCTTCTCCCAGAAGCAACGTGTGGGCGGTGAACGTGCCCGCACCTGATCCGCCCTGCGCCGTGGTCAGCGGCGAAGCCAGATGCGTGGAAAGCACCTGGGGTGAGGACGCTGTGCCACCCAAATCGCCTGCTAGCTGTGGAATGGGCACGAAAGAACCGCCATTCAATGAAAGCTGAGCTGTGTGGGTTGAGGAGTTCCCCAAGCACAGCACGTCCTGGCCGGCCGCGCCGCCGGCGCAGCTACCCTCGGTACCAGTTAATACGAACGGCCCGGTGGCCGTTGAAGTGAAGGAGGTCGCCGTCACGTTGCCGCTGGCATCGACTTTGAACAAATCAGCCGTCTTGGCGTTGTTCTGAAAGTGAATCAGATTGCCGGTGGGTGATGTATCCGTGGATCTTATGCCATAAAAGGTGTCGTTGCCATTCGCCAACTGATTGAGGGTGACGACGCCTGTGCTGGAGGCGTAGGTAACGTTCGAAGTTCCGCCGAATGCACCACCATTGTTGAACTCAATTTGAGTTGTCGAGCCGCCGGGTGCGCCTCCACCGCTGGGGCAAGCCGCAAAGGACGGGTCAGCAGATGCACCGTTTGAGATCAAACATTGGCCCGAAGTTCCCGGTCCCGCCGCAGCAAAGGCGCTTGTTCCCTCTCCCAGTAGCAACGCGTGGGCGGTGAACGTGCCCGCGCCCGATCCACCCTGGGCAGTGGTCAACGGTGAAGTCAAATGGGTGGAAACGATTTGTGGCGAGGAAGCCGTCCCACCTAAGTCGCCGGCGAGCAGCGGAATGGGCACAAAAGTGCCGCCATTTAGCGAGAGCTGCGCGGTGTGGGTTGCGGAGTTACCTAGGCAAAGCACGTCCTGGCCGGCCGCGCCGCCGGCGCAGCTACCCTCGGTACCAGTTAATACGAACGGCCCGGTGGCCGTTGAAGTGAAGGAGGCTGCGGTCACGTTGCCGCTGGCATCGACTTTGAACAAATCAGCCGTCTTGGCGTTGTTCTGAAAGTGAATCAGATTGCCGGTGGGTGATGTATCCGTGGACCGTATGCCATAAAAGGTGTCGTTGCCATTCGCCAACTGATTGAGGGTGACGACGCCCGTGCTGGAGGCGTAGGTAACGTTCGAAGTTCCGCCGAACGCCCCGCTGTTGTTGAACTCCAACTGAGTCGCGGAACCGCCCGGTGTGCCTCCATTGCTGGGGCAAGCGGCAAAGGAGGGGTCGGCGGACGCGCCGTTTGAGAGCAGACATTGGCCTGAAGTCCCGGGTCCGGCGGCAGTAAAGGCGCTGGTTCCTTCTCCCAGAAGCACCGCATGGGCGGTGAACGTACCCGCGCCTGATCCGCCCTGAGCCGTGGTCAGCGGCGAAGCCAGGTGCGTGGAAATCACCTGGGGAGCCGCAGCCGTATTGCTGAGATCGCCTGCAAGCTGCATCGCACCTTGTGCAGAAGACGTCGCCGCTGGCAACTGGGTGGCGCTCGGAGTGCCGCTGAGGCCGCTGAAGGCGGGTTGTGCGCAGGTGGGTGCTCCGGACGTAGTTGCCGTCACGTACTGGTTGGCCGAACAGGAACCGAGGCCTGCGCCTGTGACAGGCGTGGCTGGTGTCCAGGACGTGCCATTGTAGGTCAGGACTTGGTTGGCACCCGGCGCCGTCGAGGCCACCGGCGTCCCTTGAATGCTAGCCACCTTGGGAGTGGCGGCCGAGCCACCGAGGTCCCCTGCGAGTTGTAAGACGCCCGGCGCGGAAGAACTAGCTGTAGGCAACTGGGTTGCGGTCGCGATGCCCGTGAGGCCGCTGAAAGCGGGTTGTGCGCAGGTGGGCGCTCCGGACGTAGTCGCCGTCACGTACTGGTTGGCCGAACAGGAACCGAGGCCTGCGCCTGTGACAGGCGTGGCTGGTGTCCAGGACGTGCCATTGTAGGTCAGGACTTGGTTGGCACCCGGCGCCGTCGAGGCCACCGGCGTCCCTTGAATGCTAGCCACCTTGGGAGTGGCGGCGGTGCCGCTCAGATCGCCCGCAAGTTGTAGCGCGCCTTGTGCCGAAGACGTAGCCGGCGGCAACTGGGTGGCGCTCGCAGTGCCGCTGAGGCCGCTGAAGGCGGGCTGCGCGCAGGTGGGCGCCCCGGACGTAGTCGCCGTCACGTACTGATTGGCCGAACAGGCTCCGAGGCCTGCACCAACTGCTGGAGAGGCCGGCGTCCAGGAGGTGCCGTTGTAGGTCAAGACTTGGCTGGCGGTAGGTGCCGTCGCAGCCACCGGGGTCCCCTGAATGCTGGCCAATTGGGGTGCGGCGGCAGTGCCACCGAGGTCACCTGTGAGTTGTAAGACACCCGGCGCGGAAGAACTAGCTGTAGGCAACTGGGTTGCGGTCGCGAGGCCCGTGAGGCCGCTGAAGGCGGGCTGTGCGCAGGTGGGCGCTCCGGACGTAGTGCCCGTCACGTATTGGTTGGCCGAGCAGGTTCCAACGCCTGCCCCGGTAACTGGCGCGGCCGGCGTCCAGGAGGTGCCGTTGTAGGTCAGAACTTGGTTGGCGGTCGGCGTCGTTGAGGCGACTGGCGTGCCCTGAATGCTGGCCAATTGGGGTGCGGCGGCAGTGCCACCGAGGTCACCCGCGAGTTGTAAGACACCGGGCGCGGAAGAACTGGCTGTGGGCAACTGGGTTGCGCTTGCTGTGCCGCTGAGGCCGCTGAAGGCGGGCTGCGCGCAGGTGGGCGCTCCGGACGTAGTGCCTGTCACGTACTGATTGGCCGAGCAGGCTCCAACGCCGGCGCCGATAGCAGGTGTGGCTGGCGTCCATGAGGTGCCGTTGTACGCCAAGACTTGGTTGGCAGTCGGCGCTGTCGCAGCCACCGGGGTCCCCTGAATGCTGGCCAATTGGGGTGCGGCGGCAGTGCCACCGAGGTCACCTGCGAGTTGTAAGACGCCCAACCCGGAAGAACTAGCTGTAGGCAACTGGGTTGCGGTCGCGATGCCCGTGAGGCCGCTGAAGGCGGGCTGTGCGCAGGTGGGCGCTCCAGAGGTAGTGCCTGTCACGTACTGATTGGCCGAGCAGGCTCCAACGCCTGCGGCAGTCGCGGGAGTGGCTGGCGTCCAGCTCGATCCGTTGTAGGTCAGCACTTGGTTGGCTGCCGGCGCTGTCGACGACAGTGGAACTCCCTGAAGCCACGTCACGCGGGGCGTGCTGCTGTTGCCCCCTAAATCGCCTGCCAACTGTAGTGCGCCAGCCGCGGAAGCTGTGGCTCCCGGTAGCTGTCCGGCGGCCACGACTCCGCCCACGCTCGAGAACGACGGCTGGATGGGCGCCCACTGCGAACCGTTCCATCCCAGGAACTGGTTGGCGGTGGGCGGAGTTGGCGACACCGGAATACCTTGAATGCCAGATACCACAGGGCCCGCCGCAGATCCAGAGAGGTCCCCAGTCAATTGCAGGATGCCAGCGCTCGCGGACGCGGCGAGAGGCAATTGTGTGATTGCCGCGGTTCCCGACAGACTTGAAAAGGCGGGCTGAGCGCACGTGGGAGTGGCGCTGCCCACGGCCGTTACAAATTGGTTTGACGGGCAGGAACCGGCGGCCACAGTTGCGGAACCGGGCGCGACGAATTCGGTTCGGACATCAGTAATGGTGTTGACGGCGGATGTGGAAGTAGTGACGATGGCAATCGGAATGACGGCAGGGGTGAACCCCGTGGTATTCGTGTTTGGCGTGCAGGTGTCCGTTGGATCAAGATAAATGTAGTTGGTGGCGTTCGCAGAAAGAGACAGCGAACCACCCGCGTAGTTTTGAACGGCGCCGTTGCAAAAGGCGGTGCCCGCAGCCAGCCTGACAGATAAGCCCGTGCCGGCGGTTGGCCAATAACCAGGCCCAACGCCTTGCACCCACTGCACGTTAGTCTTGGTTACCCCACTCGTCGTCGTAGGCTGCTGCGCCGCAATCCAACCGGAAGTGAGTTCTGTGGAAAGGGCCAGAAAAATGACAATCGTCTTCATGATCTACCTCTGTTCTCTGCATTCGGCGTCCCAGGAGTTTGGCCCGGTGCCGTGTCGGGCTGAGGTGGAGAGGCCAGGCGCGGTGCGATGTCGGTCGCAACTTCGCCCTTTCGCAGGGCGCCGCCGAACTCGCCATGGCCCGGCTTCACCAGTCGAAGCACGTGGTCGCCAACCGCAACGGGGTTTGATCTTCCAGCGGCAGGCTGCTTCGGCATCGGTGTGACTTTGGCGCGCAGGTTCGCGCCTATGACGGGCAGATGTTCCGGGGCCAGTCTGGGCTTCCGACTCAACGCGCGCTGCAAGACGATTTGCGCGCGCCGAGCGATGGCGCTCCACGCCCGCCGGCATAATGCCAGAGGCCGGGCGATCAGTTGCGCTGCCCGGTCACGCTGTGGTTGCTGGATCTGCATAGCCTAGCTCCCTGGTGGCGTGACATCGCTGTCAGCGTCCTGCGGGACCGCCAGCACGGCGGTGCCGCAATTAGGACAGCACCCGTTGAGCGCTGCCAATCCGTTGAATCCACAGGTACATCGCAAAAACACGACGATGCGCTTGGAGGTCACCTGCCCTGGATACGGGTTGCTCATACAAGTCCTCTCAACTCCTCATTCCCACTATTCCCACTCATTCATCTCTGAAAACCTTCTAGCCGCGAACCTTGATCGGCCTGGAAGGTTACCCTCGCGGATCTGAAGCATCCCTGCCGGTCCGACACCGCGCGACACACGTCCACTCCGGCCAGACGGGTCCTTAGTGATTACCCGCCGGTCAGCGAACCCGCTGATCGAATCTCTTTCCTCAGGTCTTCCGATTACTTTAAGGTGAGAAATTGAAAAGGTGGGTACAGGCGAGAAATCCGGGAATATATAATTTGGGCTTTAGAATGAGTCGCATAGATTGTTGAAAAGTACTCGGCTAACAAGAAATGATAAAAGTGTAAACAAAATTTACACTTTGGTCTACCTTTAATTTTTAGGAACGAAGGATATTTGCTGAACTGGTCCGACTATCTCGCTCACTGGCCTAAGTACTGCTCCTCGGCTGCCTTGGCCTTCCTTGCGTGTTCAATTTTGAGCTTAAGCTCCTGGTTCTTAGGATCATCTTTGAGTGGTCCCTCGTAGGCGCGGATGGCGTAGTCATATTGACCAAGCTCGAAGAAAACGTCCCCGGCAGCGATCGCGCGCTTCACCTCGCTAGCCACGTCCTCAGGGCTAGGGCCTAGCGGCGTACCCGTGGAGGCAGGAGCCCCATCCGGCTTCGGAGAAACTGAGGAACTCGTTGAAGTCCCGGCTGCCGGCGTGCCGCTAGAGTGTTTATCGCGGGCCGGTAGCTCTTTAACGGTAGCCACTGGAGACGTGGGTCCGCTCGCAGACGGCGCGCTCACTGAAGGCTGCGTGACCGGTTGCTGCAACGGCTGTGCCGGCTGGCCCGTGGCAGCGATACCAGCTTGAGACTGGACGGCAGGTTTCGAGGTCGCCTGAGATGAACTCGAAGCTGGCGCGCTCGCCCCTTCCACACTGCGTAGTTCGTCCGATTTGATAGGGCTCAGGGGACCGGCGCCGAGCCATTGGGTCCGAGATCGGGTGATGAAGAACCAAGCGCCGGCGGCCAGCACCAACATGGCGACGGCTGCGAGCGCCCAACGTCCGACGCGCGACGGGCCGGGCGGGCGGTCAGTCTTGAAAAGGACCGAGGTGTCATGGCCGAAACGCCGACTGTCAGGGGTCTGCGCCTTCGACGCAACCGCTGCCTCAGGATTTAGAACAGCGGCTGGGGGTGGGACCGAAGCACTTAAGGCCTTTGTTTTCAGGTCTAGGGAGTCGAGGGGGGCTTCGGCAGATAAGGTAGGCACGGCAACCAAATCCGACTGTAGCGCGGGTCTTGTTCCTTCCATTTCAGCGGGCTCTGCGCGCGCCGGGTCACGTGTGCGGGGAGGGCCAACTTCGGCAGAGTCCCGCGTCGCCATGCTCTCTGCCTGTGCAGTCCGCAAGCCTGGCCTGACCAGCGCCGCGATGCGACTCTGTGCGAGTGCCATCTTCTCAGTAGTGTCTCGCGCGCTCGGAAGTCGAAGCTCCGGCCGCCTCTCGAGGAGTGCCATCACGATAGCCGCGAGCGGTGCAGCGACTTCTATCCCGTCGTAACCGGCGACTAGCGGCGCGGGCGGGCCTTCCAGCCGCGCTGCCAGGGTCGAGAGGTCCGGTTCCTCGCTCGACTCCCGTCCAAGGCCTGCATTTGCAAAAGGCAGCCGTCCGGTTAACATCTCGTAAAGGACAACCCCTAGGGAGTAAAGGTCAGCGCGCTCGTCGAGAAGCTCGGGAGGCGTTCCCAGCGCCACTTCAGGCGAAGCGTATCGCAGGCCGGCTGGCATGTAATCGCGAGGCGTCGCGCCGGAGGAAGAGTGCCCATTTCGCCGCCAGCACATGCAAACGTACGCTGTGCCGAAGCCCTGAACCTTCACGCTCTCTTCACCGGGTGCGCCAGATACCAAGATGTTCGACGGATTGAGGCTAAGATGAAGCAGTCCGACGCGGTGCGCCGCCGAGAGGGCCAGAGCTACCTGCCTCGCAATTGAGCAGGCCCGTTGGGGCTCAAGGGGACCCTCGGCCTGCATGAGTTCGGCGAGTGCTCGACTCTGAAAGAACTCTGTTACCAGGAAGGGACGCCCGTCTTCCGCATTGCCGCGGCCTTCCACCGCGATCACATTGGCCTGTGCAGCCTTTTGGACGAGGTCAGCGGCTCTGCGGAATTCTTCGGAGGCCCTGGCGTCGGCGGCGAAACGGGGCTGCAGCACACGGATCGCGCGAGGCGCGTTCAGAGACAGGGTGTGCGCCTCATAGATGGCCGCGACCTCGTCTGCGCCCAGCCGGTTCGAAATTCTGTATTTCCCGCCCACCACTTTCCCGGTAGGCCATTCCGTTTGGGCTTCCGCAGCGCCGCTTTCGGACTCAAGCCGCACACCATCCTGAGGACACACCTCGAACTCCAAAGGGTAGCTCACGTGACACGTGGGACAGGTCTTGAGCTGCATGAGGCGCAATCCGACTCACAACGATTATAGCAGCCCTAGTTTAAGAGCGCGCCCGGAGAATATGCGGATATCTAAGTGGTAATTCTTCGGGGCATCCGGCGGGAGGGCACAAGATACCCGCTTCGGTGGCTGCTAGGCGTCGAGGGCTGCGGCGAGTTGATGAGTGAAATCACCCCCTCGCCCGACTGCAATCGAGCTGAGACCCAGCCAGCCCGCGAGTGTTTGCAACTCCTGTGCGAGCGATTCTGCGACAGCGGCAGGCCGGTAATCCACTCCGGGTTCGCGGGCCGAGCCGAACTTTTTCTTGTCTGTCCGTTGGCGAATTGCGGGCTCGAGATAGGCAGCCAGAACCAAAAGGCAGTCCTCGGCGCGGTCGGCCTTGAGATCAACCCGAGCCACCAAGCGGTCGCCCAGCAGGAATGGCAGCACGTAGTATCCCCATTTGCGTTTGGGCTGCGGCACGAAGATTTCAATGCGATAGTCGAAGCTAAATAACCGCTCGACGCGCGGCCTGTACCAAACCAGAGGATCGAAGGGGGAAAGCAGCGCGGCTGCGCCGATCTCGCGCGGCGCGCTGGCTTCGTGATGGAGGAAAGCTGCCCCCCGCCAGCCTTCCACGCGAACTTCGCGCAGTTCGCCCACGTCAACCAGCTCCTTCAAGCGAGCGCGCGCAGCGCGGATTGGCATCCGGTAGTAGTCAGCAAGATCATCCGCCGTGCCCACGCCAAACGAGCGTGCCGCCCGGCGCAGCAACTCGCGCTCCGCTTCATCTTGTTCCACCCGGCGGCCGTGATGCTCGGCCGCGATCAGCCGCTCCGCCAAGTCGAACGCCCTGGCAAAATTTGCGCGGCGTTCCGTCACCGCCAGAAGGCCGCGGCCAAAGTGCGCCTCCAGCACGGCTCTCTGCACGGAGCCGTGCCAAGCGCCCGGAATTCGGCCAAACTGCCCGCGTTCAATGCCCGGAACGTTCTCTGCCGCCGCTAGGCCATCAGCCGCGAGCGGTCCGCGAACGCGCACTTCCTCAAGTGCCCAGCGCGCGTAATCCGCGTGCTCTTCCAGAAACCGCTCAAAGCCCCAGGGACGTGGGCGGTGAACCTCCATGCGGTGGCGGAGCAGCGGCCAAATTTCAACCGGGATGATCGACGCCTCGTGGGCCCACTGTTCAGTGAACTCGCGTGGCTTGTCGCGCTCATGCCAGCGCTTGCCGCCGTAGACAACCGTGTCGAAGAGCGTGCGGCGGTAAGGACCGAGGCGGGAAAAAATAACCAGATAGTGCGCCGGCACCAGAACGTTGACAAAATCGATTTGGATCAGCCCAAGTTGACGGATGACTTGGCGGATGTGATCAGCGCCCACGCCAGCCGGGCGTGGACGATCAAAGCCTTGCGCCGCCAGCGCGATGCGCCTGGCCTGAGCGAGGGAAATTACGTCTTGGGCCATACGTTCTGTCGGGAGTGCTACCGCGTCGCTGTCTCCACGTTCCAGCCATCCACCCGCACAGCAGGCCTCGCGCCTCCCAGATCAGGGGCCGGGTAGGCGGCTGTGATTTCGCGTGTTTCACCCGGCAGGAGCGACACATAGTTATCCTGCCAGTAGATGGGCCGCACGTCTTCTCCGTCTTTACCCTTGCGAATCTGCAGATGGATGAAGAAGGCGAGGTTGGAACTCGGATTTTTCAGCGTTACGCGCGTCAGCTCCTCCTGGCCTTCAGTCCGGCTCGTGCTCGAGGCGTCCAGCCGCACCCGCGGCAAGCTGGAGAGACCTGTGAAATCCGCATAGGAGCTGATGGGTGTGTAGTACCAGGTGGACTTGTCCCAATCTGAAACGTCCGGCTTCGTGGAGAGCCAGTAAAAGTTGCGACTGAGCGCATGACCGTCCGAACCGTCGAGCTCAAGCTTCAGGAAATAGGTCCGGCTCAGGCCTTCGATCTTGGGCAGGGCGAAGAGCGTACTGGTGGAATCGGGTGCAGTGTCAAGGGTGGCCTCACGTGCGAATTTCTCGCTGAGATCAAGGTTCAGTACGCGAACCTTTGCCCGCATTCCGGAATAAGGGCGATAGGTGGAGTTCACCACCACGACCGAATCATTGGGCGCCGAATACTGGATGTGGACCGGTTCGCAGGCTTTCTTGGTTCCGAAATATCCGCCGCCCGGCCGCAGGTACCAATCGTAGAGGTGCCAGATTGTTGATGGCCAGGCGTTGTTCTCCATCCACTGAATCACGCCTGTGGAGCTGTACTTGTTCTGGCTATAGGCTTCGAACATGGCGCGCTCGCCGGCATAAGCCATGAGCTGGCTCTTCTCAACATAGTCTTCGAGCCCAGATGGCTTTCCGTAACGAGCGTCGAGAGCCTGGTTGAAGATCGTCATGTTCTTAAACTCGCCTCCGCCCGCGTGCAACTCCCAAACTTCGTTGATCGGCCAGAGCTTGTCAGCCGGCAGCATCTGGTGCAGGCTTTCCAGCACCGGAATAGCCGGTCCCGGGCTGGTCTCCGTATTAAACCCAAAGGCGCCGCCGTTCTTGCTGTCTTCGAGCCAGTAGGAAGGCGCGACATAATCATAAGGTCCGCTCATCTTCACGCCGCTCGGCCCGATAGTGGTAGGCCGGCCGCTAGCGGAAGAGACGTAAGGGTTGGGCCAGGACTCATCCTTGAAGACCTGGAGATATAACGCTTCCACCCTCTTGGGCGGCGGATTGTCGCTGCCATAGAAAAAGGCCAGAATGCTGGCGTGATTCCTCAGCCGGCCGAGTTGGCTACGCAGTGACTCCGTGGCGATTTCGTAGTCCTCGTCCTTCCAGCTCCGCCATCTCTCCCAATGATCGCAGCAACACCAGCCAGCCAGCACCAGGATGCCGTAACGGTCGGCAAGGTCAAAGAGGTGCTCATCCATCAACTTGCCTTCAAGGCGGATCGTATTCAGACCCATCTCGCGGGTATAGCGCATTTCCTGTTCTTCGCGGACGGGGTTCTGGCGCAGCATCATGTCCGGCGCCCATCCGCCGCCGCGGATCAGCAGCCGCTTGCCGTTCACGATGAAAACGCGATGATTCTTATCGTCAAGCTCTGACGTAATCTCGCGCACGCCGAAATTGAACTCTTGCGCGTCAGCAACGTCCTCACCTGACCGCACCTCCATTCTGATGCGGTAGAGCTCCGGTTCGCCCATCTGGGCCGGCCACCACACTCGCGGATGGCTCAGGTTGAGGGCCGGAAAGTGGTCAGGGCTGAAGGTTACCGATCTTGACTCGCTCGCACCCAGTTCCACCTGCTGAGATACTTCAATGCCACCGATACGGCACCTCAAGGTGGCTTGGGTGGACTGATTGCTTGCGTTTCGGAGGGTCGCACTCACCGTCAGATGCGCAGTATCGAGCGACGGCAGGTCGAGCTTCGTCACCACCTGCGGATCGCGCAGCGCGATGGCACCCGTCGCCGAAACATAGGCGTCCCGCCAAATGCCCATGTCTTTATCGGGCGGCATGGGATTCCAGTCAACCCACGTGATGGAAAGGGAATCCGGCGTTGGAGGAAAAATCTCCACGGCTAAGGTATTGGTTTCGCCGGCGCGCGCCGCCTGGGAAACGTTGAATTCGAACAGCCGCCACATTCCGGCCATTTTGTCGGAGCTCGCCACTTGCACGCCGTTCAGCCAGACGTTGGCGCGGTAGTTGATGCCGTCAAAATGCAGCCACAGATTCTTTCCCCGGTATGACGGCGGCAGCGTGAACTCGATGCGATACCACCAGGGCACGCGAAAGGGACTATCGGCCGGCATCTGGAGATTCGCGAAATTAGCGCCCATGGGGTAATCGGCCCCCGGGATCGAACGCAGATTCGTGCCGAAGTACGGGTCCGGATAAACATGATCGGCCACCAGGGCCGCCAGCACCGTGGACGGAACGGAGGCCGGGTACCAGCCTTGTGGCTTAAACTGAGTCGTGGAGATAACAGCGCCGGATTCCGGCGCCTTTGCGGACGATTGAATCTGCCACCCTTGTTTGAGCGATACTTGGCCCCCGACATCCGCTGCCCGGGCATTCGTCGTAGCCCAAGCCAAAACCGGGAGGACGAGAGTAAAGAGGGTTACAGACAGCGGCGGGACGCGCAGCCTTCGGCAGATCATATTGCGACTCCCCAAACAAGGCAGGTTGGTTGATAGGTCTTTACGCTGGCGCGCTTGTTGGGCCGGCCGGAGATCTTCGCAATCCCCATGCTGTGCGATACCCTCGTCCGGCGCTTCATTTTCTGGCGAGATGCTTGCACCCTTCTTCCGGAGCGCTCCCGGCCTTCGTGGGAGCCTTGACTTCTTCGGGGCTAGTGCTCTTGGCTTCCATGCTCACTTGCCTCCACCAGTCCCGTGCGGACGCACACCTCGCAGGCCCAGGCCCTTTGATTAAGCACCTGCCGCCGCCCGGTTTTGCCCCGCCCCGCCATCAAGGGGACCTCTTCCGCCCCAGGCGCCTTCTCAAATTCTCAAGGCAGGCTACTCGCCGGCGCCCCGGACGTTTTCGGCCCGCGGTCCTTTGTCGCCCTGCCTCACTTCAAATTCCACCGCCTGGCCTTCGTGAAGGCTATCGAAATTGAGGCCTCGAAGTCCGCTGCGATGGAAGAAGACTTCCTGCCCCTCCGCCGTTTTGATGAACCCAAACCCTCGATCCCGAACAATCCGCTTGATGGTTCCCTGCATCATGCACCTCGCGTGATTCCCAAGGGCGCGTTCCTCGCCGCTTCGGCGCCGGCCGAACGCCGTGGAAACAGGTCCTCATGCGGGGGGACTGTACCAGCAGCATGGGGTGTTTGTCAAAAGTTAAAAAGGCCCGGCGTGGCATGGCCTTCCAGGCCATGATTCTCTTCACGGGCAGGATGCCCGTGCCACGTTCTAGGCGCCGGTGGCTTGGGGCCGGAGTAGAGGAAAAAGGATCACATCGCGGATTGACCGCGAATCGGTGAGAAGCATCGTCAGACGGTCAATTCCGATGCCTTCGCCGCCAGTGGGCGGCATCCCGTAGCTGAGCGCGCGGACGTAATCTTCGTCGATAGCGTGCGCAGAAAGATCCCCCTTTTCGCGCAGAAGCTGCTGGTATTGGAAGCGGCGGCGCTGCTCCTCCGGATCGTTAAGCTCGCTGAACGCGTTAGCGATTTCCATGCCCGCAACGTAAAGCTCGAAGCGCTCAACAAAATTGGGATCGTCCGCCTTCTGCTTGGAGAGCGGCGATACCTCAAGAGGAAAGTCCGTAATGAAGGTCGGCTGCACCAGATGTTCTTCGGCGACGGCCTCGAACAGGGCTTGCAGGATTTCTCCTGGCCGCTTGGTCTCGAGGAAATCAGCCACGAATGGCGTCTTGCCCGAGCGCTGCATCCAACTCTCGAGTTCGGCCACGCGCCTCTCAAGCGCCTTCGGATCTCCCAGCTCCTCCGCCCGGAGCGTGCCCAACGCCTGGGGCCAATAACGCACCACCGCCTCTTTCATCGTCAACTTCTCAAAGCGTTCCAGTGAAACGTGCTGGCCGTTGAAATCGAATTCAAGTGACCCGTTTGCCGTCTGCGCGGCGTGGCGCAAGAGACGCTCGGTAAGGTCGATCATTTCCCGGTAACTGGCGTACGCCTGGTAAAACTCCAGCATCGTGAACTCAGGGTTGTGCTGAGTCGAGATGCCCTCGTTGCGGAAGTTGCGGTTGATTTCATAGACCCGCTCGAAGCCGCCCACAATCAGCCGCTTCAGATAAAGCTCGGGAGCCACGCGGAGGTAGAGATTGATGTCGAGCGCGTTATGGTGGGTAACAAAAGGGCGCGCCATAGCGCCGCCCGCCAGGGGCTGCATCATCGGGGTTTCCACTTCGATGTAGCCTTCACCCTCCAGAAGTTCGCGAATGGCCTGGATAATCCGGTTGCGCTTCACGAACACTTCGCGCACCTCGGGATTCACCATCAGGTCCACGTAACGCTGGCGGTAACGCGTTTCCACGTCGGCCAGTCCGTGCCATTTCTCGGGCAGGGGCAACAGCGCCTTGGCCAGAAACATCAAGTGCTCGGCGTGCACGCTCAGCTCGCCCGTGCGGGTGCGGAACAAGTAGCCTTCCACGCCGATCAGGTCGCCGAGGTCCAGCAGCTTGTAAAGCTCGAAATCGCGCGGACCCACCGCGTCAAGCCGCACGTAAACCTGGAGCCGAGCTCCACCGCTCTGCAGATGGGCGAAACCGGCCTTGCCGTGAGGCCGGATGGTCATCACCCGGCCGGCCACGCGTACCGGGACGCGCTGCGCTTCGAGCTCCTCCGCCGTCTTTGACGTATAGGCGTCGAGAATCTGCTGCAGCGTATGACTGCAATCGTAGCCGCGGGGGTAAGGCTCAAACCCAAGGTTTTGGATGGCTTCCAGCTTCTTCTGGCGCTGGGCTACAAAATCGGATTGTTCAGCGGTAGACAAAGGCGCTCCTGCTGCTCGTCAGCTTGAGTTCGTGAATTAAGGGCTGCGAGGGCGAAGGTGAAATTATAGGGAGCGGTGAAACAGGGTGTCAATCAAAGCAGCGGGAAGGGGCGGGAAGGCAGTCGCTCGGTTTGACGTAGGGGCGGGCCTTGTGCCCGCCCATTTCGAGGCGGTTCAGCCATTTGGGCGGGCACAAGGCCCGCCCCTACGTCAAACTGGGACACTGCCACGGTCGTGCAGGGCTCCTTCAACTATCACAGCGGTACCGGGCAATCTCGACAGCCTGCGGATTTTTCGCTTGCGGTTGACCCGGCTCTGGCGCACGCAGCTCCTCCAGCGTAGCCAACGCCGTCGTCTGACCTGGGAGCGAATGAACCGCCCTGGTTCATCGCTGGTTGCCGTCACCGCGTGTCCTGCACCCTTGGCCGACGACGCGCTTCGCCGCCAGCCATCCGAGATAAGAACCGTATGCGCTAAGTAACTAGCCAAGGGCTTCGCCCTTGATATCCCTCGGTACTGGAGCCGTCGGTTGCCAGTCGTCGGTTGTTCAGTTGCCGGTTGGGACCGGCCGCCGATCGATGGGCGTTGAGGCGTCCATGGTTTATCCTTTCAGGTATCCCATGACCTTGGAGGAGACCATGAACGCCTTTTTCCAGCACC
>Ga0335083_10001465_pt1 | contig 32426 bp, 28 predicted proteins | sample Lox_Sample_42_FD_206716 | JGI IMG/M metagenome (GOLD analysis project Ga0335083, IMG submission 206716) | Soil microbial communities from Loxahatchee National Wildlife Refuge, Florida, United States - Lox_Sample_4.2 | ecosystem: Environmental > Terrestrial > Soil > Wetlands | place: USA...
TGGCGTTTTCCCGTGCGAGGATTGATGAGGCAGGCATCGAGTGTGGGCAAGTCTAGCAATCTCAATAGACAAAGAGTCCACCATTTAGGGTAGGTCCGGCCATCAGTTTGAGAGCGCAACGCATCATGGCTAAGCTGACTGAGGATCATTGCCGGTGTTCTCGGGCTTAAAAGCATAGCGATACATCGTCGCCGTAATAGCCATGTTGTCGTGGTGCGGATAGCCACGCCAATCGAACAGTTCGCCATTCCCTTCAGCATTTGCGATCGCGCGTCGAATGCATTGGCGCGGGAACCTGCTGGCACCCGGCCAAACCCGCCAGTCTCCAGCCGAACGGGACAATGTCAGATATGAATTGCCTTCGTATGCACTCAAGGCGGTCAAATCGTCAATCGCAACCCCGGGTCCTCCTGTTCGCTGATAATAGTCGAGAACTTGATCGAACTGCCGCGTCGGAACTATGTGTAGATGGGCGTGGTCGCAGCAAGCCGCTGTCGGCTCTTCCGGTGCTCCCGTGCCGTGTTCCGCCACAATCGTTGGGCCAAATAGCTCTTCGCTCTTTGCTCGGATGGATTCGAGAAAAGCTTCGGTCGCTCGAAGCTGTTCGGGTGACTGCGCCGCGAAACTGGTGAGATGCTCCTTGGGCACAATCAAACTATAGCCGACCACGAAACAGCCCAATGTCGGCAGAGCGATCAATGCATCGGTTTCAGCGAAGTGTTGTCCCTGCCTGTTAGCGGCCAGCTCTATTTCCCGGCAAAATCGACATTTGATGAATTCAACCATAGATCCTGATAACATCGGAGCTGGAAAGGAAGAAGAGCATGTCAACAGCACCTCCTACTCCGGTCACGCCGACGACTCCCGATTCATTCGAGATTGAGGCATATCGCCAAGTGTGTGAGGACTTTCGCCAACTCAATCAGTCTTTCTGGCAAGCACCAGTTATCATAGTCTCGATCACCGGTGGTATCGGTCTCGCGCTGACGACTGTGGAAAGCTGGTACTTGCGAATCTCTCTCCTGCTTCTCGCATGTATCTGCAACGCCGCTTGGGCCGCTGTAATCGTTCGTCTTCGACGGGGGGTTATGAAGCAATTACTCGATGCTAAACATGCTTTTGAAAGCAAATACCTGCCTATTTCTCCCCAGGGCGATGGCCAGGTGATCATGAAGATATTTGTTATTCTTCTTCTAATTGTTGCAATAAGCTGCCTCGCAGCGACGCCATTCGTGGGAACCCTCTTCCCCATCAAGAAAAAGGCCGAAGCTCCCAGTGCACCCCTCATCCAGAATATCATAATCTGCATTTCCGATAGGCCACCCACTCCCGCTCAAGCATTGCCGACGCGCAATAAATTGGAAGCTGGAAAGCCTGTCGAATGTAGGCAGGGGACGCTTTCAGTTGCGCCTGCAGGGCGGAGTGCGACATCCAGGCAACCTTAGCCCCGCCCTTGCCCCACCCCCGCCCCTCGCACTACATAGCCGCCGACTCCTTTCCCCAGACACAGAGACGGAAGCCCTTCCATGACCAGCGCCACGCTCACCGCCGCCGACCAAGCCAAGGACATTGCCCGCGTCTTCGCCGCGCAGCAGGCGCATCAGTGGGACGTGAAGGCATCGAGCGCGGCGACGCGCAGGGCGAAGCTGACCAAGCTCAAGGCCGCGATCGAGGCGCGCGCGGACGAGATCGTCGCGGCGGTGCTGGAGGATACGCGCAAGCCCGAGGGCGAGATCCGCGTCACCGAGGTGCTGAACATCCTGGGCAATATCCAGCTCAACATCGACAGCCTGGAAGACTGGATGAAGCCGACGCTGGTCACGCCCTCGCGCGTGCCGACCGACAAGGCGATGATCAGCTATGAGGCGCGCGGCGTCTGCCTGATCCTGGGCCCGTGGAACTTCCCGCTCGGCCTGACGCTGGGCCCGGTCGCGGCGGCCGTCTCGGCGGGCAATTGCTGCATGGTGAAGCTGACCGACCTCTGCCCGGCGACGGCGAAGGTCGCCAAGACGATCATCGAGGACGTGTTCGAGGAGAATGAGGTCGCGGTGTTCGAGGGCGATGTGAGCGTCGCGACCGCGCTGCTCGAGCTGCCGTTCAACCATATCTTCTTCACCGGCTCGACGCGGGTGGGCAAGATCGTGATGGCGGCGGCGGCGAAGCATCTCGCCACGGTCACGCTGGAGCTGGGCGGCAAGTCGCCGGTGATCATCGACGAGGGCGCGAATGTCGACGGGATCGCCGCGGCGCTCGCGGGCGCCAAGCAGTTCAACGGCGGCCAGGCCTGCATCTGCCCCGATTATGTGTTCGTGAAGCCCGAGCAGGAGCAGGCGCTTGTCGACGGCTTCCGCGAGAATGTGCAGGCCAATCTCTATGACGAGAATGGCGCCATCAAGAAGGCCAATATCGCGCAGGTCGTCAACAAGGCGAATTTCGAGCGGGTGAAGGGGCTCTTTGATGACGCGGTCGAGAAGGGCGCGACGGTCGCGGTCGGCGGCAAATTCGACGAGGCGGACCTGACCGTGCACCCGACCATGCTGACCGGCGTGACCCCGCAGATGAAGATCCTGCAGGAAGAGATTTTCGCGCCGCTGCTGCCGGTCATGACCTATGACCATCTCGACCAGGCGATCGGCTATATCGAGGCGCGCGACAAGCCGCTGGCGCTCTATGTGTTCAGCCCCAGCGAAGAGAATGTGCAGAAGGTGCTGGACCGCACCTCATCGGGCGGCGTGACGGTCAACGGCGTCTTCTCGCATTATCTTGAAAACCGCCTGCCCTTCGGCGGCGTGAACGGCAGCGGCCAGGGCAGCTATCATGGCTATTTCGGCTTCAAGGCGTTCAGCCATGAGCGCGCGGTCTATCTGCACCAGTAAGCGGGCGGCCAGAGGCGGGCGGACGGCGCATCTTTCGCTGGCGTCGCCCGGCGAATGCCGTCATGAAGAGGCGTCGCGGCTAAGGCACTGACTTTTGGGTGCCGCCGGTCCCTGTTTCGGCGAAATCACAGGGGACGGATCAACCACGACGGCCGGTCGGAATTTCTCGGGAAATGACCGTATCGGGTCGCGCCATGGCTCGACCCCAAGGACGAAACGGAACCGAGAAAGGCAGAGGAATGCTGAAACATGTGCTGGCCGGCCTGGCCTCCTGCGGATTGATCTGCGGCGCGGCGATCGCGCAACCGCCGGCGGCCCCGCCGGACCATTCCAACCGCATCATCCTGCTCGGCACGCGCGGCGGCCCGGCGGCCGATGCGGTCCGCTCCGAATCCGCGAGCCTGCTGGTCATCGACGGCACGCCCTATCTCATCGACGCGGGCTCCGGCACCGCGCGGCGACTGGCCGAGGCGGGCTATCCGCTGAGCCGGATCAAGACGATCTTCATCACCCACCACCATCTCGACCATACCGCCGGGCTCGAGCCGATCATTTCGCTGAGCTGGATCGGCACGGGGCTTGGCGGCCGCAAGGTGCCGCCGGTCAACATCTACGGTCCACCCGCGACGGAATTCCTCGTCAAGGCCGCGCTCAATTATCTCAGCGTCTCGGCGCGGATCTTCACGGCCGGCATCCCCAGCCTGCCCAGCCCCGAAGGCATGTTCATCGGGCACGACATGGCGCCGGGCCTCATCTACCAGGACGAGAAGGTGAAGGTGACCGCCGTCGAAAACACGCATTTCGGCCACGCCTCCTATGGACCCGATGGCAAGAAGGACATGTCCTTCTCCTACCGGTTCGACACGCCCAAGGGATCGGTCGTGTTCACCGGCGACACCGGCCCCAGCGAGGCGGTCAACCAGCTTGCCAAGGGCGCCGACATCCTGGTGAGCGAGGCGTCGCTCCCGGCGGCGGGAGCACCGGCGACGCCGACGGCGGCGGCCACAGCCCCGGCGGGGGGCGCGCTTGCCAGCGAGCTTGGCGAGCATATGGCCCGCGAACATCTCAGCCCCGAGGAGATCGGCAAGATGGCCGCGGCGGCCGGCGTCAAGCAGGTCGTCCTGTACCATCTGGTGATCGGCAATTCCGCCGACGCGGCCAGGCGCCTCGAGGACGGCGTGCACAGATATTTCAAGGGGCCGGTGACCGTCGGCAAGGATCTGCTGAGCTTCGACCTCGACACGATGAAGGTCGCCGCCAAATAGGGGCGGTCACGCCCGATAGAAGTTCCCCGAGGGGATGCGCACCAACGCATCCACCTCGTCGAACGCGACCCCCGGCGGATCGCCGCCGGCGCGCACCGTCTCGATCGCGCGGGCGAGCGCGCGGCGCTGCATGCCGATGCCGATGTCGCTCGTCACGAGATGCTCCTCGCTGTGCAGCGAGATCGCGCCCTGGCCAGCTTGCGCTTCATAGTCACCGGGCTGGTCCTGGCGCTCCTCGATACTCTTCTCGCTCCACGGCTTGAACGCGCTCATGCCGAGCTGCGGGTCGATCGGGCCCTTGCCCGGCGGCAGGCGGAAGGTGGAGAGGATGCGGCAATGGGTGTCGTCGACCGGCACGGTGAAGCCGAGCATATTGGGCCGACCGGGCTTGAGCGTGGTGTCGGGCACGGACATGCCGTGCGGCATCAGCCAGGTCGAGACGCGATCGAGCTCCCGGCCGTCCGGCAATGTGCGATGGGCATGATAGAGCACGCCCGCCGCCGTCTCCTCGAAGGCGACGCGCGGCATCAGCTCGAACAGGTCGACGAACTGCGTGCCGCTGAACGTGGTGTGCAGCACCTGGACATGGAAGGGGTCCATGACATTGTCGTTCATGTGCAGCCATGAATAGGGCACGACCTCCGGCCCGTTCATGTCGGCATGGGCCGCCATGCTGTTGTCATAGGCGATCCAGGTCTCGCCGGTGTCGAGCGGCTCCATGCAATCATAGCGCGGCAGGACGGGCATGCGCTCGGGCGGGCCGAGATAGGCCCAGACCAGGCCATAGCGCTCCCTGACCGGATACCAGGGCTGGCGGGCATTGGCGCGCCCTTGCTGCGTGCCGCCATTGGGCTCGCAGGGCTGGTCGAGGCAGTTCCCCTCCACGTCGAACTTCCAGCCATGATAGCAGCAGCGGATACCGTCGCGCTCGACATGGCCGTAGAACAGGCTCGTCCCCCTGTGCATGCAGCGCGGATAGAGCAAGCCCGCCCGCCCCTCGCCGTCGCGGAAGATGATGAGGTCCTCGCCGAGGATGCGCACCTCGCGCGGCCGGCTGGTCACATTCACCGAAGCCAGCACCGGCTGCCAGTAGCGCCGCATCAGCTCGCCCATCGGCGTGCCGGAGCCGACCTTGGTCAAGAGGTCGTTCGAGCTTTGCGGCGGCCGGCCATAGGCCGTCCCTTCGGGTGCCGCGTCGATTGCGGGCGGGTCGTCACGTCGCGTTGCCATTACCAGCTGATCCCGAAGCGCTTATATTCTTCCTCGACGATGGGATTGAGCAGCCGCGCATCGGCGACGTCCTGCGCGCCCTTGTCGCCCTGGCCCATCTTGCGCACCACCAGCGCGCGCAGGAACAGCGTGCCGGGCTGGCCGGGACGCAGGTCGAGCGCGGACTTGATGTCCGCCATGGCGTCGTCGAGCCGGTTCATGCGGTAATAGACCATGGCGCGGCTGTCGAGCGCCTGCGGCGCCACCGCATCGCTGAGTTCGATCGCCTTCGAGCAGTCCTTGATCGCCGGCTCCAGGTCGACATTGTGCGTGCCCTTGAGCCAGCAGCGCGCATTCAGCAGCTGGGCGTTGCCGGGCCGCTTCTCGATCGCGGCGTCGATCGTCGCGAGGGCATCGTCGACCTGCCCGGCATCGGCCTGGACCTGCGCTTTCGCCGCCATCAGGAAGGGCGCATTGTTGCCGCCCGCGTCGATCGCCTGATCGAGCTGGGCCAGCGCTTCGTCGGTCTGGCCGGCATTGCTCTCCACCGCGGCCAGCGCCGAAACCGTGCCCGCGTCGCCCGGATCGAGGTCCGAGGCCGCCTTGAGGTCGGCGATCGCCTTGTCCTTCTGGCCGAGCGCCTGGTAGAGATTGGCGCGCAACTGGTATGTCCGCTTGTCGGCCTGCAGCGACAGCGCCTTGTCGAGGTCGGCGATCGCCTTTTCGCGCTCGAAGATCGAGTCGAGGAATGCGGCGCGGTTGAGATAGCGCGATGCCTCGTCCGGCTTGTTGGCGATGGCCTGGGTGAAGACGTCGAGCGCGCGGTCATACAGATGTGCTTTCTTCGCCGCCTCGATACCGTGCCATGGCGCCGGATAGCCGATCACCGTGCGGACCTTGGCCGCCGTATTGGCGATCTCCGCATTCTTCTGGCGCAGCGCGGGAAGCGCCGCGGGCTCGATTTCCCCGCCGCTTTCCTCTTCCTCCAGCCGCGTCACCAGCTGGCCGCCGGTGAGGTGTGCCTGGAAGCGGACGCGATGGTCGCCGGGCAGGCTGACATCGATGTCCGGATTGCCGTCGAGACTGAAGTCCTTGCCGCCGTCGGGCAGCAGTACGGTCTTTTCCGAGAAGCTGTGCGAAGGTCCCGACGACTGGACCGGAATATCCTTCCAGATCGACCGCGACCGATCGGGCGGGTTGCGCACCAGGATGCCGCTGATGTCGTAGCTGTAGCGATTGTCGCCGTGCGTCCATGAGGACAAGGTGACGCCGGTCACGCTGATCGTGGCCTCGCCGGTCGCCTCGTTGAAGTCGAACGTGGGCGAAGAACTGGCAATGACGGCCTGGCCGCGGGGCATCCTTGCCAACAGCAGCCGTTCGCGGCCCTCCTTGTCCAGCGAGGCGAGCGCGGTGCGCAGCTGGTCGGCGGCGGGGCCGCGCACGAGGATGCGCGCGTCGATCGGCGCCGGCAGGGTGATGCCGCCGCGCAGGTCCACCGTTGCGCGATACTCCACGACGGGCCGCGCCGGCGCACGCTTAGGCGCCTCAAGCAGCTCCGCTCCGGCGGCCCGGATCGGCAGCACCCAGCCATAGGGATAGACATCGTCCAGGTCCGCCATCTGCGCGCCAAGACCGGTCCCGTCCAGCCACAGCGTCTTGCCCGCCACCTGCGCGAGCACGAACACATGGTTGAACGCCGCGGTGGACGGCAGGCGGTCATGGACCAGATCGCCTTCCCCGAGATTGGCGGATGCGGGCTCGGCCTGGATGCCGAGCTGGTGCAGGATCGCCAGAAGCAGCAGCGTCTTGGCCTTGCAGTCGCCATAGCGCCCGGTCCAGGTCTCGGTCGGGGTCTGCGGGATATAGTTGCCGCCATCCATGCCCTTGGCGAAATAGCGCACCTTGTCCTGCACGAGCTGCAGCGCCAGCAGCGTGCGTTGCCTTGGGTCCTTGCTCGCGGCGGCGATGCGGTCGACCTCCTGGGCGAGCGGGGTGCCCGGCTTGATCGTGCCGTTGGTGTCATAGAGATGTGCGAAGACGCGCGACACGGCGGCCCAGTCCGGAAAGCTGGACAGCTCGATCTCCGGCGGCTTCAGGAAGCGGCCGGGCGCGGCGGGCGCGATATCGGGCTGCTTGGGAATCGGGAAGTTCACCGTGACCTCGTGCCAGCCGTCGGCATCCGTCTCCTTCGGCGTACCGCCGACCGGATAGAGCCGCCAGGCGATCGCGTCCTTCTGCGGCCACATCATCCGCGCCCGGCCGAAGCCCACGCGCAGCGGCTCCGGCATGACCGGGGCGGCGGCCGCGACATTGCCCCGGAGCGCAAAGTCGTTCGACGTGACCGAGACGCGCACGTCGAGAATGTCACCGACGCGCAGTCCCTGGACCTGCAGGACGGCGGTGAGCTCGCCGTCCATGATTCGCTGCTCGAGGCTCGTCTCCCGCCGCAGCACGGTGAACTTGCCGCCGGTCGCCAGCACGTCGATCCGCTGCCCGTCGCGAATGATGTCGACGCCATGGATGATGATGTCGCCATGATCGGGCGCCCAGTCGATCCGCAGCGGCCCCAGGCGATTGAGCGCGTCCGTGGAAATGATGCGTTCGGCGGTCTCGCGATAGCGCCACTCCGTGCCGTCCTGCACCCGGGTCTGGGTGTCGAGGATCACGATCTGCGGCGTGTCGGCACCGGGCTTGTTCACCTGGTCGCGCGGGGCCGGCAGCACCCAGTCCGGCGCGGGCTGGTAGAGCGGCTGGTCGCCGGCGTGAGCGGGCTGGGCGAAAAAGAGGAAACACAACAAACCCACTGTCCGACGCATTGCCGAGCCACTCCCAATCTCATCGCCGTCAAGGCGCCGCTCTTTCGCGGTTCAACGCGCTGTCATTACAGGAATTGGCGGCGATGCGACAGAGTCTCGATGCGGCCTCTTGACGCCTTTACTTGCGCATGCGCATGCCCGCCGTCATGAGCCGCATCGAAGAGCATCTCGCCGCGCAGGGAATTGCGCTTCCCGCCGCCGCCGCGCCGGTCGCGGCCTATGTGCCGGCCGTCCTCGCGGGCGGATTGCTACACATTTCCGGGCAGTTGCCCTTCGCCGCCGACAGCCAGCTCATGACCGGCAAGCTTGGCGAGACGCGCGACCTTGCCTGGGGCCAAGCCGCCGCGGAGCGCTGCGCGCTGATGCTCGTCGCGCAGATGAAGGCGGCGCTAGGCGACCTCGACCGGGTCGAGCGCATCGTGAAGCTCGGCGCGTTTGTCGCCTGCACGGCCGACTTCACCGACCAGCCCAAGGTGGCCAACGGCGCTTCGGAAATGATGGTCCGCATTTTCGGCGAGGCGGGGAAACATGCCCGCAGCGCGGTCGGCGTGCCGGTGCTGCCGCTCGACGCCTCGGTCGAGATCGACGCGATCGTCGCCGTCCACAGCTGATGCGGCCGGCCCGACCCGGGCTGACATGGCTGAGCGAGCGGCCCTATGCACATCGCGGGCTGCATGGGCCCGGCGCGCCCGAGAACAGCATGGCGGCCTTCCGCGCCGCGATTGCCGGCGGCTATGGCATCGAGTGCGATGTGCGGCTCAGCCGCGACGGGGTGACTTATGTCTTTCATGACCGCGCGCTCGCCCGCCTGACCGGCGTACCGGGGCGGATCGACGACCTCGACGCCGCCGATATCGCCGGCCTTCGCCTGCCCGGCACAGATGAGGCGGTGCCGAGGCTCGCCGCACTGCTGGCGCTCTGCGGAGAGACGCCCTTGCTCGTCGAGATCAAGTCCGACCGCAATGCCTTCGCGCTCGCCCGGCTCTGCGCCGCCGTCGCCCGCGACATGGTCGATCATGAGGGGCCGGCGGCGGTGATCGGCTTCGATCCGCGCGCGCTGCACTGGTTCGCCGCCCATCAGCCACGCGTCCAACGCGGCCAGACGCTCCCGCGCCGCCGCCAACGGGCCATGAAAGCGCTGGCAATCGCGCGCGCCCGGCCCCATTTTCTGACCTGTGATGTGCGCGATCTCCCCGGAACGACTCCCTCCCGCCGCCTGCCGCTCATCGTCTGGACGGTGCGGACGGCGCGGCAGCGTATCCTCGCCGCGCGGCAGGGCGCGCAGATCATCTTTGAAGGCTGAGCGCCCATGAGCAGCGAGTGGACCGTGCGTCTCTCCGGCTCGGTCGGCGCGCTCGACAAGGCGGACTGGGACGCCTGCGCCGGCACCGCCAACCCCTTCATCAGCCATGATTTTCTCACGATCCTGGAAGAATCCGGCAGCGTCGGCACAGGCACCGGCTGGTCGTCCGCGCCGATCACGGTCGAGGATGCGAGCGGTAACATTCTCGCTGCTGCCCCCGCCTATCTCAAGAGCCACAGCCAGGGCGAATATGTATTCGATTATGGCTGGGCGGATGCCTGGCAACGCGCTGGGGGCGACTATTATCCCAAGCTCCAGATCGCGGCACCCTTCTCGCCGGTGCCGGGGCCACGGCTGCTGCTTCGCGACGAGGGCGCCGGCAATGGCCTCATCAAGGGCATCGAGGCGGTTGTCGACCAGAACGGATTGTCGTCGGCCCATGCGACCTTCATCGCGCCGGACGAGATCGAGCGTTTCCGCTCGGCCGGCTGGCTGATCCGCCAGGGCACGCAATATCACTGGGCGAACGAGGGCTATGGCTGCTTCGACGATTTCCTCGGTTGCCTTTCCAGCCGCCACCGCAAGGATCTGCGCAAGGAACGGGCGAAGGCACAGGCGGGCCTCGGGATCGTGCACCTGACCGGCAGCGACCTGACCGAGGCGCATTGGGACGCGTTCTGGCGCTTCTACCAGGACACCGGCAGCCGCAAATGGGGCCATCCCTATCTGACGCGCGCCTTCTTCTCGCTGCTGGGCGAGCGCATGGCCGACAAGATACTGCTCATCTTCGCGCTGCGGGACGGCGAGCCGATCGCGGGCGCGCTCAACCTGATCGGCGCGGACACGCTTTACGGGCGCTATTGGGGCTGCACGGAGGAGATACCCTTCCTCCATTTCGAGCTCTGCTATTATCAGGCGATCGACGCGGCCATCGCGCGCGGCCTTGCCCGTGTCGAGGCGGGCGCGCAGGGCGAGCACAAGCTCTCACGCGGCTATCGCCCGGTGCCGACCTTCTCGGCGCATTATATTCCGAACAAGAGCTTCCGCCGCGCGGTCGCCGACTTTGTCGAGCATGAGGCGGCGGCGCTGGAGCAGGACCGCGCCTGGCTCGGGGAGCGCGGCCCCTTTCGCAAGGAGAGCTAGGCCTGTAGGCATGGCGTGAGAGGGGAGGAAGGCCGGATGGACGACAGCGCGAGCGCTCCCGACCCCGATGCCCCGACCTTCGCCAGGGTGACCCGGCGGCTCGTGCCGCTGCTGTTCCTCGGCTATTTCCTCGCCTTTCTCGACCGCGTGAATATCGGCTTCGCCAAGCTGCAAATGGCCGGCGACCTGGGCCTGGGCGATGCGGTCTATGGCTTTGGCGCCGGCATTTTCTTCATCGGCTATTTCCTGTTTGAGGTGCCGAGCAACCTCATGCTTGCCCGGATCGGCGCGAGGCGCTGGATCGCGCGGATCATGATCAGCTGGGGCGTCATCTCCTCGGCCTTCATGTTCGTCGGCGAGATGCACTGGGGGCCGCTCGCCCGTATGTTCGGCTGCAGCGACGCGCAATTCGGCTTCTATGCCTTGCGCTTCCTGCTCGGCGTCGCCGAAGCCGGCTTCTATCCGGGCGTGATCCTCTATCTCACCTATTGGTATCCGGCCCCGCGGCGTGCGCATGTCGTCGCCCTGTTCACGACGGCCAACCCGATCTCGAACGCGCTCGGCGCGCCCCTCTCCGGCGCGGTCATGCAATATATGAGCGGCATGGCGGGGTTGCGCGGCTGGCAATGGCTGTTCCTGATCGAGGGCGTGCCGTCCATCGTCATGGGTTTTCTGCTGCTCGCGATCCTGCCGGACGGGCCGGGGTCGGCGCGCTGGCTGAGCAACGAGGAAAAAGCGCGGATCGCGTCCGGTCTGGACACGAGGCCAACCAGGCGCGCACGGCTCTCGGCGATCCTGACCGACTGGCGGATCTGGCTGTGCGCCCTCGCCTTCTTCCCGAGCAGCGTCGGCTTCTATGCGATCAATTTCTGGATGCCGACGATCATCCAGGAGATCGGCCTCGACAAGGGCGATTATCTGTCGGTCGGGCTGCTCGCGATGATCCCCTATGGCGTCGCGGCCGTGGTCATGGTGCTGTGGGCGCGCCATTCCGACCGCAGCGGCGAGCGGCCCTGGCATGCGGCGAGCGCGCTACTGGCAGCGGCTTCGGGTTTCGTGATCCTCGCTTATTTCGGCCATCACCCGGTCCTGTCGATCGCGGCGATCACGCTGATCGCGTCGGGCGCGCTGGCCTGGATCGGGGTGTTCTGGACGATGCCGATGCGGCTGCTCGCGGGCACGGCGGCGGCGGGCGGCATCGCGATGATCAACTCGCTGGCCAATCTGGGTGGATTTTTCGGGCCCGACCTGGTCGGTCGGGTTCGCGCGGCCACGGACGGCAGCTATGCCATCGCCTTTCTCGTCCTGGCGGCGGCGGCGGTCATGGGGGCCATCCTCACCTGGACGGTGGGACGGATCAGTCCGGAAACGTCCTAGGCGTTTCGGATCAGGCGGCGGCGCGGGCGGCCTGGCTGAGCCAGGACCGGGCGAGGCGCTGGGCCTCGGCGATTTCGCGGGCGGTCATTTCCTCCGCGATCTCGGCGCGGCAATGCTGCCCCTCTTCGCTACCGGCCAGGGCCGCCAGATTGAACCATTTATGCGCCTCGACCAGGTCGATGCCGACCCCGCTCGTGCCGCAGCTGAACGCCACGCCCAGATCATATCTCGCCTGCGCATCGCCTCTTGCCGCGTCGCGCATCCGGCTCTCGATCAGAAAACGGGCACTCTCCAGATTATTCGCCACCACAACAACCCCCTGTCAGGTCCGTGATGAAGCCAGTCCAGCACGCCGGGCGTTGCAAAATGGTTAACGCCGCGCGCCGATCGCAAGATAGGCATCGCCAATGCCGCTGCGTCCGCCTGAAACTCAGCGGTTAACAGCGATATTGTCGATGAGACGCGTGCGGCCGATTTTCGCGGCGGCGAGGAGGCGGCCCGGCACCGAAAGTGATTCGAGCGGGGCGAGAGAGGCGGCATCGCAGAGCGCGACATAATCGACCGAATCGAAGCCGGCGTCGAGGATCGCCTGCGCGGCGCTGTCGAGCGTACCGGTGACCGGGCCGCCGCCGAGCAGGGCCTCGGCGGCCGTCTGGAGCGCGCGCGGCAGCGCCAGCGCCGCCTCCCGCTGGGCCGGCGAGAGATAGGCATTGCGCGAGGACAGCGCGAGCCCGTCCGCATCGCGCACGGTCGGCACGCCGACGATCTCGACGCCGAGATCGAGGTCGGCGGTCAAGCGGCGGATGACCGCAAGCTGCTGATAGTCCTTCTCGCCAAAACAGGCGATGTCCGGCCGCACCTGGTTGAACAGCTTGGCGACCACGGTCGCGACGCCGTCGAAATGGCCGGGCCGGTGCGCGCCCTCAAGCCCATCGCTCACCCCCGCCACGCGGATGCTGGTCGCAAAGCCCTGCGGGTACATGACGGCAGCCGTCGGTGCCCACAAGGCCGCGACCCCCGCCGCCTCCAGCATCGCGACATCCTCCGCCTCGCGCCTGGGATAGGCGGCGAGATCCTCATTGGGACCAAACTGGGTAGGATTGACGAAGATCGAGACGACGACATGGTCCGCCCGCGCCTGCGCCGCGCGGACCAGCGCCATATGCCCCTCGTGCAGCGCGCCCATCGTCGGCACCATCGCGACCGTGCCGCCGCCGGCCCGCAGCGCCTGCAGGCCGCGCCTCAGCGCATCGAGGTCACGGAAGATTTGCACGGCGCACTCGCCTCCGATAAGGCCGCCTCAACGGGGACGGCGGCGGCCTTGTCGCGCCTGACCGCGCCCCGGTCAAGCAACCCCGGCAACGCAATATACAGGCTCGACACTCTTGCTCATGACCAGCGCCCAAAGCTCCAGCGCGTCTCCACATCTCATCGTCTTCGCCAATGAGAAGGGCGGCACCGGCAAGTCCACGACCTGCGTCCACACCGCCGTGGCGCTGACCTCGCAGGACATCGCGGTCGGCGTGATCGACCTCGACCATCGCCAGCGCACCGTGACGCGCTATCTCGAAAACCGCGCCGAGACCGCGCGCCGCCGCGAGATCGACCTGCCCTCGCCGGTCTGGCAGGTGCATGACGGCGATGCCGAGGGGCTCGATGCCGCGATCGCGCAGATGGCCGAGACGGTGCAGGTCATCGTCATCGACACGCCCGGCCGCGACGACCCCGTCGCCCGCCATGCCGCGACGCGCGCCAACACGCTGGTTACGCCGATGAACGACAGCTTCGTCGATTTCGACCTGATCGGCCAGGTCGATCCCGAGAATTTCAAGGTGAAGCGCCTCAGCTTCTATTCCGAGCTGATGTGGGAGACGCGCAAGACCCGTGCCAAGGCGGACGGCACGCAGATCGACTGGGTCGTGCTGCGCAACCGCCTGCATCATATGGAAGCGCGCAATCAGAAGCGCGTCGGCGATGCGCTCACCGAGCTCTCCAAGCGCGTCGGTTTCCGCGTGATCCCGGGCCTTTCCGAGCGCGTGATCTTCCGCGAGCTGTTCCCCTCGGGCCTGACCCTGCTCGACAAGGGTCATCTCGGCGAACTCGGCGTCAGCCATCTCGCCGCGCGGCAGGAGCTACGCGAGCTGATCGCGGGCCTGGCGTTGCCTCCATTTGCCTTGGGCGCCGCCGCCCGGCTGGTGGCGCAGCCGGTCGACTGAACCGGCCATGCTGATCGCCGCCCTGCTCGCCGGACTGCTGCTTTGGCTTACCTTCGGCGGCAAGGTGATCCGCGACCCGCAGAACTGGTTTCCGCTCGGCGCTATGGTCATCGGGCTCGTCCTGCTCGCGCGCGGCGAGCTCGTCGCCGGGGTAGTGCTGATCGCGGGCAGCGCGCTCTGGCTGCGCCGTCCCAAGCGCAAACCTGGTGCGCCGCCACGAATCAGCGATCGGGATCTCGCCGAGGCGCGCGACCTGCTCGGCCTCTCGCCGACCGCAGACCGCGAGGCGATCCTCGCCGCGCACCGCCGCCTCATCGCCCGCAATCACCCGGACAGCGGCGGCACGGCAGCGCTCGCCGCCAAGCTCAATGCCGCCCGCGATCTGCTGCTCGCCGCGCAACCACAATGACCATGCCACGTTATTTGCGCATATCCCTGAAATCGCCCAAGGAGCCAGCATGACTCATCGCTTCCACCCGACATCGCTGCGCGAATATGACATACGCGGCATTGTCGGCGAGACGCTGGGCGAAGCGGACGCCTATGCAATCGGCCGCGGTTTCGGCACGGTCATCGCGCGCGCCGGGGGCAGCAAGGTGGCGGTCGGCTATGACGGCCGGGTCTCCTCGCCCTTGCTTGAGGAAGCGGTCGTGGCTGGCCTCAACGACAGCGGCATCCACGTGCTGCGCATCGGCCTGGGGCCCAGCCCGATGCTCTATTATGCCGAGGCCGTGCTCGACGTGGACGGCGGCATCCAGATCACCGGCAGCCACAATCCAGCCAATTACAATGGCTTCAAGATGGTCTTCCGCCATGGCCCCTTTTTCGGCGAAGACATCAAGCGGCTCGCGAAAATGGCCGAGACCGGCGACTGGGCGAGCGGCAGCGCCGGCCATGAGCAGGTGGCGATCATGGACCGCTATGCGCAGCGGCTGGTCGAGGGTTTCGACGGCAAGGGCTACCGGATCGGCTGGGACGCGGGCAATGGCGCCGCCGGGCCGGTTGTCGAGAAGCTGGTCAAGCTGCTGCCCGGCGAGCATCACACGCTGTTCACCGATGTCGACGGCCGCTTCCCCAATCATCATCCCGACCCGACCGAGGAGAAGAATCTCGCTGACCTGAAGGCGCTCGTCGCCGAGAAGCAACTCGATTTCGGCGTGGCATTCGACGGCGATGGCGACCGCATCGGCGCGATCGACGGCGAGGGGCGCGTGATCTGGGGCGACCAGCTGCTCGCCATCTTCGCCGAGCCGGTGCTGAAGGACGAGCCCGGCGCGACGATCATCGCCGACGTGAAGGCGAGCCAGGCGCTGTTCGACCGTATCGCCGCGCTCGGCGGCAAACCGCTGATGTGGAAGACCGGGCACAGCCTCATCAAGTCGAAGATGAAGGAGACGCACGCGCCGCTCGCCGGCGAGATGAGCGGCCACATCTTCTTCCGCCACCAATATTATGGCTTCGATGACGCGCTCTATTCGGCGGTGCGCCTGATTCGCGCCGCGACCGCCGCCGGCAAGTCGGTGACGGAGCTGCGCGGCGAGATGCCGGCCATGGTCAACACGCCGGAGCTGCGCTTCCAGGTCGACGAGAGCCGCAAATTCAAGGTGATCGACGAGGTGCTCGATCGTCTCGCGGCTGCGGGAGCGACGGTCGACAATACCGACGGCGCCCGCGTCATGACGCCGGACGGCTGGTGGCTGCTGCGCGCATCGAACACGCAGGATGTGCTGGTCGCACGCGCCGAGGCGCGCGACGAGGCCGGCTTGCAGCGGCTGATGGCGCAAATCGACGCGCAACTGGCGCTCTCGGGCCTCGAACGCGGACCCCGGGCAGCGCATTGAATCTGCGCCTTTCCTGATAGGAAACCGAGCGATTGCAAAATTTGCACGCATGGGAACGCATTTCGCACTTGCGAAAAGATTGTATGTAAGGCATACAGAATGAGCCTTTCAGGCATCCTCTCCTAAAACTTCCAGGGCCGTCCGCTTGGGCGGCCTTTTTTTTGGCTTCAAGGATGGCGGGTCATCAGACCCAGCGTCATCCCGGCCTTGAGCCGGGTTCAGAAGAGGCACGCGACTCTTCTGAACGCTTCTTTCTCTTCTGCGCCGCCACGAGGCAGCGGGACCCCGGCTCAAGGCCGGGGTGACGGAGAAAGCACTTGTGCGATAAATCCTTCTTTTTGCCTTCAGGGAACGCCATCTTGAGTGAATGGCCGCGCTCCCCCCGATCATTGAAAGCTGGCTCGCCTCGCGCGGCTGGTCGCTGCGCCGCCATCAGGCCGGGATGCTGGACGCCGCCGGGCGCGGCGAACATGCGCTGCTTGTCGCCCCGACCGGCGCGGGCAAGACGCTGGCGGGTTTCCTGCCCAGCCTCGCCGACCTGATCGAGCGGCCCAAGGAAGGCCTGCACAGCCTCTATATCTCGCCGCTGAAGGCGCTCGCGGTCGACGTGCAACGCAACCTGCTCACGCCGATTGCGGAAATGGGCCTCGACATCCGCGTCGAGACGCGCACCGGCGACACGCCGTCCGACCGCAAGGCCCGCCAGCGCGTTCGCCCGCCGCAGATGCTGCTGACCACGCCCGAATCGCTGTCGCTGCTGCTGTCCTATCCCGATGCCGAACTGCTCTTCGCCGATCTCGACACGGTCATCATCGACGAGATCCATGCTTTCGCGCCGGACAAAAGAGGCGACCTGCTTAGCCTGTCCCTGTCGCGGCTGCAGGCGATCCGGCCCGTGCTGCGCCGCGTCGGCCTGTCGGCGACGGTCGCCGAGCCGGACCTCTATCGGGCCTGGCTGGCGCCGGGCGGGCGCGCCGACGATGTCGCCCTGGTCGAGGGCGAGCCGGGCGCGCCACCGGACCTTTCCATCCTCATCCCCGAGGACCGCGTGCCCTGGTCCGGGCACAGCGGCGCCTATGCCGCAAAGCAGGTGATCGAGACCATCGCCGCCAACCGGATGACGCTCGTCTTCTGCAACACCCGCGGCCTCGCCGAGCTGACCTTCCAGGAGCTGTGGGCGGAGAATGACGACAATCTCCCGATCGGCATCCACCATGGCAGCCTCAGCCGCGAGGCGCGCCGCAAGGTCGAGGCGGCCATGGCGGCGGGGCGGCTGCGCGGGCTCGTCGCCACCGCCAGTCTCGATCTCGGCATCGACTGGGGCGATGTCGACTGCGTCATTCAGATGGGCGCGCCCAAGGGATCGTCGCGGCTCCTGCAAAGGATCGGCCGCGCCAATCACCGGCTCGACGAACCGAGCAAGGCCATCCTCATTCCCGGCAACCGCTTCGAATATCTCGAAGCACAGGCCGCCTATGACGCGGTGATGGCCGGGGAACGCGACGCCGAGCGCTTCCGCCCCGGCGCGAACGACGTGCTCGCCCAGCATATCATGGCTTTGGCCTGCGCGGGGCCGATCGACCCGGCGCGACTCCATGCCGAGATCGTCACATCCTGGCCCTATCGCGCGCTGACCCGCGACCAGCTCGACGAGCTGCTCGGTTTCGTCTCGACCGGCGGCTATGCGCTCAAGGCCTATGACCGCTTCCAGCGCCTCGTGCAGGACCCGGACGGGACATGGCGCCTCGCCCATCCGCGCCTTGCCCAGCAGCATCGATTGAATGCCGGCATCATCGTCGACCAGCCCGCGCTCGACATCCGCTTCGCCAATGGCCGCAAGCTCGGCACCATCGAGGAGATTTTCGCCGCGACGCTCTCGCCCGGCGACCGCTTCTTCTTCTCGGGAATGTCACTGGAGCTGGTCCGCCAGACCGAAAGCGAGCTGGTCGTCCGCGCCAGCGCCAAATCCGCCCGCATCCCGAGTTGGGGCGGCACGCGCATGGCGATGACCACGCATCTCGCCGCCAAGGTTCGCCGCTTCATCGCGACGCCCGGCGAATGGCACCGCTTCCCGGCGGACGTGCACGAATGGCTGGCGATGCAGCAGATCCGCTCAGTGCTGCCGCGTCCCGACCAGCTGCTGATCGAGACCTTCCCGCATGAGGGGCTGCACCACATGGTCGTGTACAGCTTCGAGGGCTGGAACGCGCACCAGTCGCTCGGCATGCTTCTGACGCGGCGCATGGAGGAACGGGGTCTCAAGCCCGTCGGCTTCGTCGCCAATGATTATTCGCTGGCGGTCTACGGGCTGGAGCCTGTGCGCGATCCGCGCCCGCTCTTCTCGTCCGATATTCTCGATCATGAGTTCATCGCCTGGGTCGAGGAAAGCTCGCTCCTCAAGCGCGCCTTCCGCGATGTCGCGGTCATTTCGGGCCTCATCGAGCGCCAGCAGCCCGGCGCGCGCAAGACGGGGCGACAGGTCAGCTTCTCGACCGACCTCATCTATGACGTGCTGCGCCGCTACGAGCCGGACCATTTGCTGCTGCGCGCCGCCTGGGCCGACGCCCGCGCGCGCATGACCGACGTCGGGCGCCTGGGCGAGTTGCTTGACCGCGCGGTGAGCACGATCATCCACAAGCCGCTCGACCGGGTGAGCCCGCTCGCCGTGCCCGTGCTCATCATGATCGGCCGCGAGCAGGTCGCGCAGCATGAGACCGACAATGCCCTGCTGGTCGAGGCCGAGGAACTGGCGCGGATCGCGATGGCGGCGGATTGAGGGGATCGGAACGGCCATTGGCGCAGCCCCGCGCCCATGATAATCTCGCTCCGACGGGGTGAGAGGAGAATGGCTTTGCTGGCAGCTCATTTGTTGCGGCGGCTTGCAGGAGCGCTGGCGGGAACGGCGCTTGCCATGGCCGCGCCTGCCGGTGCGACCGACCCGATGCCGATCAGCGACGCGCCGGCCATCGCCGACACCCCCGTCCTGCCGCTCCCGGCATTGCAAGACGCGACGCCCGATTATCTGCGCCTCGGCGCCGACATGGCCGATCGCATGACCCTGCCGGTCGAGATCGGCGAGGGCGGGCCCTATCCCTTTCTCGTCGATACCGGCTCGTATCGCTCGATCGTGGCGACCGAACTCGCGCGGCGGCTGATGCTGCAGGAGCTGCCGCCCGTCGAGATCATCTCCATGGCCGGGCACGAGACGGTCGCCTCGGTCCATCTCGACCAGCTGCGGTTCGGCAACCAGGTGATCAGCGACCTGCCGGCGCTCAGTGTCGGCCATGACGACCTCGGCAGCGCCGGGCTGATCGGGCTCGACAGCCTGCGCAACAAGCGCCTGACGCTCGATTTCCGCAAGCGGCAGATGATGATCGCCAAGAGCGCGCCGGCCCCGACGACCCACTGGGCGTCCGACGTCATCGTGGTGCAGGCGCGCAGCAAGCTCGGCCAGCTCATCCTCGTCGATTCCCGGATCGACGGGAAAAGGGTCAATGTGATCCTCGATACCGGCGCGGAAATGAGCGTCGGCAACATGGCTTTGTTCAACAAGCTCAAGACCAAGCGGCTGCTCATTCCGCCGCGGCCGGTGACCATCAAGTCGGTGACGGGCCAGCCGATCCAGGCGCAGTTCACGGTGGTACGCGAGCTGGGCATCGAATCACTGACGCTGCACAATGTGCCGATGGTGTTCCTCGACGCCGCCCCGTTCGACGAGCTGGGCCTCTCCGACAAGCCTTCCATGCTGCTCGGCATGGGCATGCTGCGCATGTTCAACCGCATCGCCATCGATTTCGGCAGCCGGCACGTCGATTTCGAGGTGCCGCAGAGCAGCGGCACCGAGACCTCAGAGCGGATGCTCGCCGCCCTCTGAAGCGCAGGAATGGCGTTCCGCCGGAAGTACCGGCTGGCCGCATGTTTCGCACAGCCGCGCCGCGCCCGGCCGCTCGCCATGGGTGATCGACACGCGCTCGTCGAACAGGAAGCATTCGCCGCGCCACAGGCTGCCGGCCGCCTCGATCTCGGCGAGATAGGCGAGAATGCCGCCCCGGAGATGATAGACCGCGCATAGGCCGTCGACTTCTCGCAGCGGATGCCGCCGGTGCAGAACATGGCGATGCGCGGGGTGCGGCCCTCGGCCCGCCACTGCTCCGCCTGCGCATCGAACCAGGCGGGGAAATCGCCGAAGCTGGCGGTGCGCGGATCTATCGCGCCCGCGAAACTGCCGATCGCCACCTCATAGTCGTTGCGCGTGTCGATGACGATCGTGTCGGGATCGGCGATGAGCGCGTTCCAGTCGGCCGGCGCGACATGGGTGCCGGCGCCATTGGCGGCGTCGACGGCCATGCCCATGGTCACGATCTCGCGCTTCACCTTCACCTTCCAGCGCGCGAACGGCAGGACCGGTGCGTCATGGCAGCGCGGCGCGAGCCCCTCGAAGCCGGGCTCATTGCGTAACGCATCGAACAGCGTGTCCACGGCGTCCGGCGCGCCGGCGATGGTGCCGTTGGCGCCCTCGCCCGCGACGATGATCGAGCCGGCAAGGCCGAGCCCGGCGCCGAGATCACGCAGCCGCGCGGCCAGTGCGTCCGGCTGCGCGACCGGCGCGAAGCGATAGAAAGCGGCAACGCAGATCATGGCCGCGCCTCTAGGCCATTGTCTGCTTTCTCGTCACCCTGAACTTGTTTGTGCAGGCACGCCTTCGGCTCCAGGGTCCATCTTTCCGGATCGGCGCAGCTATGCCGTGCAAAATGGATGCTGAAACGAGTTCAGCATGACGGCGTGAAAAAGGATCAAGGATTGAAACCCGGCCGCGCGCACGGCATAGCTCGATTCATGACTTGTTCTCCCTTCCGTTTCGGCGGGCAGAGCTGGCAGGCCCTGCCGGAAGGCGCGCTCTACTGGTGCGGGCGCCGGGCGCTGATCGTCGCCGATCTGCATCTCGAAAAAGCCAGCGCCTATGCCGTGCGCGGCCAGATGCTCCCGCCCTATGACAGCCTCGCCACGCTCGCGGCGCTGGAGGCGGCGCTTACGCGCACTGAGGCGCGCGAAATCTGGTGCCTGGGCGACAGCCTGCACGACGAGGCCGGCGCCGAGCGCATGCCCGATGCGGTACTGGCGCGGCTCGCCCGGCTGACGGCGCGGACGGACTGGGTCTGGATCACCGGCAATCACGATCCGCGCGTCTCGCCGCGGCTCGGCGGCACCAACCGCGAGGAAGCGGAGGTGGACGGCATCATCCTGCGCCACGAGGCGCGGCCAGGCGAGCATCGCCCGGAACTCTCCGGCCATTTCCACCCCAAATGGCGGCTCAGCCTGCGCGGACGGTCAGTGTCGCGGCGCTGCTTCGTGATGGGTGAGGCCAAGCTCATCCTGCCGTCATTCGGCGCCTTCACCGGCGGGCTCGACGCGCATGCGCCAGCCATTTGCTCACTCATCGGCCGGGGTGCCGAGGCGCTGGTGCCGCTGCCCTCCCGTCTGCTACGCTTTCCGATCGCGGCATGAAACAGACCTGCCCATTGCTGTCGCAATTCTGCAACAATACTTCATTTGCCAACCCAAAAAGGCAATTTCAGTCAGAAAGTCCATCGCGTATGAGGGGGTAACAATAATTTGGCGACGTATTGCCATTAGAAACGAAAAACGGGGAGTTTGCCGAATGGGACGAAATTATTTGGCAGCATCCGTGAGCCTCATCGCCTGGTGCGCCCTGCAAGGCACACCGGCACTGGCCCAGGACGCGCCTAAATCCACCGCCAGCACGGCCGCACCGGCCGACCAGGCCGCCGATGACGAGAGCGGCGGCGCGATCATCATCACCGCGACGCGGCGCGCCAGCCCGCTGTCCGACGTGCCGATCGCCGTCTCGGCGGTGACCGCGACCGCGCTGCAGAACAGCGGCGCCAACGACATCCGCCAGCTCAACCAGCTCGCCCCGTCGCTGCTGGTCGTCTCGACCGGCACCGAAGCCAATGGCGTCGCGCGCATTCGCGGCATCGGCACCGTCGGCGACAATCCGGGCCTGGAAAGCTCGGTCGCCGTGTTCATCGACGGCGTCTACCGCTCGCGCCCCGGCGCGGCGCTCACCGATCTTGGCGACGTCGAACGCATGGAGGTGCTGCGCGGGCCGCAGGGCACGCTGTTCGGCCGCTACTCGTCGGCCGGCCTCATCAACATCGTCACCAAGTCGCCCAGCTTCACCGTAGGCGGCGACGGCGAAATCACTTATGGCAATTACAATTACTGGCATCTCGCGGCGCGGGTGACCGGGCCGATCAGCGAGAGTGTCGCGGCGAGCCTGGAAGGCACCTATTCCAAGCGCGACGGCTTCCTCACCGAGGTCGACACGACCGGCAAACCGGTCGGCAGCACCAACAACCGCAATCGCTACATGCTGCGCGGCCAGCTGCTCATCGAGCCGAGCAAGGACTTCTCGCTCCGGCTGATCGCCGACTATAGCCGCCATGACGAAAGCTGCTGCGGCGCGGTCTATTATGACACGACCGAGGAGACCGGCACGAGCCCGGCCAATGCCGTGACGAGCGCGTCCAACCGCATCGTCGCGCTGCTCCAGGCGCTGGGCACGACCTTCCCCAATGGCGCATCGCCTTATGCGCAAAATCCCTATCAGCGGAACGTCAGCATCACGCCGGGCCGCGACTATGTGAGCAAGCTCAACGACTGGGGCCTGTCCGGGGAGCTCAATTACAATTTCGGCGGTGCCAAGCTGACCAGCATCACCGCCTATCGCGACTACAAGTCGTCCGACTATGGCGACTATGACTATTCGACCGCCGACCTGCTCTATCGCGATCCCAATACCTATCGCGAATTCAAGACCTTCACGCAGGAGCTGCGCCTGCAGGGCTCGGCGCTCGACAACAAGCTCGACTGGCTTGTGGGCGGATATTACGCGCATGAGGACCTCAACCTGCGCGACAATATCCGCTTCGGCGCCGACTATGGCCGCTTCGCCGCCTGCCGCCTGATGGAAGGCACCGGCAACACCAGTAACTTCGCGGCTCCGCAGCTCGCCCTGTGCGCCGTGCCGCTGACGTCGCCCGCGCCCAATGTCGGCACGCTGATCGCGGGCACGCAGGCCAATCTGAATGCCGGGCTCACCCAGGCCTTCATCAATGCCGGATATCCCGCCGGTGTCGCGGCGGCGCAGGCCGGCGCGATCTCCACGGGCCTGGGCCAGGGCCTGACCGCGCTCGCCGGCATGCCGAGCGGCGCGGGCGACACCGACTCGCGTTATTTCCAGACCAGCAGCAACTGGGCGCTGTTCACGCACAATATCGTGCATGTGACCGACAAGCTCGATCTGACCGTGGGCGTGCGCTACACCCATGAGAGCAAGGATCTGCGCCTCGCGCTCAACAACAACAATGCGACCTGCGCGGCGCTGCAGGCCGGCGGCGCCGCAGGCCTGCCCGGCATCGCCACCAACGCTGCGCTCGGCAGCGCGGCGCAGCTGGCCGGCGGCATATTGACGCTGGCCTGCCTCGGCAATTCGAGCACCGGCCTCAACACGCTGAATCCGACGGATTCGCACAGCAGCGGCGAATTCTCCGGCACGGCGGTGCTCTCCTACAAGGTGAGCCCGGGCGCGATGGTCTATGCGAGCTATGCGCGCGGCTACAAGGCGGGCGGCTACAATCTCGACCGGTTCGAGCTCGGCTCGACCGGCGTCGCCCCGGCGCTCGCGCCGCTCACCTATTTCTCGCCGCGCTCCAACGCCGACGTGACGGCGCTCTGGTTCGAGCCGGAGACGGTCAATGCCTATGAGATCGGCTTCAAGGTCAACCGGCAGAAATGGGGCATCAATGCCGCGATCTTCCGGCAGGAATTCACCAACTTCCAGCTCAATACCTTCAACGGCACCAGCTTCGTCGTGCAGAACATCAATGGCTGCAACGGCACGAAGGCGCCCGATGGCACCTGCGCCGATACCAAGCCGGGGCTGGTCAGCCAGGGCGTTGAATGGGAAGCCTATCTCTCGCCCGTTCGCGATGTCCGCCTCGCGGGCGGCGTCACCTATGCGGAGGCGCGCTTCGCCAACAGCCTGGTCGGCAATGGCAACGGCACCATCCCGCTCGATCCGGCGCTGTTCCTGCTCGAGGGCAATAGCAACAGCAACGCGCCACGCTGGGTGACCACCGGCAGCTTCACATGGACGCCGCCGATCGGCGGCACCGGCCTCTCGGGGCTGGTCTATGTCGATGTCCGCACGACCAGCCGCTACAATACCGGCTCCGACCTCTATCCCGAGAAGGAGCAGCAGGGCTATGCCCTGTTCAACGCCCGCATCGGCGTGCGCGGACCCAATGAGCGCTGGTCGCTCGAATTCTGGGGGCAGAATATCTTCAACCAGAATTATGTGCAGGTCGACTTCAACAGCCCGCTGCAGAGTTCGGGGCCGAACAACCAGTCGATGGCCCAGCTCGGCCGCAACGGCGCGACGATGACCAACCAGCTGTTCTCGGCCTATCTGGCCGAGCCGCGGACCTTCGGCGTCACGCTGAGGGGCAAGTTCTGACGTCTGCATTCCTCGCCCCTTCAAGGGAGAGGATAGCGCAGCTTGCCGATGCAATCGGCTAGTGGAGCTTGGAGAGGGGCATCCGACGTCCCCTCTTCCTAACCTTCTCCCCTGAAGGGGAGAGGGAACCAGCTCCCCGTCAGGCCGTCGCTTTCAAGCCCTTTGCACCGAAGATGGTCAGCCACAGCGCGAAGCCGAGTTCGCCGATCATGGTCAGGGCGATCATGATCAATGCGAGCGGCGACGATGCCGATCCCGGCGCTTGCGGACCGGTGATGAGCGGCCCGGCAAAGGCCCAGAGATAGAGGCAGCCCGCCACGATCAGCAGCCCGGCGACGATGCGTGGAACCAGACCCGCGCGCCAGCTGAGCCAGCCGAGCGGCAGCAGCCACAGGCCCCAGAAAATCGTGGCGACCTGGAACAGGCTCGTCTCGCCCTGGAGCAGGCGCATGACGTCCGCAGCGGGTGGAGACCCGGCTTCGAGCAGCCCGACGAGACTTAGCCGCTGCGCGAGCGCCGCGAGCGCCAGCGGCACGCTCGCCGCGACGAGCAGCACCATGAGATCGGCAGTCATCTTGCAGACCGACTTCAAGAGCTCGCGAAACAGCAGCACCTCGATGAGATAGAGCAGCGAGAAGCCGGGCACGCCGACCAGGATGGTCCAGCGCAAGGTGCCGAGACCGGCCTGAAGTGTAGTAACCAGAGCGGCGGGATCGCTCTTGGGCAGATAGGCGACATAGCCATAGGCGAAGCCGGCGGTCGGCAATCCCGCGAGGTAAAGCAGTCCCGCCAAACGGGCCTTCATGTTCTGCGTCATGATCAGTCCTCCTCCCAGCGGAAAATCTCTTCCACCGGCTTCCCGAAAATGCGGGCGATGCGCAGCGCGGATTCGAGGCTGGGCGAATAGCGCCCCTGCTCGATCGCCGCGACCGTCTGCCGCGTGAGGCCGATCCGCGCCCCGAGCTCGCCCTGGGTCATTTCGCCGTTGAGAAAGCGCAGGGTGCGGATGTCGTTGACGATCCGCTCAGCCATGGCGGCGATAGTTCACGATGATCGCGATGTGCCGGACCATGTCTGCCGCGACCATCGCCAGGATCATGGCGAGCGTGATCTGCCAGCCGACCGCGGCATAATAAGGCAGCCCAAGGCCAAGCAGGAACACAACGGCCATGAGCGTCCCGTAAGCCCATGTGGCCGACCGGCGCGAGACCTGCAGGTCGCGCTCGTCGAGCGGCGCCTTCGCAGCTTCCGGATCACGCGCCGCGAAGATCGAGATGCAGATGGCGAGGATCACGCCCTGCAGCGTCATCGCGACGGTGAACAGGATGATGAAGCGCACCATTGTCAGCGCACCGACCGGGGTCGCCAGCACATTGGCGAGAAAGGCGCCGTAGATGACGATGGTGACCGCCAGCGACAGCCAGGCGCGCTTTTCCTGAAAGGGCATGGAAGACCCGCAATCCTCTTCTCTCATTGCAGCGTTCATGTCAGAATTCCTCGACTCGGTGTTATGATCGAATGACTTGATGTTAAATAAATATAACATTGAGTCAACATAAAATAACATCCCATGTCGGGCGCGCGACGCTGGATCGCCCAAATCAGGCAGTAAATGAGATGCTTAGCGTGCGCGGCGATCGGCAGGCAGGAGGGCGACGACGATCGAATCCGCCGGGACGAGCAACTGAACCGGGCCGCCGTCGGTCATGCGCGATTCGGGTGGCTCGGTCCTCGTCGGATGGCTGTCGGGCCCCTGATCGGACCAGGCATATTGCGCGGGGCCATAGGACCAGGTCTGCGCGGGACCGAGCAGGCTCGCCACCTCGCCCTTCGCCGACTTTCCGACGAGCTCGAAGCGATAGGCCTGATCCGGGCTGCGGTTGATGAGCATCACCGCGATCCGCTTGTCCGGCCGTCGCAGGCTGAACGCCGCGACCTTGCCGTCCGTGACGCCGCCGATCGCCGTAGCGAGCAGCCGGTGCACCCCATGACCGCCCACCCCCCAATTCCTGGTCAGCAGGTTGGCGGTGAAGAAGCTCGGCATCGGCTGCCTGGCCTGGCCGTTGGGATCGGCGGTCCACAGCATCATGTTGCCGAAACCGGCGCAGGGCTGATGCTGGTTGGCCGGCCAGTTGGGGCCATAGCCGAACATATAGGCCGCGCTGCCGCCGATGCTGAGCCAGCGCCCGGCGATGTTCGCCATCAGCAGCGCACTCGGCATTTCCGACATGGCGCGGCCCGAATAGGCGGAAAAGCCATATTCGGAGATGATCTTGGGCGTCGTCGCAGGCACGCCGTCCTGCGCGAAGCGGGCCATGATGGCGCCGAGCAGCCCGTCCTGCTCGACCAGCTTGGCATGGATGTCGCCGCAGATATCGTCGAACGGGTAGAATTCGAACGTGACGAAGCCGAGATCGCGCAGCCGGTTGCGCCGCTTGAGATAATCGACCAGCCAGCGCATCCATGATCCCGGCGTCTCGGGCAGCATGACGGTATCAGTGAAGGCGCTCTGGTCGCTGGGGCCGCCGAACTGGACTTTGGGCGCAATCGGCCGCAGCCGGTCGAGCGTCGCGAGATAGAGAGCGCCATAATCGGCCGGTGCGCCATATTGGCCGTCCGGCTCCTCGCCGATCTCGACCTGGCGAACCGGATAGTGCCGCGCGACGAGATAACGCAGCTCCGCCGCGGCATTGTCCGGCGTGTCGAACAACAGGCCGGTCGGCATCATGACCGGCAATCCGAAGCCGAGCTGGCTGGCGAAAATGCGGTCGATGCCGGCCTGTTCCAGATCCTTGTCGCGGTCGATCTCGCGATGCCAGGGATCGGTCGAGGAGACATGGGTGAAGGTCTGCCCGTCATGCGCGGGCGCATGCACCACCGCATCGTCGAAGCCGCCGTCGGCCCGTTCGGTCCCGAATGAAACCTCGCGCACGGCAAAGCCCGCACGATCACGCCAGTCCGTCGACGGCGCCGCGGACGTGCCCGATCCGGTTTCCAGAAGCACGCGCAGCCATTTCGCCGTCACCGGCTGATCGGCGAGCTTGAGACGCGCCGCGCCGCCCTGGCCATTGTCGACCGCGCCGTGCGGGAAAGTCACCCAGCGCCCGGCGGCGTCATAGTCGGTCTGGCCGGTCCAGTACTGGACCTGGTAGCGCACGGCATAAGGCGTGCCCCAGTCGATCAAGGCCGTGTCGATGGGTCTGGGGTCGCCGAGGCGCACGATCAGCCATTGCGGATGCGCCTGACCGTCATGCAGCATGGATGGATCGAGATAGGGATTGGACTTCCAGAAGGTGTCGCGATTGCCGTCGGTCAGCCGCGAATAGTCGGCATTGTTCGCGTTATCGACCGTGTCGCCACGGCGCGGCAGCTTGTAGCCCCAGCTCAGCTGGATCGGCTTGCCGAGCTTGGCGCTCGACGTCCAGTAACCCTGCCTGTTTGCGGCGTCGCTCCAGCTGCCGGCCGGATTCCAGTGCCAGGCCTCGATGCCGAGCTCGGTGCGCAGGCGGTAGGTGAGCGGACGCAGGCCCGCGCTCTTCATCGCGGCGATGTTCTTCGGCGTCAGCAGCCGATCGATATCGCCCGCCTGCGCGCCGTCGATGGCGGCGCCAAGCGCCTCGTCCGGGCGGAAGCTGGCGCCATGCCGGTCGCCAAGATCGACGGTGACCGTGCCATTGAGCGGCGCGTCACTCGGCGTCGCCGAGAGCGGCATGGTCAGGCCGAGCGCAACAATCCAGGCCAGGGATCGTCGCACCGCCGGACCGTCAGCCGAGGAAGTTGCTGAGCACGTCCGGGTGGAAAGCCCATTTGGCGAAGCCGCAGACCCCCAGGAACATGCCGAAACCGCCGAAGAACCAACTGCCCACGACCAGCCAGAAGGTCTCGCAAAGCGCCGCGACGGCCGCGAGCGAAATCGCGGCGGTGATCATGGCCTCGCTGGCGTCGAACTGGTCGTCATGGACATTGAGTTCGTCATATTGCGCGGAAAAATCCTTCGCCTGCTTGGCCAGCTCGGGCACTTCCTTCTTGTATTTGGCGATATCGGCTTCGAGCGCCTTCATGTCGGCGTCGACCTGCGCCTTGTTCGCCGGCGTCTGCACGACCAGGGCAAGCTGGCTGAGGCTGGTCTCGCTGATATGCAGCTTGGTCTTGGTCGCCTGATATTCGTTCCAGCTGTCCACCGAATTGGACTGCGCCTGCTGCATCGCCTGGACGATATTGCCGTCCTTGATGTTGCACACGGCCATGAAGATCGACAGCACCACCACGGTGATCGCGACAAGGCGGTTGAGCCTCTTGTCCTTGGCCTCGGCACTAACCTCGACTTCCATGATCGGCTCCTCTGCGTCCCTGCGCGATTGCTAGATTTGCCGCTCCGGACTCGCAACGAAAAAGGGCCCGGAGATGAGTCCGGGCCCTTTGTTTCCGATTCTGCGGCGCGCCTTATTCGGCGGCTTCGGCCTGGCGCGGACGGCGCCCCCGGCGCGGCTTGGGCGCATCGGCCTCGGCGGACCCGGTCTCGGCGGCGGGCTCGTCCTCGATGCGGCCGATAGCCGGCGGCAGCGCGGCAAGCGGCAGGCCGATCTCGTCGCTCTCGTCACGATCGTCATTGGCGCCAAAACCGTTGCCGCGCGGGCGCCGGTTGTCCTGACCACGGTCGTCACGCTCGCGGCGCTGGCCATTGTCACGGTCGCGGTTGCGATTGCGGTCGTCGCGGTCCCGATTGCGGTCGCGGCCTTCCTCCTGGCGATTGCCGTCGCGGCGGCCCTGCTGCTGGTCGCGATTGCCGTCGCGGTCGCGGCCATTGTCACGCCCATTGTCGCGGTTCCCGCCATTATAGTGCGGCTGGAACTCATGCTCGCCGGCATTGTCGTCGCCATCGTCCATGGCGCCATAGCCGTCATCGCCGCCGTCGAACCCGTCGACCGGCTCGTCATTGCGCTGGAAACGCTGCTGATGCTCTTCCTGGCGGGCGCGATTGTCGGCGAGGACGCGGAAATAATGGTCGGCGAACTGGAGATAATATTCCATGTTCACCCGGTCGCCGGACATCTGGGCGTCGCGCGCCATGTTGCGGTATTTCTCCAGCAACTGCGCCGCATTGCCACGCGCCCGGTTGTCGATCCGGTTGCCAGAATCACCATTTCCACGATTGCCGCCGCCATTCTGGCGCGAATTGTTCCGGCCACGACGGCGACCGGCCTGACGATTGTTGATCAACGGTTCGTCCCTATGCTTGCGAGATAAAACCCTTTTGTCCCTGCTGGCGGGGCCTGTGCCTTATGCGCAACGAGCCGGCGGAGGGCAGATTCGTCCCTCGCGCCCCGCGCTTCGGCCAACGGCATTCTTTCTCAAACGCCGCCAAAACTGTGGGAGCAGGCTGCCCGTCCAGACGCTCCCCGCATGCGGACAGCAGCAACCTGGCTCGCCAGATAGACCGTCCGACCGCTCAAACCAAGCGAAATTCGCACGAGACGGTTAAAAAAGCGCGGACAGCGGCAGGATTGCCCCGATATGGGAATTCGTTCGCCCCAAACAAGATGGCGGCGCTGAACCTAAGGCCCCGTCACGATCAGGCAGCGCGCATTGCCGGCCAGGTCGCGCCGGAGCGCAACATCGAGAAAGGCGCCGCGAAACAGGTTGGCGGCGCTCTCGCCCTGGTCGAAGCCGATCTCGAACAGGGCGACGCCGCCCGGCGCGAGCAGGTCGGCGGTCTGCAGCGACAGGGTGCGATAGGCATCGAGCCCGTCGGCGCCGCCGAACAGCGTCCCGGCCGGCTCGAAATCGGCGACGTCGCTCGGCAGCATCGCATCGGCCCGGATATAGGGCGGATTGCACAGGATGAGGTCGAAGCGCTCGCCGAGCCCCTTGCCCCAGTCGCCGAGGCGAAATTGTGCGCGCGCGCCGATGCCTGTCGCCATAGCATTCTCCCGCGCGACGGCGAGCGCGGCGTCCGAACTGTCGATGCCGAGACCGGTCGCGCCCGGCCACAGATCGAGCGCGGCGAGCAGCAGCGCGCCCGAACCGGTGCCCAGATCGAGAATGCGGCGCGGCTCGCGCCCGACTGCCGCGAAATGGTCGATCGCCGCCTCGATCAGCGTCTCGCTGTCCGGCCGGGGCGTCAGCACGTCGCGCGTCACCTTGAGCGTCAGCGTCCAGAAGTCGCGCTTGCCGAGAATCTGCGCCATCGGCTCATGCGCCATGCGCCGCGTGACCAGTGCATCGAGGCCGGCCGGCGGCGCCAGGTCGGCCATGCGCAGGATCATGTCCTCGCGGGTCATGCCCAGCGCATGCGCCGCGAGCAGCTCGGCATCGAGCCGGGGCGTGTTGCTGGCGGCGCTGAGGCGCTCGGCGGCCAGGCGGATCGAGGTGGCGAGAGTCATGAAACCACCCAGATAAGCCCCTCCCCTTCAGGGGAGGGGTTGGGGGTGGGGTCCGGCCCCGGATCGTCAGCTTTTTCCGGCGAAACCCCACCCCAACCCCTCCCCTGAAGGGGAGGGGCTAGAGAGAGCTTCGCCCTCACGCCACCATGTCCAGTTGCGCCAGCCGCGCCGCCTCATCCTCGGCCACTAGGGCCGCGATGACCTCGTCCAGCCCCGGCCCTTCGAGAATTTCGGGCAGCCGGTGCAGCGTCAGGTTGATGCGGTGATCGGTGACGCGGCCCTGCGGGAAATTATAGGTGCGGATGCGCTCGGACCGGTCGCCCGAGCCGACCATCGCCTTGCGCGCGCCGGCATGCTCGGCCTGGGTGCGCTCGCGCTCGGCCTCGTAGAGCCGCGTACGCAGGACCTTCAAAGCCTTGGCCTTGTTCTTGTGCTGCGACTTCTCATCCTGCTGGGTGACGACGAGACCGGTGGGCAGATGGGTGATGCGCACCGCGCTGTCGGTCGTGTTGACATGCTGGCCGCCCGCGCCGGACGAACGATAGACGTCGATGCGCAGGTCGGTCGCCTCGTTGATCTGGACGTCGACCTCCTCGGCCTCGGGCAGCACCGCGACGGTGGCCGCCGAGGTGTGGATACGCCCGCCGCTCTCGGTGACCGGCACGCGCTGGACGCGATGGACGCCGCTCTCGAACTTCAGGCGCGCGAACACGCCGGTGCCGGTGACCGAGGCGATCACTTCCTTGAAGCCGCCGGCTTCGGACGGGCTCGCCGAGATGATCTCGACCTTCCAGCCCTGCGTCTCGGCATAGCGCTGGTACATGCGCAGCAGGTCGCCCGCGAAGAGCGCGGCCTCGTCGCCGCCGGTGCCGGCGCGGATTTCCAGCATGGCCGGGCGCTGATCGGCGCTGTCCTTGGGCAGCAGCGCGACAGCGAGCGCATGCTCGGCCAGCGGCAGCCGCGCGCGCACATCGCCGATCTCGGCTTCGGCAAGGCCCTTCATCTCGGGATCGCCGAGCATGGTCTCGAGATCGGCCAGTTCCTTGCGCAGATCCTCGACATCCGACGCCGCACGCACGACCGGCTCCAGCTCGGCATAATCCTTGGACAGGCGCACGAACTCCGCCGGATCGAGGTCCGGCCGCGCCATCTGCGCCTGGACCTCCTCCTGCCGCCGCAGGATCGCGGCGATCCGGTCGGGGGAGATGATGGTCATTTCCGCTCCAAAACCTCGTCATGCTGAACTTGTTTCAGCATCCATGGCGCGGCAATGATCCCGTCATGCAGCCCAGAAATCCGTGCGCCTACATCCTCGCGAGCCAGAAGCGCGGGACCTTGTATATCGGCGTCACATCGGACTTGCCGGCACGCATCTGGCAGCACCGCTCCGGCGAAACTGCTGGGTTCACGTCGCGTTACCGTGTCTACCGCCTCGTTCACGCCGAATTCTTCGAAAGC
>Ga0335083_10001466_pt1 | contig 32423 bp, 25 predicted proteins | sample Lox_Sample_42_FD_206716 | JGI IMG/M metagenome (GOLD analysis project Ga0335083, IMG submission 206716) | Soil microbial communities from Loxahatchee National Wildlife Refuge, Florida, United States - Lox_Sample_4.2 | ecosystem: Environmental > Terrestrial > Soil > Wetlands | place: USA...
GAATCACCTGGATCGCATCTTCGGGCGACTCGGGCGCGGCCGCTTGCGAAAACTTGGGCGGAACGGAAACGGCTGCCACGACGGGGCTGAATGTGAACATTCCAGCCAGCCTTCCGGAAATAACCGGGGTAGGCGGGACTGAGTTCGCCGAAGACGCCGGAAACTATTGGGCCGCGCAAAGCAATGCGAACTCAATTTCAGCGCTGGGTTATATCCCGGAAATCGCTTGGAACGATTCGAGCTTGCTGCAAGCCGGATTCGAGGCCAGCGGCGGAGGTTCAAGCCTGTTCTACCCTAAACCGTTTTGGCAGATCGGGCCGGGAGTTCCCAACGACGGCCAGCGGGACGTTCCCGATATTGCTCTGTCCGCATCGGCCTTCCACGACAACTACGCCATGGTGACCGGCGGGCAATGGGTGGGGGCCGGCGGCACGTCGGCATCTGCTCCGATATTCGCCGGCATTGCGGTTTTGTTGAATCACTACCTGACCTCGACGGGATCGCAGGCGCAACCCGGGCTGAGCAATATCAATTTGAACCTGTATGCGCTCGCGCAGGGGGTTCCGGGGGTCTTTCATGACGTTACCAGCGGGAACAACATCGTCGCCTGCCAGGCGGGTTCGCCGAATTGTACAGGCGGATCGTTTGGATATAGCGCCGGTCCCGGGTACGATCAGGTGACCGGATTGGGTTCTATCGATGTCTCTAATTTGGCGAGCAACTGGATGGCATTACCGCTGCTCGGCATCACGAGTGTCACATCGAACAATTCCGCAACGGCCGGGGGGCAATTCAACGCTGTCGTGAACTTCACCAATTTTGGGCGATCCGAAGCCGGGCCATTTCGGATGGGATTATATCTTTCTACCTCATCTACTTTCCTGTCTGACCCCAGTCCATTAATTTGGTGTGACTATGCGGGTCTGGCGGCTGGGGCCGCCACTACCTGCTCCGGCTCTGCCAGCCTGCCCGCTGGCTTCCAGCCGGGCACTTACTACCTGGTTGCAGCGGCGGATGTTCTGAATCAACTGGTGCAGTTCTACCAATACCGGAGCGTGCGCTTGTCGGATTCGGGGCCTTTGGTTGTCCAATCAGGGACCTGTACGTACTCTCTGTCCGGCTCAGGCGTGCAGGTGGAGGGAGACGGGGGGAGCAGTTCATTCACAGTCAGTACTCAAGCCGGTTGCTCATGGACGGCGGCGAGCAACGCGAAATGGATCGCGGTCACCTCCGGTGCCGCGGGCAACGGCGCCGGCCAAGTGACGCTGAACGTAGCTTCGAACCCCGGCCCTGTCAGAGCGGGCGCAGTCAGTGTCGCGGGCCAACAGTTCTCCGTCGGACAAAGTGGCTTTACGGGCTCGAGCGTCACCTTACACTTCACTAACTTCCTGGTTTATCCAGCCGGTGTATCGGTCAACGGGACCGTGCTGGGAACAGTGAACGCATCGAGCAGCGCTTCCTGGACCATCCCGGCGCCGGCGACCCTGCAGGTTTCGTTTCAACTGATCCAGCCCAGCCCCTGGGGAGTTCCGCTGGGCGATCCGGTGGCCGGCTCCTACAGCCCGATTAGCAGCCCTCAAGGCAGCTACTCGTTCAACATCACAAATAAAATTGGAGATCAAACGTACTTCGTTCCTTTTGTCACCAATGCCACCAGTTCAGCGCTGCTGATGGATGTCAACCTCGGCCTGCCCCAGGAGCGCAAATGCAATTGCCTGGCGCCGCCCCAAGGCGTCAACATCGCATTCGGCTACTACATGCTTTTCAGCAATAGCAGCGTGGACGCTTTTCCAGCGGGAAGCGGATACAGCGGTAATTCCGTCTCTTTCGACAATTTCAATGCGTCGGTCGAAAATCAAACCGGTATTGTGATGCTGACGGTTGATCAAAGTCCGTAGCGGCCTGGCACAATGGTGGCATGGGACCACTCGAAAACCTGGAACAGTGGGACGACTACGTTCAAGAGAGGTACCGGCCGAACAAAGCTCAGGAAGAGTTCCGGCAATATGACTCAACAACGCCGCCGGGAGTCCGCGAGTTTTACCGGCTAAACCACGTTCACCAGACAGTGGACTTCGTGCGCGCCAAGAAACAGCAGTACCTGGCCAGGCAAAAAGGCGCGATGGGCATTTGGGAAGCGATGGACCGGCTGGAAACGCTGGTGGACGAAAGCGATCCGGATACCAGCCTGAGCCAGATGGAGCACAATCTCCAGACTGCCGAGGCGATCCGTCGAGACGGCTACCCGCGCTGGTTCGTGCTGGCTGGATTCATTCACGACCTGGGGAAAGTGCTGTGCCTCTACGGCGAGCCGCAATGGGCGGTGGTGGGCGACACGTTTCCGGTGGGCTGCGCCTATTCCGACAAAATCGTTTTTCCCGAGTTTTTCCGCGACAACCCGGACGCCGCGGAGGCGCGGTACCAAACTCGGCTGGGCATTTACCAGTCAGGCTGCGGTCTGGATTATGTCGATCTGTCCTGGGGCCACGACGAGTACCTGTATAACGTAGTAAAGGACTATCTGCCCGAGCCCGCGGTATACGTGATCCGCTATCACTCTTTTTATGCGGCTCATCGCGAGGACGCTTACGGCTACCTCATGAACGATCGGGATCGCGAGATGTTCGACTGGGTGCGGCGGTTCAGTCCCTACGATCTGTACTCGAAAGCGAGCGAGCGGCCGAGGCTGGCCGAGTTGCGGCCGTATTACGAAGATCTGGTTTCCGAATTTTTCCCCGCGCGGATCGCCTGGTAGAAGCGCCAACATGTCAGCCTTTTGAGACAGGTTGACGCTGGAACTAAGCCTGCGGACGTCCTAATAGAGAGCCCAAAGTACTTGATCCTGGACAAGTTAATAATTCAAAATTTCTGGCCCCGCAGTTGCCAAGAAGGGAGCCATGCGATCAAGAACTTTGCGGAGCGCGGCGCTGGGGCTGGTCCTGTGCGTGATCAGCAGCGTCGCGCTGGCCGACGATTCCAAGATTTCCCCTGATTTGCAACCGCTGTTGGCCAATCCCTCCGACAGCATCAACGTGATTGTGCAGTACAACACAGCGCCCTCTCAATCCTCAGGCGGCTTGCTGGGAGGACTGGTAGGCGGCGTTCTGAACCTAGTTGGTGGTGTGCTGAATGCCGTGTTCTCGCTGATTCCCGCAGTATCGGCGACGGTGCATCCGACCGACGTAGTCGCGATATCGAACCAGTCGAACGTGGCTTATATTTCGCTGGATCGAGCGTTGAGCGCTTCTTTGGACTATTCCGCGGGGGCGGTGAATGCGCCCCAGGCCTGGGCTTCAGGATGGGACGGGCATGGTGTGGGCGTAGCGGTGATCGACAGCGGAATCTTTGCACATCCGGACCTGAACGCGGCGAATTCCAACCAGAGCCGGGTGGTTTACCGGCAGAGTTTTATCGGCGGTTCACTGGCCGACGACTTCGGGCATGGAACGCATGTGGCGGGAATCGTGGCCGGGAACGGGAGTTCGTCGGATAAGCCGGGCGCGTTCCGGACGTTCAAGGGAATCGCTCCCGCTGCGAACCTGCTGGATCTGCGGGTGCTCGACGTCAACGGCATGAGCAGCGACAGCGTCGTCATCGCAGCGCTTCAGAAGGCGGTTGAGCTCAAGCAAAAGTACAACGTGCGCGTGATCAACCTGTCGCTGGGCAGGCCGATCTTCGAAAGTTGCACGCGCGATCCGTTGTGCCAGGCGGTGGAAGCGGCCTGGAAAAGCGGAATCGTGGTGGTGGTTGCGGCCGGCAATCTGGGACGCAATGGCTACGCCACCGTGCTGTCGCCAGGCAACAGCCCGCACGCGATCACGGTGGGCGCGATGAAGACGGAATTCACCATGACGCGTAGCGACGACCTGATCGCCAGCTACAGCTCGCGCGGGCCGACCTACATCGATCTGACGGCCAAGCCGGATCTGGTGGCTCCGGGGAATCTTGTAGACTCTCTGCTGGCGCCCGGCTCGACGCTGGTCAAGGACTATCCATCCAACGTGGTAGCGACGTCAGCCTACACGACGTCCACGGCTCCGGCGCCTCCGCTGTACTTCCAGTTGAGCGGCACCAGCATGGCGACACCCGTGGTTTCAGGCGCCGCAGCGCTGATGATCGAGCGTGATCCGACATTGAGTCCCGATACGGTCAAAGCGCGGCTGATGAAAACCGCGTCTAAGAAGTTTCCTCTGGCCAGCGTGGCCTACGATTCGACAACGGGGCAGTCTTATACCAACACTTACGACATGTTTACGGTGGGGGCAGGCTATCTTGACATCGCCGCCGCACTGGAGAACTACGATAAAACCTACGGCGCGGCGTTATCGCCGCAACTTTATTACAATTCCCTGCTCCATACGGCCTTGGTGATTCCGGATCTGAGCGCGGCCTGGTGGAACAGCTCGACCTTGTCTTTGCCGCTGGTTTGGGGGCCGCAGGTCTTGAGCGGCACGAGCGCAGGGGCGGCGGTTTGGGGTAGTAATGCGGCCTGGGGAACAAATGCCGCTTGGGGCACCAATGCCGCATGGGGAACTAACGCCGCTTGGGGCACCAACGCCGCTTGGGGAACCAGCACACAGGGCGAGAAGTAGTACGAACCGACGCGGGGCTTTATGCGAAATCTGATGCCAAAACTTTATCTGTGGGCGCACATCGCTATTGGATCCGCTGCATTGTTGGGAGGATTGGCGAAGTGGGAATGCCACGATCCCGTGCGATTCGCTGCCTTCCTGATTACTGCCGCACTGGCGTCGGCGCTGAAAGTACGCATGCCGGGTGTCACGGGCACCATGTCGGTGAGCGCGCTGTTCGTGCTGGTGGGTATCGTAAACTTAAGCCTTAGCGAGACCCTCGTGGTGGGCGCCGTCTCGCTGCTGGTCCAGACCGTGTGGCGGGTAAAAGCCCGTCCGCGGTTCGTTCAAGTTGCATTCAACGTCGCGAACACGGGTACCGCAATTTTGCTTTCGACTCTGGTGCTTCAGTACACACATTCGCAGTTCGGCGAACTGGCGGGTCTGGCATTTCTGGCGGTCACCTATTTTGCAGCCAACACGGTTCCGGTGGCGTGCATCATCGGGCTGACCGAAGCAAAATCCATTCTTGCGGTGTGGCGCGGGTACCGCGGGATGCTGCCTTTCTATATCGTGGGATGCTCGATGGCCTGGCTGGTGGGAACCGTGCCGCATGGCGTGCAATGGGAGATTCCGATCATTTGCCTGCCGCTGGTTTACCTGGTGCATCGCTCGCACCGCTCGCACATCGAGCATATCGAGCAGATGAACAAGCATGTGCTGGAGGTGAACGACCTGCACCTGAGGACCATTGAGGCCCTGGCGTGCGCCATCGATGCGAAAGATCACACCACGCACGACCACCTGCAGCGCGTTCAATTGTATGCAGTCGAAATTGGAAAGGAACTGAAGCTCTCCGAAACGGAACTAGAGGCATTGCGCGCGGCTGCTACTTTGCATGACATCGGCAAGCTGGCTGTCCCGGAGTCGATCATCTCCAAGCCCGGCAAGCTGACGCGTGCGGAATTCGAAAAGATGAAGGTCCACCCGGTAGTGGGCGCGGAAATTCTGGAGCGAGTGAATTTCCCGTACCCGGTGGTTCCGATCGTTCGCGCACATCACGAACGTTGGGATGGTAACGGATATCCATTTGGCTTGAAGGGCGCCGAGATCCCGATCGGGGCGCGTATCCTGGCGGCGGTGGATTGCCTGGATGCGTTGGCCAGCGACCGCCAGTACCGCCGTGCGCTGCCGCTGGATGAAGCCATGGCGCGCGTGGCATCTGAGGCGGGAACCGCTTTCGATCCGGAAGTCGTGGGCGTATTACAGAAGCGCTATCGTGAACTCGAGGCGCTTGCCAAGACGGCCGTGAGCGAGCTCAAAGCTCCGCTTTCGGTGGATCTCAAGATCGAGCGCGGCGGCGCGCCGGCAGCCGGGTTTGAAAACGAAGCGCCGCGCGGGCTGGCGAACGTGGCTCCGATTCAGTCCGCCACCCGCCCACGCAACGACTGGGGCAACCAGATTTCCGCGGGCCTGGCGGGACGGGAAGCTCTAGCGGTGGCCGCTCTGCGCATGGAAGCTCTGGTTGAATACGATGCGATCGGCTTCTATTCCTGCCAAAACGGTTTCGTGCGGCCTTGCTTCGTCAGCGGGGAAGACCGGCACGCGCTGAGCTCTTTGCGCGCTGCTCAGGGAGAGGGGTTGGTGGGTTGGGTCGTGGAAACGGCCCAGCCCATTTTGAATGGTAACCCGTCCGTCGAGCGGGGCTATCCGAAGGATGGCCGTCTGAGCTCGGCTTTGGCACTCCCCTTGATGTCCAGCGGCGGCGTGGTGGGCGTCCTGGCTCTCTATCGTAGGGGGCCGGACTCGTTCGATGCCGAGGACCTTGCGGCTCTGGCTGGCGTTGGTCCATCCGTGGCTTCGATTCTGACCAGCATCGAATTGCAATCCTCGGACGCCGGCGGTGGCTTGTTGACGCTGGCGCAATCCGCCTAATCGCGCTTCATATGGTCTGAGATCAGGCGGTCGCTGGCCGCGATGTGGCGCTTCAGCCACTCGATCAGTGCCTGCATTACCTCAATGGTCATGGTGACTTCGCCGGATGCCGCGCGTTCCTGCATGGCGCGAACCTGAGATCGAAAGCGTTCATGTTGTTTTCGATGGTCCTGGTAGCCTGGGTAGCCGGTTCGCTCCATCAACTGCTCCTCGTGCTCAAAGTGGTAACAGGTGTATGCGACCAGGTCCGCGAGCAATGCGGCCAAAGCCGCCTTGCCTTGTCCGGCCAGCATGGCCTGATGCATACCTTCGGCCAGCGCGAATAGGCGTTGGTGTTCCGCATCGATCTGTGGGACGCCCACGGCGTATGCGGGCAGCCACTCGATCATCGGCTTCGCAATTGCCTCATTCATTCTGAGTTACCTCCCTAATGTCGCTTCCCTAAACCGCGTGGCATCTTGAGGAATGCGCTATTTTTCATGGATTCAAAACAACTCCACGTTGTCCCCCAGGCCGCCATCAGCCGTTCCAGCATTTGGCCCCACGGCCAGCGCCACAGGCGCGCTCGCCTCGCCTCTAGACACCGCCTCGTGCACATCGCGCTCGCTCTGCATGGTGTATTGTTTGGTAAATCTCTGGATATGCCGCGTGGGATCAAGCGGCATGGAGCTGGAACCGGCGGGACTGGCGTCCGCGCCCATCCGTTTCAGCTCACTTTGGGCGCGAGCGACCACCTCGTGAAAAAGCTTTCCCACCGACAGGCTATCGCGCAGCGACCGGATATCGTCGCTTAACTGGGCGCTCAAGGTAGCGATCTGCTTCAGCCGGCTGAAACTGCGCTCGCTGGAGGTGTGCAATTCCAGGATCGCTTGGCGCGTCTCTCCGGTTGCATGGTCTGTCTCGGCCCCGCCGCCAGATACCGCGAGGCGGGACCCTCCAGCTACGCAGTTCGCCGCGTCGCGCATGGAATCGAGTGCGCCGGCCGCGGCCTCGGTGCTCCCGTTGGAATCCAGTGCGACGCGATGCATAACGTCCGCAATCACGTTGAGCGCGCTCCCGGCCTCGCCGATATGCGCCGATCCGATGTTAGCGTTGATGGCGGTCCGCTGGATCTGAATCTCGACTCCCCTGATTTCGTGAACGGCCTGGCGCATTCCGCGGATGGTTTCCCCGAGTTCTGAAGCCGTGGACTCGATCGCGGTTTCGGCCGAAGCGCAACGGCCCAGAGCTTTCAGAATGCCCGTCAAACAGCCCTCCATCCGCAGGAAGAAGGAATCATTTTCGTCCTCGGACAGACCCATCAGGTTCTTGCTGGCCGCTGCCATATCGGCTACCCGCACGCCGATGTCTTCCAAGTCACGCTGCATGTGCTCTACCGAGTTGACGAACGTCAAGGCGGCGCCGTCCAATTGCGAGGACTCGAGCGTCAGGACTGCGCACGCATGGGGTTGCACAGGCGAGCCGGCTCGCTCTCCGGGCGAAACCTCGGAACAGATCTGACGCAGCGCTTGGCATACGTGCTCGATCTGTTGCCGGGTAATATCGTGGAATTGGATGGACCGCACCAGGTCCTCGATTGCCTCACACACTTCCCGATGCTGGGCCGCCTGGCGGCCGGATGCTTCGAGAGCCCGCTGTTGCCCGTCTTCAAACGACTTCAAGCCTTCCACCACGCTAGAGATCAGCGAGTGCACTTCCCGGACCTCCCGCGCGGAGAGATCGGCGGCTTTGCGCAGTGCTTCCTGCACCTTATGGTCAAGATGGGAGGAGGCCGCCAGGACGCGTTCGCCGCTGGATTGGATGCTCTCAGACAGTGGCTTTACTTGATCGGCTAGATCGCTAAAGCTCGAAACGTCGCTCGAGAGCCGCGCCGTTTCGGCGCGCGTCAAGGTACAGAGTGTTCGAAATATGGACACCGTTTCGCGAAGCTTGGAAAAGGACTGCCGCACGTGGCCTGAGAGATCCTTTATGGCCGCCAGTGCCTGGCCGCTCTGCTCCATCCGGCCGCCCATTTGCTGGACATCTTCCCGGATCCGGACCAGCGCCGCGGACGCGCTCCGTCCGCGCTCGCCTGCGATGAGGTCGCTGAGCACGGACATATCGGAGGAGATCTGCCGCGCCAGCGACATGAAATCCATCAGCTTTGCACCCACGCTCAGAAAATCCTTCTCGGTGGAGCGATTGAGATCCTCGAGCTCGGCGGCCACACCTTGGATGGCCGAAACCCATCCACTTTCGCGTTCCAGAGCTTCCGGCCGCGCGGGTCCGGCCGGACTGTGGCGCCCAGTCCGCATGATCCGAACCGCTTTTTGAAGGCTCATCCGGCCTGCGTGCATGAATCTATTCATCGTTTTGTCCGCTCGGCGGACGATCGGAACCTGGCATAAGATCGCAGCGTCATAGGAAACTTCGCCGCCAGCCCAGCGGACAACATCCATATCGGCCAGAACGGCTTGAAATTAAGCTGCGCGGCTGATTGTCGAGCGGGGCGCCCTGCGCGGGTTAAACAAAACGCATTCTGGCTCACAACCAAGCCGGGCCGCTGCTTGGTCGGGGCGCGTGGGTCTGATTCTAGTATTCGCTGCCCAGCACCGATAAGGAGAACTAAGACCGGATGTAGACACTACTATCCCGAAGATAAACCGCTCGGCCGCACAGTTGCGGAACCGGCGAAATGCCTATGAAGAGTGGCCCCGAAGAGAGAAGACGAGCGACCCGCTTTCCCATTGAGGCGCGGGTGAACGTGCGCGCCAGCAGCGGCCGGACGTTCACGGCAACCGCCGTGAACATCAGCACCTCCGGGATGTTGCTGCAAGTGCCGCAACCATTTCCTTTAAGCCTCGGCGAAGAGGTGACGGTGGAAGTGAATCTGCCGGGCTCTTCCGGCCAGGCAGTGTCGGTCTGGGGATTGGCGAAAGTGGTGCGGCTGGACGGCCTGCACTCAGCTGTGCAGCTGTCCGCGGGCAGCTTCGAACTTTATAAATGAACCCGGAGAAAGCGTGCCCCTGACCATCGAACGAAACGAAACTGGCTGCCTGATCCGGGTGACAGGCGAGTTCACGGTGACCTCGGCGAGCGAACTGAAGAATCTGCTGCTCGAAGGACTGGCGTCGGCCGAGCGGCTCCAGGTGGACCTGACGCAGGCCGAGGAGATTGATGTGTCGTTGCTGGAGTTGTTGTGGGCCGCCGCACGCGCCGCCACGCGGCAGAATGGACGCATTGTAAGCGGAGTATCGGAAGCCGCCGCCGCAGCAGCGCGAGATGCAGGTTTTGACACTTTCCCCGGGCTCAATGAGGTTGGAGGAAGTGTTGTCTAAAGTAATCCTTACGGTCGACGATTCGGCCAGCGTCAGGCAGATGGTTAAATTCACACTCTCGGACGCCGGCTACACGGTGATTGAAGCAGTGGACGGCAAGGACGCGCTGACCAAGTTAACCGGCCCGGTGAATCTGGTGATAACGGATCTGAATATGCCCAACCTGGACGGGATCGGATTGATCCGCGGCGTGCGCGCCAATCCAGCCTGCAAAGGCATCCCCATTGTCATGCTCACAACCGAATCGCAGGAATCGCGCAAGCAGGAAGGCCGCCAGGCCGGGGCCACGGGCTGGATCGTGAAGCCGTTTACGACCCAACAGCTACTGGCGGTGGTAAAGAGACTGATCGGATGATCGACCATCGGCAGGCGTTCCTGGACGAAGCGCGAGAATTACTGGTCGAGCTGGAATCGGCGCTGCTCGAGATGGATCAAAACCGGGGCGACGCGGAGATTGTCGCGCGCGCGTTTCGTGCATTGCACACCATCAAAGGCTCGGGTGCGATGTTCGGTTTCGATGACATCTCCGGCTTCGCGCATCATCTGGAATCCGCGTTCGACCAGCTGCGCAAAGGTCAATTAACGGTCACGACGGATCTGATCAATCTCTCGCTGGGCGCCGCGGACCAGATAAAGAAGATGCTGGATGCAGCCACCGGCCAAGAAGCTGCGGATACGAGCCGGTCGGAAGCCATTCTGACCGAATTGCGGTTCCTGAGAGGGGCGCCGGACGCCGAGCGTCCGCCGAGCCCGGCTCGCACCGAAACGGCTCCCGCCGCGGAGGGTGGGCCGGTGCGCGAATGGCGTATTCGGTTCCGTCCCGCACCAGAAGCGCTGTTGAATGGAACCAACCCGCTGCGCCTGCTGGGCGAGCTGCGCGAGATGGGTGAGCTGCGGGTGCAGGTGGACACGGCCGCCCTTCCGCCTTTGACCGAGAAGGATCCCGAGCGCTGCCACCTGGCCTGGGACATGCTGCTCGAGACCGGGGCGGACGCGGCCGCGATCCGCGATGTATTCATCTTCGTCGAAAACGACTGCGAGCTGAGCATCCAACCGGTTGAGCCGGCCTCGCCAGCCGCCCAGGCGCCCGTGCCGGCCGCTTCCGAAGTCCGCCGCCCGGCCGCTAACTCGAACACATCCAGCATTCGCGTGTCGGCCGAAAAGCTGGATCAACTGGTGAACCTGGTGGGCGAACTGGTGACCGTGCAGGCGCGTCTGGGAGCGGTGGCGGGACGGCGGGACGATCCTGAGGTTCGGGCTGTGTCCGAGGAGGTGGATCGGCTCACCTCGTCGCTGCGCGAGAACTCGATGAGCATCCGCATGCTGCCGCTGCGCGCCACCTTCGAGCGTTTTCGCAGGCTGGTGCATGACCTGGGACAGGAGTTGCATAAACAGGTAGAGCTCACCGTCGAAGGCGCCGAGACGGAGCTCGACAAGACCGTGATCGACCAGTTGAACGATCCTTTGGTGCACCTGATCCGCAACAGCATGGATCACGGCATCGAGACGCCGGAAGCGCGGGTGGCGGCCGGCAAATCTCCCACCGCGACGGTGCATCTGTCGGCCCAGCATTCGGGCGCCAACGTGCTCATACGCGTGCGCGACGATGGGCGCGGCCTGGATGTGGAGGCGGTGCGGGCGCGCGCCATCGAGCAAGGCTTGATTCACGCCGGATCCCAGCTTTCCGAGGCCGAGATTGTTTCTCTGATCCTGGCGCCCGGCTTCTCCACCGCTCGCGCCGTTACCGATGTCTCGGGCCGGGGCGTGGGCATGGACGTGGTGCGGCGGAACGTGGAAGCCCTGCGGGGATCGCTGGAAGTGGCGAGCATTCCGGGCGCGGGAGTCACCGTAACGCTGCGGCTGCCGCTTACGCTGGCCATCATCGATGGGCTGCTGGTGCGGGTGGGGGAAGCCTACTTCGTGCTGCCGCTGGCCAACAGCCTGGAATGCGTCGAGCTGACCGGCCGGGATATTGAGGCCGCGCACGGCAATCACCTCGCCAATGTTCGCGGCCAATTGGTTCCTTACATCCGGCTCAGGGAATATTTCCGGGTGACGGAGGAGCGGCCGGAGCGCGAGCAGGTGATGGTGGTCGAAACAGATCAGGGCCGTTACGGCTTCGCCGTGGACCAGGTGCTGGGAGATCATCAGACCGTGATTAAGAACTTAGGCAGGGTTTATCGAAATACTTCGGTGGTGTCCGGGGCGACGATCCTCGGAAACGGGACTGTGGCACTGATTCTCGATCCGAATCGCTTAGTGCAGAGCGCCATCCGGAGCGCATTGCGAACGAAGAGCTCGGGCGCCATCCAGAGCCAGGATGCGAATGACGGTGCAAAGAACGGAACTCAGCGGCTACAAGGAGAAAAACGTGAAGTGGTTTTATGATTTGAAAATCCCGGTCAAACTGCAGGGCAGCTTCGTCCTGGTGGCAGCCATCGCCGGGCTCATCGGTTGGATCGGCCTTTCCAAGGTGAACCAGATGAAGACCAACGGGGCCACGCTGTAAGGAGTTCGAGCGCTACTAGGTTTGCGGCGGGACCCGCGTGGGTTCGCGTTTAAGCTCCAGGAGGTGAAAGGACAAACACCATGAGCGTTACCGAAATTACCGAGACCCGGCAATATCTCACGTTCAAACTGAGCGACGAGGTGTTTGGAATCGACGTCGCCAAGGTCCGGGAAGTGCTCGATTTCACCAGCATCACCAAGGTTCCCCGCACGCCCGACTTCATGAGCGGGGTCATCAATCTGCGCGGCAACGTGGTTCCCGTCGTGGATCTGCGGCTGTGCTTCGAGATGTCCAAAACCGAAAAGACCGTCAACACCTGCATCGTGGTGGTGGAAGTGATTCTGGAGGGTGAATCCACCATCATCGGCGCACTGGCCGATTCAGTGGAAGAAGTAATCGATCTGGAGCCGAATCAAATCGAACCGGCGCCCAAGATCGGCGTCCAGATTCGAACCGATTTCATCCAGGGCATGGGAAAGCGCGACGCGCAATTCATCATGATCCTGGACATCGACCGCGTGTTTTCGGCCGAGGAACTAGCCTTGGTACGAAACGCGGAAACAGCCAAGCCTGTAGAAGTTCACGCCTGACCTCGGAGCGGAGCTACTCACCCTGGCTCCGCTTCACAATTTTTGATCAGTATGCACAACGAATGCCTCAGCAACGCGGACTTCAACCGGATTCGCGATCTGGTCTATGACGAATCCGGCATCAATTTGAATGCCGAAAAAAAGACCATGGTGGAGATCCGGATCCGCCGCCGCTTGCGCGATCTGGAAATCTCCTCCTTTGCCGACTACTGCAGCTACGTGTTTGGGGCCGACGGCCACCAGACCGAGCTGGTGCATCTGATCGACGCCGTTACCACCAACAAGACCGACTTCTTCCGCGAGGCCGGCCATTTCGACTTCCTCACCTCGAAAGCGCTTCCCGAGCTGGCGGCGCGCTACGGGATCAGCCGCAGATCGCTGGTCTGGAGCGCGGGCTGCTCGTCGGGCGAGGAACCTTACACGCTGGCGATGGTTCTGAACGAGTACGCGCAAACGCATCCAGGTTTTCAATTCAACGTTCTGGCCACCGACATATGCACCGCGGTCCTGGAGAAGGCCCGCCTGGGCATCTTCAAGTCCGAGGTGGCGGCGCCGGTCTCCGCGGACCTGCGGCGCAAGTATTTCATGCGCTCGCGCGATCCAGGTTCCCAGCTGCTGCGCGTCGTTCCGGAGCTGCGCGCCCGAGTGGAGTTCCGGCGCGTCAACTTCATGGACTCAGACTACGGTGTCAGCGAACCGCCCGAAATTATTTTCTGCCGGAACGTCATCATCTATTTCGACCGGCCGACACAAATCCGCATTCTTCAGAAGTTGACCCGGCATCTGGTTCCGGGCGGCTACTTTTTTTCCGGACATTCCGAATCCTTGCAAGGGATGGATCTGCCGTTGATTGCGGCGGGGCCTTCCGTGTACAGGCAGGGGAGCTGATGGAGCTAATAGTAGATCTGCCGGAACTGAATCTGCAACCAGGCCGGCTCCACCTGGCTCGCCGGCCGATGGTCATTCATACCATCCTGGGCTCGTGCGTGGGAGTTACTTTCTGGAACCCGCAAGTCGGGGCGGGCGCCTTGTGCCACGGAGTCCTGCCCCGTTGCCCGCGCCGCTGGTCCGCATCCGCCAGCATTATGGACGGCCATCGCTATGTCGACTTCAGCATTCGCTACCTGGCGCAAAAATTCGACGCGCTGGGCGCGAATCGAAAAGAGGTGCAGGTGAAACTCTTCGGGGGCGCCGACGTGCTTCCCACTTCGGATGCACGAAAAGGCAAGGCCACGGTCGGCGCCCAGAACTGCGAAGCCGCCCTGGAGGTTCTGGAGGAGGAAGGATTCGTGGTCCTGGCCTACGATCTGGGCGGAACGCAGGGGCGCAAGATTCATTTCCATACGGGCACCGGTGAAGTGCGAGTGTACAAGCTGGGTCCGGGGAGCGGCGCATGAAGCAGGAACGGATTGGCGTGCTGATCGTGGACGACTCCGCGGTGGTCCGGCAGACGCTGAGCGATATCCTGTCTTCAGACCCGGACATCGAGGTTGTCGGCACTGCTTCCGATCCTTTCGTGGCCGCCGAAAGAATGCGCGTCCGAACGCCGGATGTAATCACCTTGGATATCGAGATGCCCCGTATGGATGGGCTCACCTTCCTGCAAAAGATCATGAGCCAGCATCCCATCCCGGTGATCATTTGTTCCAGCCTGGCCGAGGAAGGCGCGCAGACGACGCTGAAGGCGCTCGAATATGGGGCCGTGGATATCATTACCAAGCCTCGCCTCGGCAGCAAGCAATTCCTGGAAGAATCGCGCCTGATGCTGTGCCAGGCGGTAAAGGCCGCGGCCGCCGCCCGATTGCGCCCGGTTTCCCCCGCGCGCCGCGTGGAACCTAAGCTCACCGCCGACGCCATTCTTTCGCGATCCACGGGCGCGATGATCCAAACCACCGAGAAAGTGGTAGTGGTGGGCGCCTCCACCGGCGGCACGGAGGCGCTGCGTTCGCTGCTGGAGGTGCTGCCTCCGGACGCGCCCGGGATCGTCATCGTGCAGCACATGCCGGAAGTGTTCACTCGCGCCTTCGCCAACCGCTTGGACAGCCTGTGCCAGATCTCGGTGAAGGAAGCCGAGACCAACGATACCGTACTGCGCGGGCGCGCCCTGATCGCGCCGGGAAATCATCACCTGCTGCTGAAGCGCAGCGGCGCGCGCTACTACGTCGAGGTGAAGGACGGCCCGCTGGTCTCGCGTCATCGCCCCTCCGTGGACGTGCTGTTTCGATCCGCCGCGCGTTACGCGGGCGCGAACGCAGTCGCGGTGATCATGACCGGAATGGGTGACGACGGCGCCCGGGGGATGCTCGAAATGAAGGAGGCCGGGGCCTTCACCATCGCGCAGGATGAAGCCACTTCGGTGGTCTTCGGAATGCCGAACGAGGCCATCAAGCGCGGCGCCGTGGACGACATTCTAGCGCTGGATGCAATCCCCCGGTCCGTGCTTGCGCATACGCGCTAGACAAAGCGGGATGGGCATTCAGCGAAGAAACTCGATACCACGCACTAGCCCGTCCGCCGGGCCATTCTTAGAAGCTGCGTACTGGACCTTGACCAGCACTTTCTCTTGCGGACCGCAGACGAACTCCTCCGGCGCATTGCGCATTTGGACGCGCGACGGATCGGGAATGGCGAGCGTCAGCAGGGCGCCTCCAGAGTCCACGCGAATCTCGGTTACGACGTCGCAATCGACCTCGCGCAAAATTCCCCGGACGGTTCGGACATCGTCACCTACTTCGACGAACGGATTCCAGTCCTCGGCTGAGTGATGGGGGACGCGCGCGGTTACCATTTGAGTTTGCCCGTTTTCACCGGGTGCGATCTGGACGGTTACGTCTGTTTGCGCGAAGTAAGCCAGCTGAGCAGCCCGCGCCTTTTCAAGCTGGGTGCTCGCATGCTGGGCAGCTTTTCGCGCGGCGGTGGCGGATTCATCGCGCCGGCCCAGTTCGTTGAGCGCGTCCGCCATGGCGATCCAGTAACTGAAGGCGCGGGCCGCGGGCACGGTGCGCATGGCGCGTAGCTGGGCGAGAGCGGCGTCGTAGTGGCCAGCGTTCTTTTCAAGCAGTGCAAGCCGGTAGCGCGCATCGTCGAAGTCCGGCCGCAGCGCCACGGCACGTTCCAAGGCAGAGCGGATTTCGACGGCGGGGAGCTGGGCCTGGTCAGCCAACAGCGCGAAGCGATAGAAAACGTCTGCATCGGTTACGCCTTGATTCATGGCCCGTTTCCACTCGCGCCGCGCTCCGTCCTGGTCGCCTTTTCGCAAGGCAATACTGCCCAGCGCCACGGAGATCTCGGCCGTATCGGGCGCTTCGAGCGCGAGATTGCGCAAAAGCTCCTCCGCGCGATCCAGTTCGCCAGCGGCTGCCAGCATATCGGCCAGAACCGATCGTGCTGTGAAATCCGGGACAGGCGAAGCGTCAGGCCGGAGAACAGGCGCGGATTCGCCGGCCAGCAGCAACGACTTGTCGGAGTAGCTGCCTATCCAGGCATGCAAATCGGTCTCGACGTCAGTGATTGACTTGTCGAAAGTATTCTTGAATGCCTTTGGCGCAGGCGACCCAGTGCGGATGGCGGCCCACAGAGCCTGAAAACGCGGGGCGTATTCGCGCGAAAACACGAGCATATCGGCGAGCGCCCAGCTTTCGGTGTAAAAGAGACTGGCACTCGAGAGATCGTCCCAAATGGGGTCATTGCGCTCAACCGATAGAACGCGCGACAACGGAATCCATGGGTGCTGTCTGAGCGTCGCAAGCTGTTCGAGTGGCGCCGCGCCGAGCTCCGCGACCTTGGCATTGATGTGAATCGTGGAAAAGAGCTCGGCCAATCCCTCCCCGAGCCAGGAAGGGAGCTTGGCCCCGCTTGCATCGAAAACCAGGTGCGCGAATTCGTGCGCCGCGACACGACGCTGGCCGGTACCCGCAACCATGGCGATATAGCGACGCCCTTCGGAGGCGGCGTAGTAACCATCGGACAAAGTGCGGACGCGGTACGGCTCATATTCCTTGGGCGAAGCGAACACGATAAGACGGACTGAGGGCAGGCCGTCCAATGGAATGATGGTTTGGTTCAGTAAGCAGGCGCGCAGTTGTTCAAACCACTCGAGCAGAGCCACGGTGCGCTCTGGCGAGGCTTGCGAATACACTTCGAAGTGGTCGGCGGTCGTGAGCTTCCAGGCAGACGCCGCGTTCGCCGAGAAGCACGCGACAACCGCCAGTGGGAGCGTCCAGATTCTACCGAACATAGGTTGCTGTTGCGCAAGATACGGATTGTGATGGCTGGTCGGGCCGCCGGGATTTGAACCCGGGACCTCTTGCACCCCAAGCAAGCGCGCTAGCCAGGCTGCGCCACGGCCCGATTGCTTTATTCTAGCGCACTGGTGTTCTGCTTCTCTTTGCCGAGATCGCAGTTGAGGTGACCATCAGCTCTCTGTACCACCCACGTCGGTCTGCCAGACTGCGCAGTGCGCTAATGCTTGCTCTAACGCCGCCCGGCTGACGGGTTTGGAAACATAGTCGTCCATGCCGGCTTCCAAACACCGATCGCGGTCGCCGATCATGGCATGCGCGGTCATCGCGATAATTGGCACGTGCCCCCCGCCGGCGCGCTCGGCCAGCCGGATGCGCCGTGTCGCATCCAATCCGTCCATGGCCGGCATCTGCACATCCATAAGGATCAAGTCCACATGGCCCTCGTTCCACTTGACGATGGCCTCCGCGCCATCCGCGGCCACCACGGCGCGGTGCCCCATCCTGTGCAGCATGGCCACAGTAACTTTCTGGTTCACCGGATTGTCCTCCGCCACCAGGACTGACAGCGGGCGCGCCGGCGCCGCGCCGGCAACGGGCGAAATGCGGAGAGGCGGTTTAGGCTTCCAATCGCCGACGGCTCTCCGGATCATCTCCAGAAGTTCGGCCGACTTCACGGGTTTGACCAAGTAAGTATCTACGCCCAGCTGGCGGCAGCGCGCCGCACTCGAGCTCTGGTCTGAAGAACTGAGCATCAAGACGGTAGCGCCGGACAAAACCTGATGCTTGCGAATGCGCTCGATCACTTCCAGGCCGCCCATGCCGGGCATCTGCTCGTCGAGCAGAATCAAGCCATAAGCGCAACCCGAGCGGGCCGCGGTCTCGAGCTTCTGCAACCCTAAAGCTCCACTGTCGGCTTCATCCGGCCGCATTCCCCACTGCTTGGCCGTCTCAAATAGAATGCGCCGGTTGGTAGCATTGTCGTCGATGATTAACACTGGCAAGCCCTGGAGATCCGGCTGAGCGGGTTGGCTGCGCGGTCCCGGCACAACGCCAATTCGCACCGTGAAGTAGAAGGTGGACCCTGACCCAGGCGCGCTTTCCACCCAGATGGCGCCGCCCATGAGCTGCACGATGCGCTTGGAAATCGCCAAGCCCAGGCCGGTGCCGCCGTAGTGGCGCGTGGTGGACGAATCGGCTTGCTCGAACGGCTCGAAAAGCCTGGCCTGCGTCTCGGGTGCGATGCCGATGCCAGTATCGCGAACGGAGAAGACCAGAATGGCCTGCTCCGGTTGCAGGTCTTGCGCCTTGATTTGCAGCACGATTTCGCCAGAATGGGAGAACTTGATGGAATTCCCAACCAGGTTCAGCAGCACCTGGCGCAAGCGTACCGCGTCCCCCAGCACATCCTGCGGCACGTCCGCTCCGATGTCGACCGCAAGCTCCAGACCCTTCCTGTGAGCCGTCACGGCCATGCTCTTCATGGCGTCGCACACCACTTCAGACAGATTGAACCGGACCGGATCGAGAACCATCTTGTCCGCCTCGATCTTGGAGTAATCCAGAATGTCGTTCAGGATCACCAGCAACGCCTCCGCGGAAGACTTGACCAGACCGAGAAACTCACTCTGTTCCGGCGTCAATTCGGTGGCTAGCGCCAGTTCGGTCATGCCCAGAATTCCATTCATAGGCGTGCGAATTTCGTGGCTCATGTTGGCCAAAAATGCGCTCTTGGCCTTGTTGGCGGCTTCGGCGGCTTGCTTAGCTTCGGCCAGCTCGCGCTCGTGCAGTTTGCGCTGCGTGCAATCGCGGATGCTGCTTGCAAAACCGATGGGCTCACCCTTCTGGTCCCGCTTGAGCCAGATGGAAAGTTCGTTGAAACGTCCGGGTTGGGCCTCGTGTTCGAAACCCTGGATGGGCTTGCCGGTTCTGTAGACCTGCTGGTAGGCATCCCGCAACGCCACGCTGCGGTCGCGATCGAAGAAGTCCTTGTAACTATGCCCCGCTACTTGTTCGCGGGTTCGGTTGAACAGGCGGCAATATGCGTCGTTCACGAAAACGTAGTTGCCCTGAAGATCCACCTCGCTGTAGGCGTCCTCCAGGTGATCCAGAATTTCGAGGTTGCGCGCTTCGCTCTGCCGGAGATCCTCGACCACTTGTTTGCGCCTGGTGATATCCCGAACAAAGCCAATGAAACGGTGGCTGTCGCCCCAGGGGACCGCGGAAGCAATCAGTTCCACCGGGAATTCGTGCCCGTCGCGGTGCAGCGCCCTGGTTTCGATCCGCTGGTTCAGCATCAAGCTGCTGCCGGAGTCCAGGAACTCCTGAATGACCTGCTTATGAGCCGCGCGGAAACGCTGCGGGACCAGCATGTAAACAGATTGCTGCGCCACTTCGGAATAAGCCCAGCCGAAGATTCGCTCGGCCCGCGAATTCCACCCGATGATCCGACCCTCGGAATCGGCTTCGACAAAGGCGTCAAAACACGATTCCAGGATGGCTTCTACGCGCGCCTCGGCGTCCCGCGGCGGTGGCACGCCGACACTATGGGCCAGCTTCTCCATGGACACTTCCAACTTGCCGTCGACGGCCATTTTCTTTTTTCCGACGCGTTCGGCTCTCGCGCAACTGGCGGAAGTAACTGACTAAGTCTGGTCCCTATCCCCAACCATCGGCAGCTTCCCGAAATACTGTAATCAGTGGGTTGCAGCCTCCCCGCCGCGCCTGGCTTGCTTGAAACCTGAAACGCCCGGCCGCCGTCAGTGTGCCAGACAAGGAACGCCATCCACCGTTTGGGGCGCAGGGGACGAAGATGGCGACGGAGGTTAGTCATGCAGGTTCAGCGGGGAATTTGTGTGTCTCTTTTTCTGCTGCCGGTGTGCCTGTTCGCGCAGGAACGCCCGCGGCCAACGCGACCGGGAGCAGCCGCTCCCCAAAGCCCGGAAGTCGCCGATACACTTCCAGTCAAGCGCGTGGTTCTGTACAAAAGCGGGGTAGGCTATTTTGAACACTTGGGAAGCGTTCGCGACAACCAAGACGTCACGATCCCATTCACATCCGGACAGCTCAACGATGTCTTGAAGTCGCTGACGGTACTCGATCTCGATGGCGGACGCATCACGGGCGTGGAATACGGTTCCACGGCGCCGCCCAACCGGCAACTGGGAGACCTGCGTCTGCCGGTGGGCGAAAAATCATCTCTTACCGAATTTCTTTCGGCCCTGCGCGGAGCTCGCCTGGAGGTGCGCAGCGGGACGGCCGTGATCAGCGGACGTCTGCTTAGCGTCGAGCGCAAGACCAGGATAGCGGGAGGCACGACACTCGAGGTCGACTATCTGGCTCTGCTGGCCGACAACGGCGAGCTTAAAACCACCGAGCTATCGCCGGCTTTCTCTGTCCGTCTGCTTGAGCCGGGGCTGGCGGGTAAAATGGAGCGCTTTCTCGATGTGGTCTCCGCCGGACGCGAGGCGGATGTGCGGCCGATGGTGATTTCCACCACCGGTTCCGGCCAGCGCTCGCTGTTTGTGAGTTACTTGAGCGAGGTCCCGGTCTGGAAAACGACTTATCGCGTCGTGCTCAGCTCCAAGGCCAAACCCTTGCTGCAAGGTTGGGCGATCGTGGACAACACGGTGGGCGAGGACTGGGAGCAAGTCCAGTTGTCGCTGGTGGCCGGAGCGCCGCACTCGTTCATTCAGAATCTCTCGCAACCTTACTATGCGCGCCGACCCGTGGTGCCGCTTCCGGAAGCTGCCGAGATTGCGCCGCAGACTTACGAAGCGACGCTCGTGCCGGGCGCCGCGCAGCTGTTTGGAATTGTTCGCGATCAGAGGGGTGCGGCGATCGCCAATGCCAGCGTCAAGGCCTATGATCCGAGCGGCCGCCTAATCGGGACGGCGACTGCGAACGCGGCTGGCCGTTATGAATTTGATTCGCTCCCCGAGGGATCGATTCGGCTGGACGTGGAGGCCGCAGGCTTTCGGCGAACTGCGATTTCCGGGCTGATGGCTACCGCCGGACAAACCGTGCAACAGGATGCACTGCTCCAAATCGGGTCCACGGCCGAGAGTGTTAACGTGTCAGCTTCGGCATCGACCATCCAAACGGAAACTGCCGCCATGGGGCGTGTTGCAGGAATGGGCCGCTCGCTCGGCAGCGGGGCAGGTCTCGGAGGCACCAACCGAAGCCAGCAATTTACCCGCACGAGTCCCGCCGGAGTGGGCCAGGGTTCTGGCGGGGGAACCTCTGCCGTCGAATCTGCCCGCGCCGCCGCCGAATCGGCCGCCAGTGCGCAGGAACTAGGCGATCTGTTCGAATACAAGCTCAAGGAGCCGATCACGATCCGCAAAAACCGGTCGGCCCTGGTTCCCATCGTCCAAGCTTCCATCAGCGCTGAAAAGGTCTCGGTCTGGAACGAACGGGCCGGATTGCCGCGGCCGCTCCGCGCGCTCTGGCTCACTAATTCCAGCGGCCTGACTCTGGACGGCGGCAGTTTCAACGTGATCGAGGACGAGACTTTCGCCGGAGAAGGCATATTCGAGCCAATCCGTCCTGGCGAAAAGCGATTAATCTCTTTCGCTACCGATCTGGCATTGAACGTTAGCTCGCATAATGCAACCGAACGCCAGCGCGTGTCGCGAGCCGTAGTCGCCAAAGGCATGATGACGTTTCACGAGGAGATCCGGGAGAAGAAGACCTACACATTCCGCAACGAAGACACGGTCCCCAGGACGGTCATCGTGGAGCATCCGGTGCGCAATGGCTACGAACTGCGCGGCGATGTCCAGCCGGTCGAAACCACGGCCGCATGGAAACGGTTCCAGCTGCCGGTGGGCGCAAAGCAGACGGCCAAGCTGGTGGTGGATGAGGCGCGGCTGGAGCAGACGGCATACCAGGTGTCCAACCTCACCGACGAGCAACTGGCGCTGTTTGTTCGCGAAAAATCGATCGACCCCAGCATCGAGGCGGCGTTTCGTCGCGTTCTGACGCAAAAGGACGTCATCGCGAATCTCGACAGCCAAAAGGATGCACGCCAGAGCGAGATGAACGAGATCTTCGACGATCAGCAGCGGCTGCGCGAAAACATGAAGGCTTTGCGTGGAAGCGCCGAGGAGAAAGCATTGCTCGAACGCTACACCCAACAGCTCAACGAACAGGAGAATCGCCTGGCCGCGCTGCGCAAAGAAAGCGAGCAACTGGAGGCTCGGCAAACAAGCGCTCAGGCGGACCTGGACCGGATGATCGAGGAACTCGCTTTCGACGTCAAGATGTAGGCGCGCCGGCCATCCGTTCGCTGAGAATATCTCCGTTATTCCGACACGTATAGGACGTGCAGATATTTGGATTAACTGGCTGGCGCAGGCTGCTGGGCTGCGCGCTCGCTTTCGCGGTCTCGTCGAACGCCTCGGTCATCATTCAGCTCACAGTGGTCGAAGGGGAAGGCATGGTCTACCGGACCGGGGCGCGCGCAGCACGCGGGCTGACCGTGCTGGTGACCGATGAAGCCGGCAAGCCGGTTCCGAATGCGTCGGTGAGCTTCCGGCTGCCCGAATCAGGGCCGAGCGGCCTGTTCACCAGCGGCCTGCGCACAGAGATCGTGACCACCGGCGCCGACGGGCGCGCGTCCGTCGGGGGCATGCTGTGGAACAAAACTGCCGGACCGGTAGAGATCCACATCACCGCAGTCAAGGATCAGGCACGGGCCGGAATCATCAGTACGCAATATCTGAACGAGACCGCCGCGCCCCAAGCTGCGCTGAAGCCCGCGTCCCAAGCCGCGCTGAAGCCCGCGTCGAAGCCCGCGCCGAAAGCTGCCCTGAAAGCCGCGCCGAAACCGGCGTTGCAAGCCACGCCACAAGCCGTGACACAACCCGCGACACAAACGGCGTTGCAACCCGCGACACAAACCGCGTTGCAAGCCGCGACGCAAACCGCGTTGCAAGGCGAGCCGAAAGCCGCGCCGCAAGCCGGGAGCGAAGGCGTGTTTAAAGCCTCCCACAAAAGCAAGACCAAATGGCTGGTGATCGGCGCGCTGGTGGGCGGCGCCGCGGCGGCGGGAATGGTATTCGGTCAATCGCACGGTGCGGCTCCGGCGGCGGCGTCGCCTCCCGGCCTTTCCATCGGTACTCCAAGCATCATTGTGGGGCATCCGTAATGAAACCCGTTGTCATGATCTTTATGCTGGCCGCGGCTGTCTGCGCGCAGCCGGCGCTCGCGCCTCCCCAGGTCGGTTTCCTTCGGGACGGCGCCAATTCGTTCCGCCCGGTCTTTGGCATCGCGGGCAATTTTGTGTTGGGTGGCGCGGCTTTTAGTGGCGTCGCCAGCGCAGCCTATTCGGGATCGTTCGGATTGGTCAAAACCGACACGTCCGTGATCGCGGTTGACAGCCTGGGCAAAGTGCTGGCGAGTATGGATGCCCCCACCGGGCCCGCGGCCTTTGCGTTTTTCAGCGACGGCTCGCCCGCCTTCGTATATTTGTCCAGCGCCAATTTGCTTTTCGAGTGGTACGGCACGGGATTTCAGATGGTCCCTTTCGACTGCCAGCTTTTTCCACCCAGTGCGGTCCTAGGGATTTCGGCGCCCGACCGGGCACACGTCGCTTTTCTGATTGAACGCAATGGCGGACTGCGGGAGTTTCGCCTCCTCGTTGAGAGCGGCCAGCCTGATTCCCAGATCTTTCTCGGCCGCGTGAACACCCCCGCGCTGAGGCTTGCCTCCGGCGAACTGGTTTACACGGACTCGAATGGCGTCGTTATTCGAAAAGCCGACGCAACGGAGATTCATCTCAACGCTCAGTTGCCCGCCAGGTTTTCCCTCGCACAGATGGGCGCGGGCTGGGTGGCACTCAGCGATCTAGGAAGCAGCGTTCGCTTTGCGATACGCGTCACGCCCGGCCGTGAAAGCCTCTATTTCCTGCCGGAGGTGAGCCAATGAAAACCTGGCTGCGGTTAGCTGTCGCTCTTCTGCCGATACCGGCAATGGCGCAAATCCAGGTTTTCACGTTCAACGGAACAACTGAAACGGCGGTCGGATCCATTGTCAACATCGGTTCCGCCACTCCGGGCGACACGTTAGAGACGCGCTTCCGCGTGCGCAACCAGGGCGCCGGTCCCGCCACTTTTCAGACGCTCTCATTAGCAGGCGAAGGATTTCAACTGGTGTCAGCCTCGGTGCCTTCGCTCCCCTACATCATCGCGCCGGGCAGCTTCGCCGAGTTTCGAGTCGATTTCGCACCCACATCGGTTGCCACGTACTCGGCGTTCATGGCGGTGAACACCACCAACATTACAGTACAAGGCAGCGGTGTGGCGGGAGCTTCAGTCACCCCGACCGGCTCGCAGGGGCCGCTGGCTGGAAGCACCGCAATCGATTTCGGCACGGTGGCAGTCGGTAGCAGCAAGGTTCAAAGCTTCACGCTGTCCAATCCGGGTGCCGCAAATCTGACGGTCCAAGCCATCGCCGTGAGCGGCGCGGGTTTTTCTGGTCCTATCGGTGTCACAACGCCATTGCCAATCGCACCCGGCCAAACCGTTTCCTTTCAGGTAAAATTCCAACCAGTAACCGCTCAACCAGCACAGGGAACACTCGTAGTGGACGGGCGCTCGTTTAACCTGACGGGGCTGGGTATCAGTCCGCCGTTGGAGGCGGTATTGCCTTCGCTCGCGATTCATCTCGCATCTACGGCCGGCGCAAGCGCTCAGCAGAACAGTTTGTCGATTGCGCTCGGGTCGGCCTCTCCGGTTGGCGGATCGGGGACGTTGGCTATGCAGTTCACGCCCAGCGTGCCTGGAGTCACTGACGATCCCTCGGTCCAGTTCCTGTCCGGCAAAGCTCGACTTGCCACGGTCAATTTCAACCAGGGCAGCGCCGCTGGAACGTTCAACGGGCAGCCCAGCATCGCCTTCTCGACCGGCGCAACAGCGGGAACCATATCGTTCGCCCTAACACTGGAGGACGGAACTCCGGCGGGGCAGACCACCCTTACCATCCCACCCGCGGCCGTGACGCTCGATACCGCGGCCGGTCTCCGAAAAGCCGGCGAACTGGATGTGAGCTTGACCGGCCTCGACAATACTTATTCTGCGTCCGAGCTCTCATTCACGTTCTACGACACTGCCGGCGCGACTGTGCAGCCGGGCGCGATTCCAGTCAACGTCGGTTCCATTTTTCAGCAGTACTTTGCCTCCACTCAAGTTAGCGGTATGTTCGCGCTGCTGGCAAAGTTCCCGGTGACCGGCGACACAACGCAAATCGCAAGCGTCACCGTTCAGATCACCAACTCGGCCGGTACCATCACGGCGCAGCAGGTTCCGATTGCCGGGTCCACTCCGCCGCAGGTGGTTCCCACTTCGTACTAACCGCGCCGGCTCGGCTATTCTCGGTACATGCTGTTGGCCGAGGTGGTGGAGACTTCGCGGCGCGTGGCCGAGACCCCCAAACGTTTAGAAAAAGTCGAAGCGCTGGCGCAATTGCTCGGCCGGCTGCACGGCGGCGAGATCGAGATTGCAGCTTCGTTTCTCTCCGGACAGATTCGTCAGGGCAGGATCGGCGCCGGTTACGCGGCGGTGCGCGAGGCGGTTGGCTCTCCGGCGGCGACTCCGAGCCTGGACCTCATCGACGTCGACCAGATCTTTGAGCACATCTCCACCACTTCCGGCAGCGGATCGCAGCGCCGGCGTTTCGAGTTGCTCCAGGGCCTGTTCGCGCGCGCCACCGAAGCCGAGCAGCGATTTCTTATTGCGCTTTTGGCGGGTGAACTGCGTCAAGGCGCCCTCGAAGCCGTTATGGTGGATGCGATTGCCAAGACTTCTGGAATCGCGGGTGAACATGTCCGGCGCGCGGTGATGCTGGCGGGTAGTGTCGCGGTGGTGGCGCCGGCGGCTTTGGAGCAAGGCGAGGCCGGGCTCAAACAATACGATATCCAACTGTTTCGACCCATCCAGCCCATGCTGGCGCAATCGGCTGAGGATATCGGCGAAGCGCTGGGCGAGTTAGGCGAAGCGGCGCTTGAATTCAAAATGGATGGCGCGCGCGTGCAGGCGCACAAGTCGGGCAACAAGGTCAGGATTTACTCGCGCGCTTTGAACGATGTTACGGCCGCCGTGCCCGAGGTGGTGGAAGTGGTTCGCGCGCTTCCCGCGCGCGACTTGATTCTGGACGGCGAGGTGCTGAGCCTTCAACCGGACGGCCGTCCGCAGCCATTTCAAATAACAATGCGCCGCTTCGGCCGCAAGCTGGATGTCGATCGCTTGCGCGCCGAATTGCCCATGACGCCGTTCTGGTTCGATTTGCTGTATCTCGACGGCGGTTCGCTACTGGAGGAAACGCAACGGCGTCGCTTCGACGCGCTGGCTGAATTGACGAACGATTTTCTGATGCCGCACCTCGTCACGTCCGACACCGCGCATGCGCAGGAGTTTCTCGAGCAGGCCTTGCAGCGCGGGCATGAAGGCGTCATGGCGAAAGCGACCGATGCGCTCTACGCCGCGGGCTCGCGCGGTCAGAGCTGGATTAAAGTGAAGCGGCCCCGCACGCTGGATCTCGTGATTCTGGCGGCCGAGTGGGGACATGGCCGCAGGCACGGCTGGCTCAGCAATCTGCACCTGGGAGCGCGCGATACGGAGAAGGGCGGGTTCGCGATGCTCGGCAAGACGTTTAAAGGCCTGACCGACGCGATGCTGGAGTGGCAGACCGCGGAATTGCTCAAGCTCGAGATCGGGCGCGATAATTACACCGTCTTCGTCGAACCGAAGCTGGTGGCCGAGATCGTATTCAACGAGATTCAAGTGAGCCCTCGCTATCCGAGTGGGCTGGCGCTGCGTTTCGCGCGCGTCAAACGTTATCGCACTGACAAAACCGCGGCGGAAGCAGATACGTTTGAAACCGTGCAGAAGCTGGCGGGGTTGAGATCTTAGCCGAAAAGGGTGCCGCGGTTCAGGAGCCAGTGTGGGTCCAGGCGGCGCTTGACGGCTTTCATGGCTTCGATTTGCTCGGGCGTGTACTGTATTTCGAGCAGTTTTGCCTTGCGTTTGCCTAGCCCGTGCTCAGCCGATACGGTGCCGCCGAGCGCTACGGCTTGCCGCGCGAACTCCAGCATCAGGTTTTGCCCCGTATCGAACTCGGCCTGCGACGAAGGAAGGATATTGACATGCACGTGCGCATCGCCGATGTGGCCGAAGATTACGGCATCAAGCCCGCGCTCTAAAAGCCGAACGTGATAGAAGTTGAGCATTCGACGGTTGCGATCTAGCGGGACCGCATAATCGGAGTTGAGCTTCAAGAATCCGCGGCGCCGCACGGTATCATTGACCAGTTCCGGGAGCGCGTGCCGAAAGCGGCGGAAGCGCTCGCGATCCTTGTCGTTGTCGGCAAACCAGCTGTCTTCGGGTGCGTTATCCGCCCAGAAATCGATGTCGCCGTTTTCTTGCTCGATGAGCAGGGCCGCCTGGGCGCGAAAGGGGACCTCGGAATACCGTTCGCGCAAAAAAGCGAGAGATCGCGTATCGAAATACTCAATCATCCTCAGCCCGGGTATTCCACGCCAGGCGTCGACGACATCCAGAGCAGCCTCGTCACTTACAAAGAAGACCACTCCGGCCAGCACGTCCGCCGGCTTGGGGAGCAATTGAAGTTCCGCTTCGATCACGACACCCAGGGTGCCTTCGCTGCCGGTAAAGAGGTCGATCCAGTCCATCCCGGGAGACAGCAGATAACCGGCGGTATTTTTCGTGGTTCCCGAAAGCGGAATCGGCGGGACTTCGAAATCGATTTTGTCGCCGCGCTGGAACGTGCGAACACTGCCGTCCATCAGAGCCACACGAAGACTGAGAATGTGACGGCGCGTACTGCCGTACCGAAAGCTGCGCGAGCCGCTGGCGTTGGTAGCGATGGTGCCGCCTATGCTGGCGGTTCGCTCGGTGGGATCGGGCGCGTAGAACTGCCCCGTGGGATTCGCCGCAGCCTGCAGAGCTTCGAGCGACACGCCCGCGCCCGCGATCGCGCGGCCACGTGAAATTTCCAAACGCTGGAATTTCTCAATCGAGACAGCCCAACCGCCTTGTGGGACTCCGCCGCCGGTCAGCCCGGTGCGCGCGCCGGAAATTGTCACGGGTATTCGTTCGCTGCTGGCGTTGCGAAGAATGTCGACCAAATCGGCCTCGCTAGCCGGCGTGAAAACCCGATCTGCTTGTCCCTCAAAACCGGAAGCGTCGACGAGATACGAACCCAAGTCAAACTTCCAGAATGACCGGCATGATGAGCGGGCGGCGCTGCGTTTCCTTGGTCAAAAAACGCTTCAGATCGGCGCGGATTTTTTCCTGCATCACGCCCCAGTCGGTCCGTTCTTCCTCGCTCGACGATTCGAGCGTCCGCGCCACCACCTGTCGCGCGGCCTGCAACAGCTGCGAGCCATCTTCAAATGACATAAAGCCGCGGCTCACGATCTCGGGCAGCGTCTCGCTCTTTCCGGAGTGTTTGTTGATGGCGATAATCGGCAGGACGAAGCCGTCCTCGGAAAGATGGCGGCGGTCCCGAATGACGATGTCTTCCACCACCTCATCGATCGTTCCGGAATCGATGCAGATGCGGCCCACCGGAACTTTCTCGCCCTTGCGCGCACCGTTGCGGTCGATTTCCAATGTCTCGCCAGTCTCCATCACGAACGTTTCTTCCAAGCCCGCGCCACGCAAGTGGTTTGCCATCGCGGCGTGTTTTGCAAGCTGCCGGAACTCGCCGTGAATGGGCAGAAAATAACGCGGGCGCAGCAGGTTCAGCACCAGCTTCAGTTCTTCGGAGCTGCCGTGACCGGACACGTGCACCGGCGGATTCATAGATCCATACACCACGTCCGCGCCGCGCTTGGCGAAGTGGTTGATCATCCGGTAAATTCCCTTTTCGTTGCCGGGGATGATGCGCGCGCTGAGCACTACAGTGTCGCCTCTCTGCACAGAAACGCTTTTGTGATTATCCACCGCGATGCGCGAGAGCGCCGACATGGGTTCGCCCTGCGTGCCCGAGGCGACCACCACTACCTTCTTTGGATCGGACGACATGATGTCCTGCGGACGCAGCAGGATTCCATCGGGAAGTTCCAGCAGGCCCATGGAGTGCGCGATCTCGGTTACGTTGAGCAAGCTGCGCCCCACGAAAGCTACCTTGCGCCCGTATTCAGCAGCCAGATCGAGAATCAGTTGCAGCCGATGGATCGAAGAGCTGAAGCACGAGACAACCAAACGGCGTTCTGCGCGATAAAAAATGTCTTCGAAGCGCGGCGCGACCGCGCGCTCGCTTTCGGTGTAGCCGGGCCGGTCGACATTGGTGGAATCCGACATCAGCAACAGGACCCCGCGCTTGCCGTAGTCGGCTAGCGTGTGCAGATCGAACAGCTCGTTGTCGGTGGGCGTGGGGTCGACTTTGAAATCGCCGGTGTGAATCAGCACGCCCAGCGGCGTGGTGATGGCGAGCGCCATCGCGTGGACGATGGAATGCGTGACGTGGATGAATTCGATCTGGAACGGCCCAATTTCGATGCGGTCGTGCGGCTTTACCTTATTGAGCCGGACTTCGTCGGCCAGGCCGTGCTCTTCCAACCGGCGTTCCACCAGCGCCAGCGTGAAGGCCGAACCGTACACGGGAACATTGATCTCGCCCAGCAGGAACGGCACCGCGCCGATGTGGTCCTCATGGCCGTGCGTGAGGATGAGCGCGCGCACGTGCTCGCGATACTGCTCGAGATAAGCAAAGTCGGGCGTGACGATGTCGACGCCCAGCAGCTCGGCGTCCGGAAACATCATGCCCGCGTCTACCACGATGATGTCATCGCCGTACCGGATGGCCATGGAGTTCATTCCAAACTCGCCCAGGCCGCCCAGCGGGATGAGTTGCAGCTTCTGATCTGGCACTTAAGATCTCAGGGTATCAGGTGGCGCTTGCGCATGCATCGCGCGCCCGGCCGGCGCAGTACAATGCTCAGATGCCGGAACCATCCGCGGCCGCTCAGTCGCCGCGTGTGACCGTGATCATCCCCACTTACAACTGGAGCAGCGTGCTGCCTTATTCTGTCGGCAGCGTACTGCGGCAAAGTTTCACCGATTTCGAGCTGTTGGTGATCGGCGACGGCTGCACCGACGATTCAGAACAAGTGGTGACGGCGATTGCCGATCCTCGCCTGCGGTGGATCAACCTGCCTGCCAACGATGGCCACCAATCGGCGCCCAACAACGAGGGCCTCCGTCAGGCGCGCGGATCCATCATCGCCTACCTCGGCCACGACGATCTGTGGCTGCCCCATCATCTGGAGGCGATGGTGGCCGCGATTGACGCCGGCGCTGACGTAGCTTATTCGATCGTCCACATGATCGGCGCCCAAGGCCAGATCCTTGCGCCCGCCGGTGAAATGCCGCGGTTCCGGCCCGGTCAATGGATGCCGCCCACCGGCGTGGTGCATCGCCGGATCGCCGTGGAAAAAGCGGGCCCATGGCGGAATTACCGAAGTCTTTCGCTCGACCCGGAAACGGATCTTTGGCTGCGAATGCATCAGGCGGGATTCGTATTCCAAGGCGTGCCCCGGCTCACGGCGGTGAAGTTCCCCGCCCTCTATCGCAAGGACATCTACAAAAAGCGGTCGAGCGAGGAGCAGCGGCAATGGACCAAACGCATCCTCAACGAAAAAGACCTGGAAGCGGCGGAGTTGGGCAAACTGCTAATCGCAAAACGGCGCAAGCTGACCGTTCGTGAGAGCTTCCGCGCGTCGCTCGGACGAACCAGCGGCGAAATCCGGCGCCGCGTTCCGCTGGGTAAAGGAGTAATGGTGCGCTGGCGGCGAAAGTTCAAAGGACTGTAAGTAATATGTCTGGCGTGCCAGTGCATAATGGCATGTAGGCCAGTATGATCAAGAGCGCTAAGAAAGACCAGCAGGTCATCTCCGAAGATTGGCATTTGCTGAAGGACATGATCCAGGGCGTGCACATCAAGGAAGTGCTGCATGTGCCGCGCGATCATGGCGTAATCACCGAGGTGTTTCGCCCCGAATGGGATCCCACCGGCATGCCTGTCGTGCATCTCTACCAATCCCGTCTATTTCCCGGAGCGATTGGCGCCTGGAGCTGCCACACACGCACCACCGATCGCCTGTTCGTCAATCAGGGACGCATCAAGGCGGTGCTCTACGACGGCCGTGAAGATAGCCCGACTTATCGCATGATCAACGAAGTTCATCTCGGCGACGACCGCCCGGCATTCGTCGTCATCCCCACCGGCGTCTGGCATGGCTTGCAAAATCTAGGAAGCGGCGACGCGCTGGTCCTCAACCTTCCCACCGAGGCGTACAATTACAAAGATCCGGACCACTGGCGCTTGCCTTACAACACCGACGAGATTCCTTACCAATGGGTCGGCCACGGCGCCGCCACTCGTCTCCGCGCCGACGCCCGCTAAGATCTAGTCAACAATCGCGTGCGCGTGGATGCATCCGAGGCCAGGTCGACGATGGTCCAAGCCATCGCGAGCGCGCCGTCGAAAATGGCCTGGTCCGCGGTTGGCGTGATGCAGGCCGCGGTGAACTCGGGTTGATGGTTCACCGCGGGCAGCGAATCAATGCCGATGGCGGGATGAATCGCCGGCATGGCTTGCGAGACGTTACCCATGTCGGTGGACGCCGCCACGCGGTCGCGCAATGGGCCCAGATCGGGAAATTTTCGGCCCAGCGCTTCGGCGTTGCGCTGGTACATCGCGGCCAAACCGAGGTCGTGATGCATGTGCGCGTACGGCTGATCGCCGCCTTGAATCTCCAGCTTGGAGCCGGTGGCCAGCGCGCCCGCTTCAAAGCAGCGCCGGACCTTCGCGCGCAGCTCCTGGAGTTCCTCCAAATTGTCCGACCGAATGATGTAGCGAGCCGAAGTGTGCGCCGGGACGATGTTCGGTGCGTCGCCGCCTTTGGTAACGATGCCGTGGATGCGATCGGTCTGGCGAATATGCTGCCGCAGCAGCCCCAGCGACGTTTGGGCGATGGTTAAAGCGTCGGCCGCGTTGATGCCGAGTTCGGGAAAAGCGGAGGCGTGTGCTTCCTTGCCGTGATAGCAAACGTCGAACATCGAGGCCGCGATAATCTTCATCGTGGCTGCTTCAAAGGGCGCGGGATGGACCATCATGGAGGCGTGCAGGCCGTCAAATGCGCCGCGCTCGAGCATCACAATTTTCCCGCTGGCGTTGCCCACTTCTTCGGCCGGCGTGCCCAGGACCACCACCGTGACACCCAGATCGTCGGC
>Ga0335083_10001468_pt1 | contig 32359 bp, 49 predicted proteins | sample Lox_Sample_42_FD_206716 | JGI IMG/M metagenome (GOLD analysis project Ga0335083, IMG submission 206716) | Soil microbial communities from Loxahatchee National Wildlife Refuge, Florida, United States - Lox_Sample_4.2 | ecosystem: Environmental > Terrestrial > Soil > Wetlands | place: USA...
GATTCTGAGTACAATGAGCGAAAAGACGCTGAATCAGCAGTGGTCCGAACGGATTTTGCCTATGCTGCAGGAAGGGAAGATGCTGGGTCCGGAAAGGCTCGCTGCACTGAAAGCAGATGTGCAGAGGGTGCAGCGAGCATATTCAGGCCCGGAGAAGCTGAAGTGGTTCCAAAAGCATGTGCTGGGGGCTATTGGGACGGCGGGCGGGGGGTATGTAGGCGGAACAGGTAATTAAAGCTTTAAGAATTCCTCCAGATCTTGTGCAACTTTATTCTTAATCAGGTCAGCTTTCTTTAGCTTATACCCTCCCTGAGAGAATAAGTCGGACCTTTCGGGGAGGTATCCTGCGTGAAACTGCTCTTTTGCTTTTTTGTAGGCTGCATGGGCCTCGGCAGATGAACCGAAAACTCCCAGCTTTTTTGTGTCCCCATTAATTTTTATGTAGGCCGCGAACTTGCCACCAACCAACTCCCGAACTCCCATAAAGCCTGTTCGGTTGATTCTTATGCAATTTTGGTTGTTTTCCTGTATAGTGATTTCCCGCAAGTTGCACCAGCGATCATCAAAAGTGTCGCCGTTTTTATGGTCGATCACCCCAGTGGGCCACTTTCCCGTATGCAGAAACCAGGCAACTCTGGAGAGGGTGAAAGCTTTGCCTCTGAATTGTACGACCCAACGCCCCTGAGAGCCTAAGGAGCCGACAAGTTGGCCTACTTGCGTGCGCAGGGCTGCTTGTTTGATCCATTTAACATGCCCAGTTTCCGGGTCATAGGACATGTATTCAGCAATTCTGTCGTCGTTGTTGAATTTCATGGGGGGGGGGATTAGAGGGGGTTAAGGAGCATTCATAATACCCGACCCCCATCGAGCATAGCAACAGCGAATTTCCCACCGTCATTACTATTTATTAATCGCGGTGGGAAACGAAAAGCACCATTCCATTTCGGAATGCCCGAGGCTCTTCCATGATATTTTCGACTACTTGACCCTTCCCTGTAGACGGGAGGTGCCTCGATGTGATACCCTGGAAGCTCCTGCCCCGGCGAGGGGAGGTTTTAACTACTTATAAGCTGCAGCTAGGGTGCTTTTCGGAATTTTGTTTCTAGGGTGGGCGAGTCGATTCGAGAATGGATCGCTCGCCCATTTTTGCTTCAGCAGAGTTATAGGGGTTTTCCGCACGGATTACTATTTATTAATCCCGGTAAATAACGCGGCGGCACGCCGGGTTACTCCCACCTCCACCCCTCCCCGCTCAGCAGCTCTTCTCTTCTTCTTGTCCTGTATCATAGCCGAAATTGCCCCAGCCAGACCTGGCTCTGCTTCTTCTTATACTTATAAGGAAGGGTGGAGCTGTTGGTGAGGGTATCCCGGCCTATGGCCGTGCTGCTTCTTTGTGGAGAGCGACATGGGACAAATCATCACCTTAACCAGCGCAGACGGAATCGAACTCCCGAATGTCATCGGGGACGCCTACAACGCTGGGATTATCAATGCTGCACAGGGCACCAATCCCATCACCCTTCTTACAGGCAACCCCGGTTATATCCTAACTCGGCTGTTTGTTGAAGTTGATGCCAGCTGCACGATGTCTTCTGGCGGCATGGTGTCGATTAACTTCATCGACACCATCAGCGGGAAAAACGTCGGCCAATATCGTGCCTACATCCCCGCGACTTTCACCCCTCCGAGCGTTCCGACTGGCCCGCAGCTCGCTTCCACCGGCGCTGGTTATTGGTTCCGCTCTCTAAACCCCAACAGCTCCTTGCAAGTAAGTCTCAACAGCGCCCTGACTGGTGGCACCATCCGCTGTGCTGTAAACTACGCACTCATCAATCAGGACACCTAATTCTGCTATGAAAGTTCTTCTTCTCGACACCTTCAGCTGCTGCTTTCTTGATTTCGCTCTGCGGTTGCAAGCCGAAGGGCACGAAGTCCGCCTCTGGGTTGCTCCGAATAAGGTCGATGGCAGCCGAATTGGCACTGGTGATGGCTTGGTTAAGCGAGTTGAAAACTACCGCAGCAGCCTTTCTTGGGCTGATTTGATCTGTGTCTCTGACAATGCGAAGTACGTCCGGGAGCTTGACTCGCTGAAAAAGCAGGGCTACCCGATTTTCTACGCTGGTGCGGAGCCGATTTCTTGGGAAATGGAGCGGCAGGTCGGGCAGGAAGTGATGGAAGCGGCAGGAATCGAATGCCTGCCTTCCCTTCATTTCAAGAATTACGATGAAGCCATCGCCCATCAGCGGGCAAACATGAATACCAGGTATGTCTGCAAGCCCTGTGCTGACGTGGACAAAGCCCTCTCTTATGTTTCAAAGTCCGGCAAGGACATGATTTTCATGCTGGAGCGGTGGAAGAGGCAGTTTAAAAAGCCTGTGCCGTTTATCTTCCAGGAATTCTGCCCTGGGATTGAAGTCGCTGTTGGTGGATGGGTAGGGCGCAATGGCTTCCTCAGCTACGTTCTTGAGAACTTCGAGTTCAAAAAGCTGATGAATGGGGAGCGTGGCCCAAACACAGGCGAGATGGGCACGGTGATGAAGTACGTTCACCGCAGTCAGAGCAAGCTGGCGCAGGAATTGCTGGACCCGATTGAGGCAGAGCTGATTCGATGTGGGTACACTGGCTACATTGATGTTGCAGTTATGGTAGGCACAGAGGGGGAGCGAAAAGGTTGCTTGAACCCGCTGGAGTTTACCTGCAGGCATGGCTGGCCGCTGTTTCAAATCCAGCAAGCTCTGCATCCGCAGGTGGGGGATTGGATGCTCGATGCACTGCAGGGCAGAGACACTTTCGAGCCTGCTCCTGGGATTGCTCTGGGAGTAGTGGTTGGCATGCCCGACTTCCCCTTCGGAAGGATGAAGGAAGAAGAGCTGACAGGCTACCCGATCTGGGGTATTGACCGACACAACCGCTACAACTTCCATCCCATTGATATGAAGCTGGGTGAAGGGATGGATGAAAAAGGCAACCGAGTGCAGATGATGGTGACTTCCGGCAATAACCCTTGCGTAGTTACTGGAACTGGCCCATCCATCTCCCTTGCAAAGAAGGCTGCATATTCAATGTTCGATCAGTTGGAAATCCCCAACTCCCCGATGTATCGAACTGATATTGGGGATCGGCTGGAGAAGCAGCTGCCGATTCTTCAGCGATATGGTTATTGCACTTCTTGGGTGTTTTAAATGGCTACGACACCAGTTCCAGGTCCGGGGCTGAATCCCCCGCCAGTGCCCCCGCAGCAAGCTGGGCAGATTGTTGACCCAAAATGGCTAGATGCGGTGCGAAATCGACTGCTCGCTACGTTGACTGGCTTACAAATTGGCACCGGTAATGACGTCGGAGGCAGCTCTGCTCAGAGCCCGTCTGGCCAGGTGGTGCTGACACTTAATCTTAATCCTACTGGGGTTACTGCTGGGACGTATGGTGATTCGACTCATGTGGGGCAGTTTAATGTGGACGCGAATGGGCGGATTCGTGGGGCGGCGAACGTGGCAATTGTCACGCCGCCCATGCAATTCGGGCCGACATCCGGTCGCCCAACGGGGGTGAGTAATGGAGTGTGGTATCTCGATACGAGCCTCACTCCGGTGCGTCCTGTCTTGAGTTATTCTCCAAGCAGCACGGGATGGATTGATGCGGCAGGGAATAATGTGTAGTTTTCCTCCGCGATTACTTTTTAGTAATCCCGGTAAATAATGACCTTCTCACCTGGCTAGGGGTTAACACCTAAATGGGACAAGGAAAAGCAGACTACTACCGCAGTGGGCAGTGGAATTTTTACTGCGACTTGTGCGGGGCGAAGACCAAAAGCAGTGATTCGATGCTGACTTGGAATGGCCTTCGCGTATGCAAACACCACAGAGAAATTCGCAACCCCCAGGACTTCCTCCGTGGTGTTCGTGATGACCAGTCCACTCCCTGGACTCGGCCAGAGAAGGTTCCTGAAACCTTCGAACAATACTGCACGCTGCAGGGGCGGAATGCAATTCCGACCTTCGCCGTGCCTGGCTGTGCCATCCCCTCTTTTGTAAATCTCGCTTTCCTCCCCTCGGTGGAGCCTGCGGATTCCTGGGCAATTCAGGACACATCTGGGGATATTATCTATGCAACTGATTTTACCCCTCTCTATCCCCCTGGTACACCTTTGCCGGAGATTATCTGATGCAACAGGGAAATTATCCAATCGGGCAAAGGACACTTGCCCCGACAGACACCTGTACAGGTGTCGTCACAGGAGGAACTGCTGATATTCCTTTGGGAATGCTGGCAGCTTTCATTGCGGCAAACTTAGGCGGGTTGAGTGGGCCGACCATTTCACGACCCATTCCGTCTTATGTAGGCCAGCCATATTTCGACACCAGTTATGGCTTCCCTGTTTGGGTTAAGCAAATTTCTCCAGCTATTTGGGTAACCGCTTCAGGAGTTCAAGTATGAAAAAACTTATCACGGCTTTGGCAGTTTGGCTGCCATTAGTCACCTTTGCGCAGACATTTCCAGTCCAAAATCTCACAGTGTTGGGAACAACACAGAGCACTAGTCCCACTTCTGGGAGTGCTGTATTTGCTGGTGGGGTTGGGATTACTGGGAATATCAACGTCGGCGGGAATGCTGTGCTTACAGGGTCGCTGACAGTGCCGACGTTGAGTGTTACAAACGTTAATCCGTCATTGCTTTTCCAGTATTCAGGAACTGGAAGCGTCGCTCGCAGTTATCAAAGCAAATTTCAGGACAGCATCACGCCCACCGATTGCGGCGCGGCGGGAAATGGTATTGCGGACGATACTACCGCAGTTACTGCCTGCGATGCTATTGCCAGCTCGGCCGGCCTTCCGCTCACAATTGACCGCACCTATCTAGTGTCGGGATCACCCACTCTCTCTTCTAATCTGAAGTATGGGGGCGGTCGTATCAAATGGGCCTCAGGTACGCTTACGGCAAATGGGCGCGTCGATGCCCCGGATAACGCGGGAATTTTTGATTACCCGGCTACGGCGCACCTTACCCTTACCAGCGCGCTCAACTCTCGCGTGTCGGTAGGCTGGCTTTACGGACTGCGCGATGGGTCGCTCGATGTCTCGCGCTTTATGAATGATGCGATTTCGTCTGCGCCATCGGGTGGGGCGGCTCCGATAGGTGGACGTGAGATTTATATCCCGATGGGCAACTGGCGTCTGAAAGCGGAGACAGTCCAGATTGGGATGCAGAATTACATCACCATTGACGGGCAGAGTAGTGGGGAGCGATCTGGCGTAGAGTATTTCAAGTCGCCTCCTGTGGGCATTGGAGGTCAGACTGAATTTCCTGGCGGCGGCTCGAATCTGATTGTTGATAAATCTTTGACGCTCGGTATCACACTGGCACCGTATTCATCCCCTTATACGACTTATCGCGTCACCGGCCTCACTTTCAAGCACTTCCACATGAGCGGAAGCAATAATTCTCTGGTAAGTACAGGGGGTGCAGGTCCGCAAAGTGGTATCTGGATTCAAGGGGCAAATGACGGTCTTGTTATTGACGATATTGTCATGGTCTCCTTCTCCGGCACGGCGCTAGAAGTTGACAACATGGATGCGGCCGACATTGGGAACAGCTGGATCGCAGAGAATACAAACTGTGTGTATTTAGGTGTTTCCGGAATCCGTTCGCGCATTCATAACCTGGCATTGGGGGCGAACACTAGCCAATTCAATAACTCTTACGGTACGGCGCTTCATTTAACAGGTACGACACTGTCGACCTTTTCAAACATCAGTATTTTTGGCGGTGCTCAGGCAATTGTTCTGGACGGCGGTTCCAATTTCAACACTTTTTCATCTTGGAGAATTGACAATAATTTCACAGGTCAAATAGTGATTGTGTCCGGATCAGAAAACGTCTTTAGCGGCGGCGGGATTTATATTAACCCGAATGGTACAGCTGACCCTCTGGGTCGAGACCACCTCTACGGCGTGATTCAGCTTCAAGCTGGTGATTCGAACCAATTCATCGGTATTGACCAAAATACACAGTTCACCGCACCATATGACGACATACGGATTAACGGCGGCCGCAATACCGTAATCGTTGGCGGAACGCATTGGGGTCCGACCTCCACCGAAGCCATCCATGTCCAGAATTATGCGACGGTAGGCAGTATCACCATGGTCAAGGCAGCGCCGTATGGTCAGACTGCCATCGATACCCCTGTGCCTGTGGTCGATGCGACCTATGTGGACAACGTTGCGCCGACGATCAGCAGCGGCTTCGGCACAAGTCCGTCCATTACTTCGGGTACCGGCGCAACCGCGTTTACCATCAATGTCGGCTCTGGAGGAACTGCAAGTAGTGGTGTAATCAGCTTACCGAAAACCACACAGGGCTGGTACTGCACCGCGCAGGACCTCACGACTGTTTCTTCGTCGGTATTTTCAACGAAAGAAACCGCTCAGACCACGACGTCGGTGACGCTGACGAACTTCAACACTTCGGGGGCGGCCGCAGCTTGGGCCGCGAATGACGTGCTTGCAGTTTCTTGCATCGGCTATTGATCCGCCGCACGCACAAAGCACCAAGCCGCCTTCGGGCGGCTTTCATTAATTGCTTGAATAGGAGCTTTCATGGCATCGACCACATTTGTCGATTTCGATCCGAATACCCCCATTGTAGCTGCCTGGCTGAATGATGTTAATACCACCGTTTACACAGCTTTGGGGGATGGCGTACATGCTCCGCTCACTGCTGATACGGTGCGAACTAACTTGGGCATCGCAAGGGTGGTGACTAGTATTTCTCTTGCTCGAAGCTCCCTGACAGGCATCTCATCTCCGTGGGCTTTTATCAATGGAGGTTTCTATGTAAGGGTAGCAACTTCTCAGGGAAGTTATATCGACAATGGTGGGACAATCATTGTTGCAGCTGATGGAAGTGTTTGGCAGTATGCTGACACAGCTCCTCCGACATTCAACACTTTCGAGGCGGTTGGAGATGGGTTGACTGATGATAGTGCAGCTATTCTGCTGGCGGCTGCTGCGGGGGTATTTTCTGGAGAGTTTGGAAGAACTTACCTGATTACGAACTATTCGATTCTAGTTAATTATGGGGGGCTACTGACCGGGCAGGGGAGTTTGCTCTATTCCGGGACGATTCTGCCTCTGGGGCTGATTACCTCAGCGATTACCTTGAATTTCCCTTCGGTTTTCACGAGCCTTCTTGATGCTGTTAACTACCTGAATCCGAGGCAGTTCTCCCCTTCGGGATCTGCGGTGGTGAAGATTGCGGACGGGACTTATGCAGTTCCGCAGATTCAGCCGAACTTTGTTCAAGGAGAGTCGATCTCTTTCATCGGGGATCAGGGTAACCCGACTAATGTTGTGCTGAATTTCACGACATCAGGGACGAATACCTGCGGTTTCCACTTCCAGAATGGGGTGAATTGCGGGTTGATTGATGGTGTGTATATCCAAGGGAATGGATGGCTGGCTTATGGGAGTTGGGCAACTAATTCCTATGGAGCGGGGATTCGGGCGGATTACGGCTCTGAAGTTGGTGTTGGAGCTAATGTGCAAGTCAACAAGCATTATTATGGGATTCAAGCACGCTGGGGAAGTAAGATTAATTGCGCGGCTGGCGTGCAGGTTTTCTACGCTGGGGATTGCGGTTTCCATGCTTTTGCTGGAAGTGTGATTAACGCACAAGGTTGCAAGGCTTTCGACACGGCGGACAATGGGGCAGGGCTGGGCTTTGGATTCTGCTCGGAAGGGTCAAGCTTCATTGATTGCTCTACTTCGAATACTTCGGCCAATGCAAAGGATGGTTTCTACGCTCTGACAAATGGAAGCATGTGGGCGCATAGCTGCGAGGCGGATAACAACGGGCAGCATGGTTTTCATGCTCTGGATGGAGGCTCGATTGAGATTATCCCACCTCCGGGTGGGGCACAGCCTAATTCTTACGAGAATGCAGGCTATGGGTACTATGCAGAGCTTGGCGGGAAGATGAACTGCAATTCCTGCTTGGCGAATCAAAACACCGGTGGAGGCTTCGGCTGTGTGCAGAAATCCGCAATGGATGTGACTGCAGCCAGTGCGACAAACAATTCGGGAGATGGCTTCTACTGTGAGGGCAGCTCTCACATGGAAGGGAATCCAGTAAATTCGTATAACAACTCTGGCATTGGCATGCACTGCATTAATGGGAGTTCAGCCAGCTTCTCGGGCGGGACGATTAACCAAAATGCAGGGGGTGGGCTGTGGGCAACGCAAAGTTCCACGATCAATGCACCGAATGCGAGTGTTATTCAGTCTGGAAATCATGGCGTGCTGGCACAAGACTCTTCCTCGATTCTGGGGAATAGCATTGTCAGCAACCAGGCAACAAATTCTGGGAATGGGTTTTATGCCTCTTCATGCTCTACAATTCGAGGGACAAGTCTCAGCGCAAATAATAACGCTGGGTGGGGGTTCTATGCAGATAATCTGGCGTTCATGAATGCTACATCAGGTGGCGGGACGGGGAATACGGCAGGTTTTCGGAATCCTGCAAACAACGGAACCTCGGGCAATCTTGGTGCTTTTATTCAGATGTAAGCCTTTAAAGCCCTTCGGGGCTTTTTCTTTTAATATAAACAGACGAAAGAAAAACCTTCCGGGGAGCATATGCAAGCGCCAGAAAAAACTTTTGTGGAGTTGGCGATTATGGGAGCTTTGATTGGTGTGGCAAAGCTGCTTGTAAGCAGTGAGCAACTTACATTTCGAGTGATTGTGGGGAGGGCACTTCTGGGTAGTGCAACTTCAATTATGGCTGGGGTTGTGCTGGTGAGGATTCCGAACATGGACCCGATGGCGCTGCTTGGTGTGGGCAGTGCTTTGGGGATTGTGGGGCAGCAATACATTGAGAAGTTGCTGAGAAAGCGGCTTGCAGAAGCTCTTTTGAAGAAGAAAGGAGAAAGCTGAATGGCGGATTTTGGGACGTGCTGGAAGTTAGTGCTGCTCAATGAGGGCGGTTATACGGTGGATAACGGAGGAGCCACCGCCTATGGCGTGACGGAGGCCGTGGCGCGGAAATATGGCTACACCGGGGCGATGACGGAGCTAACTCCGGTAACCGCACAAAACATCGCCATGCAGTATTACTGGAATCCCTACAATCTCAGCAGCTTGCCTAATTGGGCTGCATTTCAGATTCTAGATACTATTTACAATGGTGGACAGCCCATTCGATGGTGTCAGCAGTTTCTGAATCTGCAGGTGGATGGGGTCCTTGGGCCGAAAACTCAGGCAGCGATTTCTGCAATGAATCCTTGGGAGTTTCTGTGTAAGATGAACTCCGCACGGCTGCATTACATGGCAGGGTTGAATGTGCCTGCGGCAAAGAATGGATGGATGAATCGAGTGGCGAATAACCTACTTCAGGGAGGTCTGCTGTGAGTGATGCAAATGGAGTGTCGAGTACGCCGAAGCCGGGCTGGCAGAGCACAGAGTTTGGTGCAACCGCAGTTGCGGCTGTGGCAATGGTAGTGGGGGTGATTCCGCAGCAATATGTGCCGTATGTGACTGCGCTGGTGGCTGTGTATGGGGCAGCAAGAACTGTGCTGAAAAGCCTGCATTTGCTGGGGTATGCGAAGTCTGTGCCGGATCTGCCGCAGCTTCCGGCTGGCACGACGCAGACTCAAACGACGGTGACGCAAGTTCCAAAAAACTGAGGAGAAGGAAGAATGTGGAAGAAATTCAACTTTGGCTTGGTGGCGCTTTGCTGTGCGCTGGCTGTTTCGGCTTGTTCACTGTTTGGCACAGCAAAGCCAGAAAGCGCATCGCAGGGGTTGGCGTATGCCTACGGCACGGTTGCTACGGTGCGGCAGAGTGCGGCTACTGCGCTGCAGAGCGGTACTATTTCAGTGAGTATTGCGCAAGAGGTGCTGAAAGACACAGACGAGGCTCGGGCGGTGCTGGATACGGCGGAGACGCTGCTGATAAATACCCCGGCGAGTGGGACGCAGCCGGATGTCACGACGTACCTGAGCCAGGCGACTGCACTGCTAACGGCAGCGCAGAAACTCTTGCCGCAGCAAAGTTCTGGGACCACAGCTGCGGCTAGTGCGGCGAGCGGAGGCTGAGATGCCTCTGAAGAAGGGGAAGAGTAAAAAGGCCATTTCAGAGAACATCAAAACTGAAATGAAAGCAGGCAAACCACAGAAGCAAGCTGTCGCGATAGCGATGAGCAAAGCTGGGAAATCAAAGAGGAAGAAATCATGACAATGACGGTAGCTGAAGCAATTGCACTGATGCTGCAACTGACCACGAGTCTGGCCCAAGCGGCTGCGAATATTCAAACCATTTCTACGATGGTGCAGCAAGCGCAAGCGGCAGGACAGACCGCGTTCACGCCGGAGCAGTGGGCAACGATTCAAGCGATTGATACGAATGCCAGACAAGCTCTGATTGACCAGATCACGAAGGCATTGCAGAAGTGATTGGAGTTATTTACCGGGATTAATAAATAGTAATCACGGAAGGAAATAAGCCCGCGAAGTCTGCGGGCTTTTTGTTTGGTTAATCGAGCTTTGTGAAGTAGGCGAAATGGGTGGGAGGATTCATCTCGTCGCCTGACTGCGGGTCTAGGAAATATCCATTGTGGTATTCAGCTAGAGCGTACCATCTATCTCCGTCGATTTTGTTGTAGGCCCAACCAGTGATGAGATAGAGGCAACCTTCTTGCTTGGGACATTGATCGATGGGGAGCCATTTGGTGGACAAGGTAATTTCTCCTGCTGTTTAAAGGCTACTGCACCTTCAATGGAAGTGTCTCTGGAATAAAATATGGACTCCGGGATGAAACAGGTTTCTTTCTCCCCGTGGCATTCTGCAACACACTCCCACTCTCTTCGGCGAGGGTCCCTCCAGAAGGAGAGCTTTTCAACTGGCTTGTTGCACTTGTCACAGGTAACCTTGGGGAGAAGGGCGGCGCTGGGGATGAGAGTGGTAATCATTCGGGCTCCCCGCGCTCGATCTCGGCTTTGCGGGCGGCGTCGATTCCTTCTTCGTAAGGCGCGCCGGTAGGCAGCCAAAAATCGTGTTCTTTTAACCAGCGATACCGTGCCGCATCCTCTGCATCGCGCGCCGAATCGCTCATGCGCTCGGTTGGCGCTTGGGTGAGAAGGGCGCGGGCGAAATTGCGTATTGCGATTTGCATCCTAAACGCATCTTGCGGAAAGTACTTTTCAGAAAGATCGAATATCTGTTCGTCCGTAAGCGCTGCTTGCGGTGCTGCCGTGCGGGCTGCGTTTCGCTCCTGAACGACGCGTTTTACGGCAAGCGGCAGACCATCGATGGTTGCTGAGGTGTCCGGGCCGATATGCGCCGCACACTGCTGAATGCAAAGCGCCTGCCGATGCGTGCTCATGATCGCCGCATCTCGTTCTGCAACAAACGCCGCCCGCTCGCCGTCCTTCATCGTTTCATTGCTCATTGCTTTCTCCACTCTGGTGAATAAATATGCCTACCCGGAAACTCCCCAGCTAACTTCACAGCCCCTTTCGGAACATCCTTACTCCAGATAACTGGATCAGTGTGAGAAGGGTCGAGAAATACACTGATACGAGTGCCTTCAGGTAAGTCACAGGGTTGCCTCAACTCCTTGCAGCGTTTTTCAATAAGTTCAACTAGATCTTCATAGTCAATATCTGATTGCCGCTCACCAGTGCAGATATTGATTCGAATGAGATTGTGGGTGGAATCTCGCCACATCACGAAGTAGCTATACATTAGCCGCATTCTCCCCAAGAAGATTCACTGCTCACAACCCCTACCGGTATGTATAACGGATCGGCGTAGGGAATGCAAACAGAGTTAGCAATTTGCAGGATTCTCTGTTCAAGTTCAACTTTCTTCGCAGTCGGCACCTGGAAAACCAGCGAATCGTGCACCTGTAGCAGCACTTGAAGATCATCCTCAGAGAGATTTTCTTCCAGGGCCTCCCAAATTCGGTTCACCAAACACGCCACACCACTCTGGGGGATTGCCGCCACGGCTTGATTAAACACATTCCCCTCGGGTTTATCGAAGTAAAACACCCGATAGCCGTATCCATTCTCAACATATCTGCGGGTTTTTACTTGATGAATTACATCCTTGTGCCACTTGTCGAGTTCCCAGCACAGCGACAAGTACCAGCGCTGAATTTTTCTGGTTTGGTCAACGTCAAGCCCAATGCGAGGCGCGATACCTTCAGCAGTTCCCAGGTAGTGCGTGCCATGGCACAGGCTTTTGAACAGCTTGTATTCGGGGGAGTTTTTGGATTTGGTGTCATCCTGGTAATATTCCTTCATAATTTCAACATAGGGCTTTTTGCCGGACTTGAAGCAGTTCATCAGCCACTGACAACCTGACTCCCATGCTACGATTCGAGCGTCAGCAGAGTCGAGATCAATGTCGAACATGGTCATGCCAGGATCGGGGATGAACAACTCCCGGATGTTAGGGAGTTCGAGGGAATCTTCGAAGTCTCCGGTATCCCCGCCCTTGGGGATGTTCTGCATGTTCATGCCAGTGCCGAAGGCATTTTTTGAGCTGGCAAAGCGATAGGTGTCGGTGCCCGCTACATTGAACGTGCAGCGCATTCTGCGATCACGGTCGAGCGCGGCGAGGATAAACGTGGAGTGGAACACCCCCAATGAACGGAGTTCGGCCATTCGGCGGATGATGGGCCACAGGATAGGCTCACGTCCACCGAGGGTTTGGAGGGCCGCATCAGCTGTGGTTACTCCTCCGGTTTTGGAGTGCAGAGGGCGGAGCCCCATTTGCCGGTAGAAGAAATCCTGCATCTGCTTTGGCGAGCGGATGTTCAGGGGATAACCGACAATGTTGTGGATGTAGTTTGTGCGGGCTTGGGCTTCATTCATCAGGGACATGGATAGCTCTGCCCGCTTTTTCTCGTCCACGCGCACGCCCCGGATCATGGCTTTCAGCACACGATGGCGAAGGCGCTGCTGAAAAGCATTAACCTCTTCGAGCTTCATCTGCCGCAGCACACTCTTTAGGACATGATAGATGGCGAGAGTGCGGCAGCTGTCAGTGGAGCAATAGCGCCAGTACTGCATTTCGCCTTCACCATCTTCACCTTCCTTCCAAGTGGTGCGGTCATCCTTCCAGTAGAGATGATCCTCGCAATACATGGAGGAGAGAAAACCGAGGTTCTTCGGCATGGATGAGAATGCAGAATGCTGCATAATCATCGTGTCGGCGATGTTTTCAGGGTTGGGGAGGATGCCCCAATGACGCTCGATGTACTGCAAGTCGTAGTTGAAATTCTGGCCAACGAGAAGAACGTTGGGGTGCATGAGGATTCGAACAATACCTGCAACGAGTTCAGCTTCTCGATCGGCGGACCAAAAGCCCTCTGGGTTGTGGAGGGGGGCTAACTGTACACAAAGAGCTTCGGTGTTCGACCATGCAAAGGAAATGCAGGTGATATGCCCACCGCGAGTTTCAATGTCGCAGGCAATGGGGAGCTTCTCGGACGAGTCTCGGATACGGTCGTAGAGACAATCGAGAGCATTAACCATGAGGTCATGCTGGGAATCGGAGTTATTTTCCGCGATTACAAATTTGTAATCGCGGTGGAAAAGCCCTGAAGTTTCACTGTTTCTCACCACTCGCCGGAGGTCATGCACCATCCAGGGCCTACGGCTCCACTGCGTATGGATAATTTCATGGCGAAGGGTCGGGATGACCTTGAACCCTTCGGTCAGCACCGAATCCATGATTGAGCTACGGTAGTTGTAGGAGGAGGTTTGCCCCGTGAGGGCGAATAGCGCCACATCTCCGACCGTGCAAATCACATTGGGTTTCACCCTACGGATTTCCTCTCGCAACTCCATACAAGCATCGAACAACTGCGGGGAGATGTATTTGCCCTGGAAAAACACATGCTGAGGGGTTATGTCTTTCTTTTTCTCAGCAATGTGGTTTGCCCCAGGGAATTGCCGGGTTTTCATCACCATTGTGAGGTAGCAATCATCACGGCGGATGCCTGCCTCCTGCATCATCTTCGTGAGTTCGAAGCCACCCCCGCCGATGAAGGGCTCTCCCCGGCGAAGGTCAAGCTCATGCGGGGCATCCCCCACAATCATAATCTTCGCGTTGGCTGGGCCGGAGGGGGTAATTTGCAATGCTGCCATAATCTTGTCTCTCGAATAGCGTAGAGGAAAAAATACCCGGGGTTGCGGCCCGGGTCAATTCAGGTATTCGGTTGCCACTCTAGAGAACAGCATCGAGAGATAACTTCCCGGCTGATGTCTCTTCGAAGCTTTGCTTTTAATTGGGAGTTCTCTGAACCGAAGATGCTGGAAGTATCTGGATCGAACATCACCTTGGAGGACTGCACTACGATTACTTTATCCGGTTCCCATTTCAGCAATCGAAAAAGATCGCTTTCCATATCACCCTCCCAGAGATTGAAGTTCCTTCATGAGATTGGCGCCCTGCTGAGCAGCATCTGGGGCATCTTGCAGAGATTGGATGCGCTTCAGACACAGGGCGTAGTATTCTGTGTTCATCTCCAAGCCTGTGGCTTCGACCTTCATGGAGTGTGCTGCAGGAAATATCGTTCCGCTGCCAGCGAATGAATCGAGCACTCGATCCCCTGGACGGCACGAGCGCTTAAGCAGGTCCACGTAAAGCGCGACTGGCTTTTGCGCACCGTGCGACATGTTGGCGTCCGCGAAGCTTGTAATAACGTCAGGGTAAATGCCGAGGGTCTTTTTTCTTCCTTTGATTGCGTAGAGAATCATCTCCCACTGGCGGCGAGGGCCATGCTCAGGATGCGGCACGCGGCCGGAGTTCGGCTTCGTGCAGATAAAAGGCGTGCGAGTAACCCACCAGCCAGCATTCTGCATGATGAGCTTCAGCTCATGAAAATTGTCAATGTCACAGAATACATAAGCGTGAGCTTCGGGTTTGGCTACCCGATAGGCCAGAGGTGCCCACTGCGTCATCAGCGAACGCCAGGAGTCGATGTCATCCTTGTAGTGGTGCTCAATTCCTGCGAGTTTGCCACCCCCGTCCCCGAAGGAATCTGCACCCATACCGTAGGGCGGGTCAGTGAGGATGCAGTCGAATTGATTGGGGTCAGTTGCCAGCATCCACCCGAGACAATTTGTATTGAAGGCTTTGTGAAGTTCATGGGTGAAGTCCTTCCCAACTTTCTGGGCGAGTTCAACATTTTTCTTCGACTCCTCAAGTTTCTTGAGGATTTTAAATGCCTCTTCAGTGGTTTTAGCCTTCGCTACTGCGGGGTTGTGGAGATGCTTCGCCACAATGAGGTCTTTGCGAACAGTGTTCTGGAAGTTGCCATCAGAGCGGCCCCTGACTTCCATTGCAGTGTCAGCTACAGTGTGGACCCGACCTTCAGCTTGAGCTTGCTTGCTGCGGAGGGAGTGTAGCTTCGCCATGGCTGCAGAGCGCTCTTGCCAAGTGAGGTCTTTGCGGTGCAGGTTTTCTTCAAGCTCCGCTTCTTCAGCCGCGAGTGGGTCGAGTTGGCCCAAGGTGACGTAGGGGACTTGCCCGTCGGGGACAACCTCGCCGTTGTAGCGCACCTCCCCGCCGAGCATTTGCACCTCATCAATCGCCCGGAATCGCCGCTCGCCCGCAACCAACACCATTTGCCCATCTCGTTCGCGTAGCACGATAGCGTGCATCAGCCCCTTCGAACGAATTCCGGTTGCAAGTTCCTGCATTGCTTGTGGATCGAATTCCTGACGCTGACGGCCTGCGTCGATTACGATAGCACTGCGGTCAATGTACTGATTCATGGTGATGTTACTCTTTCTGCTGTTGAGGGTTTCAGTGCAAAACCCAGCCGGAGCTGGGTTGAGCGGAGGTGCTAGTGGAGGCTGTTTAGCCACCGGCAGATTAGGATGATGAGGAAGGCGAGCCACCACCCCCAACCTGCATCGAACTTGACGAGGAGGAGAACTGCGATGAAGTTGACCATGCGGGGTCCTTAAGGAACAACAGCCCCGGAGGGCTGCTGCATTGAAACTTACTGCTTACGCTGCAACCACTGAGCGCACGTCCGCGAACTTGTTTTCCGGGTCTTTCGGGTCATCGCGATGCGTGACCTGAATCTTTGCCGTGCGGCCCGGCAGCATCTGGAACGAGAACTGCTCCGACGGGTCATTCAGCCCAAGAGCTGCGCGGAGTCGGCCCAGACTGACATTCGTGCCTTCCTTCGTATCCACACCGCCCGAGGCGTCGAGGTCGAGGAAGATGCCCTGCTTCACGCTGACACTTTCGCGACCGGTGGCGGCTTTTGCGCCGTCGTCTTCGACGAGCCAGCTGACTTCGAGCACAACCCGTGTTTCGCTGCCATCTTTCGACTGGACTTGGCGTGCGCCGATCTTTTCGATAACTGCAAAGAATTCGCCCGGGGGGCAGGGGATGACTTTGGTGGAGTTCGAGCCAGCAACAGAGGAGCTGAGGAAGGTATCGGCATCAAAGGACATGGTGAGTTTCCTTGGTTGAGGTTAGGTCGAGAGTGTTTCCCCGACGGATGAATGATAAACAGGGGAGTTCCAGGGTGCAACGAGTTTTCGGCAAGAGAAACAGAGAGAGGAAGGCTGCTAAAAGGGTTTTAAACCGGGATTACAATGGATTAATCGCGGTGGGAAACCACTCCTCCAGTTAATGGCTCTTCGGAAATAGGAGTGGAAAGTAGATGAACGCCGTCACCTCACTCCGTGTGGAAACGAGCACTGCAGGTCCGGCAGAGCACCAGCACGTTCTTGATGCGCTCGCGGCCTGCAATCGGCCGGAAATGGTCGGGCGCGACGATACGCTTTCGACTCGTACGTTGGTCGGCGTCCAGCCGGGAAGGTCAAGGATGTCGGTCATGCGTCAAGCGTCTTCCTTCAGCATGGGCATCGTGTCCGGCGTCAGCGGTTCCGGCGTCAACCCGAAGTTCTTGTAGGAATACGCTTGGTTGGGCGCATGTTTCTCCAGCCACGCTTGAGTGGTGCGTCGGGTTGCCTCCACTGCTGCAGCTTGCGCATCAAATTCTTTCGGGTCAATTTCCATCGCGGCCTCCCTTGGTCAATTGGGCACATTGATTCCAGCCGTCTGCCCAAGCCACGCGGACTTCTTCGCTCACACCTATGTAGGGGCAGTCTTCCGGAGACTTGTAGGGGACTTGTTGACCATCGACTTGTTCAATTGGGGTGTTCATGAACTCTCCTTTTCCACACGGTTTTCCGTTTTATGAGTATACAGAGCTATGTCCGTTTACACACGTTATTCCGAAGAGCCCAGTTAATATTCACTCAATCCTTCCGCCGCGAGATTTCCACTTGCTCAGGATGGGTTTGAAGTCAGCCGGAAGCTTTTCTGAAATGGCCAAATTTCTGGTTTTCACATCAGCTTGCGATGACCCGGTGTTCCACGTGAAGGAAGTCCCAGAGCGCTCAGTCAACACACAGTCGGAAAACATCGGGGGGAGTTTCGGAGCCAACTTTGCCCCGAGGGTTGATACCATCAGCTTGATGCCCCCCAGTATCTCGTCCTTTTCCCGCTCCACGTGAGCGATCAAGACGAAATGGCACCGACAAGCATCCGTCCACATGCGGACAATCTTCTCGATTTGGTCCTGCGCAATGCCCCAATCGCTGACACTTTTAACAGGCTTGCTGCCAACTACCAGAGACATGCTCATCTGAGCCAGCCCGGCCATACCATCCACAACCAGGCAACGGCCAGTGCCCCATTCATCGACACAGCCGAATTTTTCCCCAGTACGGTCATCAGGGAAGTCATTCAAAACTTCCAACATGCTGATAAACCGGTTGTGTTTGCTGCGATTCGGATCGGCGGTCTTAGCCAAGGTATCCAGCGACATGGTGTTGATACGTTTCGCCCCATCGAGCAGATCTTTGAAGCTGGCTTTCGCCGCTGCGAGCTGGTGCCAGTGCAGATTTTCAGGGATCGGCAAGCCTCTATCCCGCCAATAGCCTAAGAGCGTCTCAAGACCCGGCTCCAGGCCCAGATAAAAAACTTCCAACTTAGGGTCAGCGTCAACCAGGGACCCAATGCTGTGGGTTTTACCAGTGCCAGCTGGTCCCATGAGAAGGATGTTCAAACCATTCAACTCAGACAACTCAACTTCACTCATACTTCCTCCACTAATTTAAGATGCAGCCGCAGCTCTCTTTTCAACACCTCCGGCGGAAGTATTTCATAAAGCTCCGGCTCCCATGCCATTATCAGACTCCCGGCTACTACAAACCGACTCGGGCCGGGGTGTTGTTCGCAATGCCCACCAACGATCCGCCACTCTCGCTGCGACCCATCAACCGGCATACGTGCCCAAATTTCTCCGCATGTGGGGCAAAACATAGCATAGGGCTGCGGCTGTTGGGCTTCAGCATGCACGAATCGGAGACGATCTTCGGCGGAACCGAGATAGGTGTTACCGATCCAGAAGTGGCGGAGGTAGGTCACTTGCTATTCTCCCAGGATTTGCGAGCACATAAAGCCTCCCAAAAATCTTTGCTGCGTTTCAAAGTGGTGTGGGCGTCCGATTTTGCCACCCAATATTCGTACTTACCTGCAACAAATTCCCTGACCACGCCACACACCCCGGAAGCCCCCGGCTTGTAATTGCGAGGCCCGACAACGGCAGCCACATAGGCGTATTTCATATTCTCTGCCTGCGTCCCGGCTTTCAGGTGGGCAGGATTGCAGCACCTTGGGGTGTTACACTGATGCATAACGACGGCCCCGGGGGGTAAAAGCCCTTTAAAGGCTTCGTAAGCTATCCTGTGGGTATATAAAACTTTGCCAGTGCGCCCACCAACTTTTACACAGCCGTGTATACCGTTTTTTGTCGGGCCTGTAAAAATCCAACAATCTTCGAATAACTGAACTTTGGGCCATATTTGTGCTGCAAATGTCCAGAGCCAGTCATCCATCGTCATAGCGTCTGTTAAAACAGTTGAAGGCTTTTTCATGTGATTCTCCTTTTGGGGTATCCAATTTTTACATAAATTTGATTGGAGGGACCCCAAAGGGATCACAACATTTTACGTAGCTCTTCTCCAAGAGCTTTCGGATCACCGCTCATCTGCTCAGCTGTTCGGGTTTCAGCTGGAGGAGCCCCTTCTGGGCGAATATGTCCCCACTTGCGCTCATATTCAGCTACAGAAATTTCTTGCCTTTCAAGCGCGTCCCAGACGACTTGGCGAAAGTGAGCCGGGAGCCATTCCTCAGGATTCGAAGCCTTGCAAACTCGCTGGAAGTGGCAACCGCCATACTCCGTGCATGCTCCGTCCAGGTCATAGTCCCAGTATCCCTCCTCCCACATGGAGATCATCCTGCGGATATCCCGGACGGTCTGCGCTTCCCAGCGCTCGATTTCATGCGGCGAGCGATAAGTGGGAACTTCCATCGTGTCGTACTTCGTTTTCAGGATGGAAATTCCGCGAACGATCGTGCCCTGAGGTTTGATCCCTTGCTTGAGTAGAGCCCAATTATAGCCGGTGAATTGGCTGCGCATCTCCCATTGCCGTGACCACGTAGCGCCTAAGCTGCTGGTGGTTTTTTCATCATAGTTCCAAATCCCTGCGGCATGGCGCTTGGCAACCATATCGGACCTGCCAGTGTAAAGAATAGGATGGCCGGTGACAGGATGATTAATAGGCAGGGGTTCAGCAAAGCTAAACTCAATGCCGCGCTTGCCGGATGGCAGTTCGATAGGCTCTGCACCATCACCTCCGAGGGGGTAATTGAAGAGGTAGAATTCGAATGCACCGAGCATGCGCTCAAGGGATTTGGCAGAATCCGGCGGGCATTCGAAGTCTCCATAGGCTTTGGTGAGGGCGATCATGCCCTCGGCTTCAGCGGTGGAGGCGTCTTTGCCGTCGACGTAGAATACTTCTCGGGCGCGCTCAATAGCGGAGGCGAAAGCGCCCCCCGCGACGAGGTGGACGGATTTGGCAACAGGCTTCCAGTGGGAAACAAACGTGTGCTCGAATTTCTTCGGACACGAGCGGAATGTCGCGAGAAGGGTGCTGTCGATCGTATGTGGAAAAAAAGGTTTTATGTAATTCTTGCTCATTACCCTCTCCAGTGAAGGTTATTGATGATCTTAGAGATGCAGGAACGATTAACACCGAATTCTTCGGACAGTCTGATTTGCCGCTCTCCGGCTCTAACCCTTCTGCGAATTTCATCAACCTGATCCTGAGTCAGTTTTGAAGCCCCATGACTCTCGCCACTGAGTTGCCTCCCCTTAAACACTTTATCGCTCACATTATCAGCGTCGGTGCCCAGGAAAAGGTGGTTAGGGTTTACGCATTTAGGATTATCGCACTTATGGCAGACCAGCAAAGCCCCCCGAATCTCACCTACCGCCATGTGGTAGCTCAACCTGTGAGCCAGCCATCGCCGGTTTCGATACGTCAATTGCCCATACCCTCGGGGTGTTAGAAACATTTGCCACTCTTGGCAACCAGTTTCGGGATTCTCTTTTACGCGTGGCTTGAAAAAATCAGGTAGACTATACATAAAAACTCCTTGAATGGGATTTATAGTCTACCACCCCACGGAAACAAAATCAACCAATATTCGGGAACATCGGGCGGATATACATAGCTGTCAGCCCTCGATTGCGAGAAGTTCGTTGATCTGCCCTTGAATCTGGGTCACGCGAGCATTAAAGTCGGCTTGCAGCTGTTTCTTCGCCGCTTCCAACTGCTCGATTCGCAGGGTGTTGTGATCGAGGTTGTCCGGGAAATCAAATTCGACTTCAACGGAACCGATGGCCTGCAGTTCATCATAAGAGTCGTACGGCCAGAGCTTCGGTTCGACCTTCTTGACGTAATGGTAGCTTTCCCCATCCCAGACTTCATTGGGCACGGGGATGATAAAGATAGTTTGCTTGCATTTCATGCGTGAACCTCCTAGCTACAGTTATGGTTACAGGGAAGACCAATCAGCCGGAAGGGGGATTTCCTCGCGAGCGTAGAGATATTCGATCGCGGCCTTCATGATCGCGAGCTTCACATCACTGGTAGCCGGAGGCTTCGGGAGGGTGAGGTTCAGCTGCTCGAATGCTCCTTCGATGTGATTTCGATTGAGTTCGAAACCAAGAGAATCTGTCGCGATAACAGCGATGGTTGCGTAGTTGTCGCCCGCTTGAAAATTGCTGACGTTCTCTTGTACCCAGCCGTAGAGCTTGAAAACCTCAACGTTGGTGAGCTTCTTGTTCTTGCGGGTGTCAGGGGTGGGGTTCGTGGTTGCCATGATAAAAACTCCTAAGTGCGGTTAGGGGGACAACAATTTAAATCCCGAGTTCCTTCAGCAGGTCATCGGTGTTTACATCCTCCGGCCTCTGCTTCTTCGGCTTTGCGGCCGCGCCAGCCTTCGCCCGGATCTTGGGTTTCGGTACATCAAGCTCCGCGCGCTCTTTGCGGATGGCTTCGATGGCTTGCTTCATCTCCTCTGGGGTAATGGTGCCGTCAGCAGCTTTTCGACGCCATTCGAGGATGTTTTCGTTGATGAAGGTGGAGGACATCTCAACCCTCCGGAAAATATTCGTCGGCCTTTTCAAGGGCCAGCCCAGCTTCAACAATCCCATCGTTATTGGCCACAATGAGTGCCCATTCCATCTGCTTGAAAAGCTCTTCTGGAATGAGCACAAATTTCACTCCGTCAATCACTGCTTCTTTCGGATGGTGCATCAGATGCCTCCATGAACACGATCGATAGATTCGATAGCAGCAAGTGCTAAAGCTGCTGCTTTTACATAGTGCTGTCGAATCTTTTCCACATTAACTTCAGGGAAAATGGATTGATAAGTAACAGCGCTGATTTGCTTATCGATGAAGTTGGCCCAATCGTGGAAAGCATGCTTGTCATCATGTGCTGGGCCGCCCCACTGCTTATCTTGTTCATCCCGTTCCTGCAAGATATTTTTCAGAGCAAGTCTCATTTCAGTTTCTCCTAGAGGGTTTTCAACCGCGATTAATCAATAGTAATCCCGGGGGAAAACTAGGTCAATCAAGGTTTACGCCAAATACAGGCACTTTCGAGCGCGGGAGGTTGCCACATAAAGGCATTTAAATGCCTCAACACGGTTCCTGTTGTAGAGCACGTCCTGGAAATCAGTGTAAACATTCTCATACGTGCTGCCCTGACTCCGGTGCGCGGTCAACGCATAGGCAAAGCGCACATCATGGAAAATCTCTTTATGCTCCCAGAATCGCTTCCACAGTCTCGGATTCCCACGCGCCTCAAAGGCCAACTGCTGACTGTCATTGTGAAAATCCTGCGCAGACATAGGATGCACAACCAGCAGCCGAATTACCTGATTCTCCTCCGTCCGACACTTCAACTCCAGCGCGTGGTACTTTGGTTCCAGGGGGTGTTTGCACTCCATCACCCCTTCCACAATGGCTTCATCGTCGGTGCTGAGGAGCAAGTCATCCCCGCGCTCACAGGGGCCACCGGCTACAATCCGATCTCCAGGCAAGAAATAACCCGGCTGCGCCTCTGCCCCAAAGATCGCTGCCCGCGCAATGTCGTTGTAAGCATTGACAGTCACATTCCGCCAGGCAATGATCTTTGAATGCCTGCCATCTGCAAACTCCCCTCGTTGTGCAGCTGCAAAAATTTGCCGCTTGAATTCCGGCTTCGTGATCTTCCACACCCCCTCAACCCCATCATTGTTGCTGACGATTTTGATCGTCGGGGCCGGATGCCAGATTTGCTCACGAATCGCCGTCACCAACTGCAGAATCTGATTGTCATGCCGCATAACCTTCGTCAGCTGCACACCAGAATCCCCTTTCAGGGTTAGTGATTCAGCTTCTTTCACTGGAGGCAGCTGCGCTGGGTCGCCCATGAAAACCACTTTGAGGTTCCATTTCGCGGCAACATCATTCAGCAGCCCAAAGAGATGTGCATTCACCATCGAGGCTTCATCAACCACAATTACATCCACATCACTCAGGTCAACCGGCTTCCCATGTTTGATTTCCTTTGTCTCGCCGTTGGTGTCGACACGCAGTCCAAGGAAGCTGTAAATGGTACAGCCCTGCCCAACTACTTCCCGGAGGACTTTCGCCGCTTTGTTCGTAGGAGCTGTAAACACCACATTCGCAGCCGAAGCTGCAACGCGTCGAGCAACCTCACGCATGCAGGTCGTTTTGCCCGTGCCCGCATATCCCTTGAAAGTGAAGTACCAGTCTGAACACGGATCGGAGATGAATTCCAGCAGCTTCTGGATTGCTTCGAGTTGGTCTGGGATGAAGGGGAAGCTTTGGAGGGGGGCCGGAGCTTCTGCCGGGGAGTAATCGACATGTTGCTGCTCTTGAAGGTTCATAATTTTCTCTAGTCTGTCTCGGCCTGCCGAGGATTGTTAAGGCAGAGGGGGAGCCTCTGCCAATGCCCACATGGGGAGGTGTTATGGGTTGCGGGCGCGCGCTGCGCGTGCGGTGGCGGCGGATTTCGGCGTGGGCTCGGGGGTTTCGATGTGCTCACGCTCATGCACGGGGGTGTAGAAAATCTCCAGCCCCAGCATCTGAGCAATCCGATGCTCCCACACTGCGCCCTTGCTGTTCTGCCAATCGGGGAGCATGAAGATAGCATCGACTTCTGGCAGAGCTTGCACGCAGAAGTGCATGTAGTACTGCCAGAGAGTTTCGTCTGTGATCGGGTCGATCGGCTTTTCGATGTGCTGGGGGTTGAAAATCCGACAGCCCAGGGAGAGAAGCAGCCGCTCCGCAGCAAGAAAGGTGTCTTCGTTGTTATTTGGAATACCTGTTACAGGGCCGGAGATGTAAACAACCTGATTGCTGATTGGCATCGCCGCTTTTGCCGGGTTGAACAGGGGGTGCTCAGCCGGGAATGCCACGCGGTAACCGGAATCGAGCTGGGAAGGCTTCACCCAGCAAGAGAGGCTGGCATTTTTTCGTTCGATGGGGATCATTGCTGCTCCAGAATCTCTTCGATTTCAGCGGCTTCGCCATCGAGCTTCAGGAAAAATTCCCGGAGCAGCCCTTCAACGAAGGTGGATTTGGCCCCGTGAGGTACGCGTTCTTCAACTTCGGAGAAGAGATGACGCGACAGACGGTCATTCAAGTCAGCCGGGATGCAGCAGCCGAAACGAACGGGGCGGACGGTTTTGGCAGGACGACCCAAGATTTATTTCTCCTTAAGCGATGCGCCAAATGCGAAGAGAATCACCCTCACGTCTTTGGCAAAATTTAAAACCAGTGGTTCTGGACATGTTAGAGGCTACAGGCTTTCTGACGTAGGGGATTTTGATGCTATCCCCGATTTCCATCGCCCGGGCCGCCACCATTACAGGTGATCTACCCTTTCTCGGCAGTTCCGGGATCGGAACCCCTTTCTCTATGAGAAGGGCCGTATGTCGAATGACTTCGGGCATCACACAATCTCCACTTCAGCTTCCCCCCAGCCTTGAAACTCTCTACAATTGCTGCAGATCGTCACACGCTGGGTTCGGATTTCAACCCTTTTCGGCAGCCCGTCATACTCATAGGCTCCTTCCGGTTTGACCAGGTTTTTGATTCGAAGTCTCGGATTCTCCTTCTGGATGAAAACCCCTTCGGTGTGGGTGTGCTCGCTGCCGCAGGAGCAGATTTGCGTATGCTGGAGTAGCACAACCGCAGTGCGAAACCAGCCTTCTGCGCGGAGCTTGAACTTCAAAACGTCAGCTTGGTGCTCCGCGCGTTCTGCTGCATTCATGAAACCCACATTTGCTGCAGCCCCGTTTGCCGCAATGGGCTTGCCCTTGTGGGAGGCTTTTTGAGCAGATTTGAGCTTTTTGATCTCTGTAGCGAGGGAGACGCTTTCTTCGAGAAGTGCATCGAGGTCAAGGTCGTCACTCATTTCATCCCCCGATGTGTTCCGACTGGATGCCGGCAGGTCAGGCGACCAACCTTGCGAGAGAGCTTTGAACCAGCTGGATTGGTTCTGAAGGAATGGCCTTTGCGCGAAAGTTTTTTTGGATATCGCCGGATCATCGAAGGGCTGCGATAATCAGGGCTATCAAAATTGCCCAGCACACGATCGAGAGCGGCATTGCCACTAGCAAGCATCTGAGCGATAATCGGTCCGAGGCGTGATACATACATTGCAACCCCCATTTCAGAGTAAAACTACGTGGTGGAGATTGTATTTTGCGGTGAGGTGGGGGAGGAATGCAACTCAGTTTTTAATCTACCGTGATTACTCTGGATTAATCGCGGTGGAAAACGCCCCCCAAGTAGAAAGCCCACCTAAACCCCGCACGGCTTAGGTGGGCTGATCGGAAGTCACAACCCAAGAGGGTCTATTCCGAGGAGAATGTGGTGAGATAAAACAGGCCCCCATAAGGGAGGGTTTCGAAACAGAGGGCTTTGCGCACCATAGGCAGCGACATAGACGAGAGCGACGGACTCACGTGGATGTCTGCAACCGGACCCCAGCCGGTTACGCCTGTTTTACCTCAAAGGAAGGATCGGTCCATTAATAAATGGATAACGCTTTGCACACGCCTGTTAGGTGGAAGCTATCCACTTTATCCAATCCTTCCTTTGAGGGGGCTGCACGCAAGGCCGGCTATCCCGAAGGTCCGACCACCCTGCTGCAGCCCGGCTCCCATCCTTTTGATAACCCAGCCATGGGTCGCTGGGAAACCTTCTTACTCTTCGCCGGTCAGCTCGTCCAGCAGCGCGCCCGAGTCGATTGTATTGTCCTTCTTCTTCGGCTTCTTCGCCGCTTCCAGACGTTCGATCACCGGCTTCAGACTCGGATTGTCGCGCAGAGCCAGCTTCTCTGCATTCGTCTTGTTCGACAGGAAGGCCTTGATTGCCTCCGGCGTCTTGCCCGAGACTTCGACCAGAGCTTTCGCGAGAACCGACAGACCGGCCAGGGCGTTGCCTTCGCCACGCGTGCGTTCTGCACCCCACTCGCCGCGCGACAGACGTTCGATCAGTTCTTCGATAGCGAGGACTTGATCTTCGATATCTTCAAGGCCTGCAACCTCATCGCCGAGCTTCTGCAGCATGCCGTGTGCAGCGAACTTCGCAAACAGCGGGTTGTTGGCGCTGAGCTTGAAGGCGCGCGTTTCGCCGTTGATGAAGTCGAGGGTGACTTCGACATCGAAGCCATCAGCCGAGATGTCGGCGTTCTTCACCAGTCGGCGCTTGCCCGCGAATTCCACCTGACGACCATCGGTCATTTCCACGGTCTGCACCGTGCGGGCCTTCTTCGTTTGCACGGCCTGTTCAGCCATCTGTTCGAGTGCTTCGGACATTCAAATTCTCCACAAGGTTTGTTAGTTCCCGACTCGTCGGGGCTAGTACGTGTTCGAGTGAGTTCACTATATCCGCGGTGCGTTCAGGGAGTCAACGAGTATTTCATCAACCCTTGGCGGCACGTATGCGCGCGAGGGCGTTGAGGTTGCTATCGAGAGGTGAGGCGGGGCGTTCGGTCGTGTTGGCGGTGGGGTTTAGCCGGTCGAGACCGAGTGCAGAGCGGAGAGCCGCGCTAGTTGCGTCATCATTCCGGCGATAAAACACCAATGCGCTACCGGCTATGCGGATCGAGAGGGAGTCGCACATGGCTACGAGGTCTGGGCGCGCGGCGGAGTTTTTCAAGCACTTGAAATAGGCATAGCAACGGAAGCGAAGCTGGGCCGCAATTTTCGGAGAATCGAACTGAATGGTGTAATCCTCGGAACCGCTGCAAAGAGTGTGGTCTGCACGGGTGAGGAGGGATTCAAACTCCGGGCCGAAGTCGCGGAGAGAGTAGATTTTTGGCACGCTGAATGCTCCATCGAAGAGGGGTTAGCCGGAGTTTACCCCATGCGACGGGGGAGTTTCCCGGATTTTTCCTCGATGGGAAGCAGTTTGTTTCACGTGAAACGAACAAAGCCCCTGAACGGGGCTAAGAGAGAGAGAGAGAGAGGGATGAGGCGTGGCGAGAGGTTAGCGAGGGTAGCGAACCCCACTGCGCGCCTCTAGGGCTTTCGTGCTAGCCCCCTTGATGTAGTCCTGCACCATGGTCATTGCATGCTCGAAGCCCATGATCCACATTGCACGTTCGCTGACCGACCATTCTGCTGGAGCATGAGCGGCGGGTGATTGCAAGGAAGCTTCAACGAGATGGAGAAGGCCCGGTGAGGCGAGAGAAGCCCGCTTGACTTCGATGTCGTGAGGGGTGGTCATTTGCACTCCTGAATAGTCCAGCCGGGGTGATTCGCGAACGATTGTACGGGGCCACATTGATGGGCATTCCACCGGGCGTAGAGGAATTCTGCACCTTCAGCGATCCGATGGGCGAACCCACACGTAATGAGGATGGTGAGGACAATGGACCAATAGAGTTTGAACATTGCTGAGAACCTCCAATTATTTACCGCGATTACTCTATGTTAATCCCGGTGGGAAACCCATTTCATTCAGTTAAAAAACCCATGATGCACCAACCAACACAGCCCCACGAAAAACAGAATGAGGCTGGAGATGGATTTAATGATGAACATGGCCGCTGCTCACCACGGGCGCTGATTCGTCAGCCCGCGCAACCACAGCCACGCACCATAGGTAACGGGCACGGTACATTCCGCAGCGCACTTTCGTTTGTATGCGATGTAATTCACAAATGCAAATGTTGATTCGAGCATTGCCCCCCTCCGGGGATAAAGAGATTTTAATCTGAATGGGGCGAGTGGTCAATTCAGACTCGCCCCGGGTTTGTCACTCTTCCACCGGAGCCGGGGCGAGCTTCTTCTTTCTGGTGCGGGTGTTGGGCTTCTTGGGAGCTTCAATGAGAGCCGCGCCATTGCCCGCATCGGGATCGCCGCCATCCTCAATGCCCAATTCGCCCAGCAATTCATCCGTATTCACGCCATTGGATACGGTCGCAGCCGTCAATTCGGCAATGATCGCAACCACGCGCGGGTTTTTCTTCAACGCCGCACGCTGCTCTTTGGTCTTTGCACTGAGGAAGTCCTTCACATAAGCTTCATCCCGCCCGGTCATGACAATGAGAGCGCGAACGAGGATGTCATTGGACTTGGGGGTGGATTCGCCCGCTGCACCACGCCCCTCGTTCCATTGACCGTCCGGTGACATGAGCCGATCAGCCACCTTCTTCACGGCGGCATATTTGTCTGCCACCGATGCGGGTTGCCCATTCTCCACATTGCGGGAGATCGCTGCGGCATCAACGAGCTTTTGCTTCAGCCCGTGGAGAATCGCCATATCGCGGATTTCCGGGCGGAGCTTATTTGCGTCGATGATGATTTCCTGCCCACCCGAGAAGGTGAGCGTGAGCGTCATTTTCGGCACGAAAAGGTCAGCGGAGATGGTGGAGTTCTTTGCCATGATAATTAGCCTCTGTTTCATTGCCCCATCGGGGCGAATTCGCGAGTCGGTCGCGCACCGGACTTCATGTAGATCAGTGTACAGCAAACTGCAGAGTGTGTGATTGATATTTGCTATCGAGCCAGCTGGTCAACCACTATCGCCACAACACACACAACCCAAGCATAGATGATGAATACGCCGATTGCCTCATGTCGAGCCGCGCCACGTTGCATGTTGTTGGCCTCTCGCCAGCCAATAGAATGATGGTGATGTTTCATGCAGCCTCCATAATGGGTTTTGTGCCGGGATTACTCTATGTTAATCGCGGTAGAAAATCATATCTACCAAGCTTCCTTCCGCATCTCTACTTCGAAAAGATGGTCGGCATGTCGCCACGATACGCGCGGAGTGCTTCGGTCAGCCCGGGGGAGATGTTCCACAATCCCGCCGAACGAAAAAACAAGTTGTTTGTACAATTCCGCAGCCGCTTTTTGGGTCATACCGCTAACAGCGCCGGAGCGAATGTAATGCTCTTCTAAATCCATCGAAGCTCTACGTACCGTCCATTCAACTTTGTAGGTCGTTTTCATGTTCCTCTCACATCGTCCAGATTAATCCCACAATCCCAGCCGCAATCAACATGCACAGAGCCAGCACTAGAGTGATTGCGGCGAGATCGCCTTGAGTAATGCCTAGATCACGCATCGAAGAATCCCGCACACATTTAATTACACCAGTAACCCAGCTCAGTTGCGGGCCACACTGCGCGTTCCCAAAACGTTTTGAAATCATAAAGCCGCTGACCTTTTCCCCCACGTCGGTTCCAGAAGTCTCTGTATTCCATATAGACAATCAGTTTCATCTCAATTCCCCTTCGTTGTTAACCTTTGCTGCCATTGTAGATCTGCTCAGCTATGTTGTCGATGGTCGAGACTACATTTAATTGTAACTGGCGACCGGGTAAGTAGCTCCGGCGAACATGAGCAACACGGACTGAAGAGACATAGTAGAAGGAGACATTGGGGAATCAGGACGTGAACATAGCCTCGCGTGGCACCATCCCACCCCCATCTCCCACCACTCCCCTCCTATACCATACTCACTCACGCTTCCGCAGCCTATCTATATATAGTAGTAGTGGCGAGTGTGCAAGGTCCATTGAGGCTGCAATCGTTGACTCGTCAACTAGTTCGATAATTGGACGTTATGTCAAATGCGGGCTGGCTGATATATCAACGGGGGAGGGGGAAAATTTCCTCCAGCAATGAAAATTTGCAAGGCACCCCCCTATTTTTTCTGAAATTTTTCAACTCTCTCAGAACCTGACTCGATTTTCTATTCTTCTTCTTGTTCTTCATCGACTGTGTTGCGGGATTTTTTCTGTTTACTACTTACCCGCGCGCCAGTAATCGTAAAATGCAATCGCGAGAGTAGCGAGACCCCCTGCACTCCCCATTTCCCAATTTCTAAAAATTTTTTCAGTAATTTTCTCCCCATTTCCTACCGTGATTACTTTTTATTAATTTATGCAGAAAATTCGCTGAATAGTTGTTCTGCCCCTACTTGCCGCTTCCTCCTGGCAGTCCGGCTTCCCTTTCTGCATTTTCTATGTCACAGTGCAGCCATTCTTCCACCCTTTGAGGTGCCGCAATGTCTGAAGCTACTTCCCGTGCCCCGCTTCGGCTGAATTACAGTCATGAAGCAATGATTGACCTGATCTTGGCCGAGCCCTCGGTCACAAATAAAGAACTTGCGCAGATCTTCTCCTACAGCGAGGCATGGATCTCCCATATCCGCAATGCTGACAGCTTCCAAGCTCGAATCGCAGAGCGAAAAGCCCTGGTTGTCGATCCTCGTATTCGGCAGAATCTCGAAGACCGCCTCGCTCATGTCGCTGCTTCCTCCATCTCCAAGCTCCAAGAGAAGCTTGAAAGCCCAGATGCTTCTGCAGCTCTCGCTCTCGATGCGCTGGGTGTCGCTGTGCTGGGGCTTCGCTGATGGGCAACTCCGACAGTGATTTCACGGAGCTGGTGCAGTTGCTTGCCGATGGTGAAGCAGGGAAACTGGCTGGGGCTGAGGTGCCTGTGGTACCCCCGCCTACGGCGGCGTGCACTGGCTTGTCTGTACCCCTCCAGTTCACTTTCCCGGCGCTGATTGATGTGCTGATAAACAACCCCAGCTTCTCTGCGCAGCAAGTTGGAGAGTGCTTTGGACAAGGTGCGGGCTGGTTCACTCGAATTCTAGCTACCAAAGCCTTTCAGGATGCGCTTGACCCAGTTCGGCACATGATTGCCAATCCTGACTTTTCGATGACCCTCGATGAGCGCTTCGCAGCATTGACGATTCAGAGCGTCTCTGTCCTGCAGGATAAAATCGAGAAGAATGGGAAGGCTCTGCCAGACCTGACTGTGGTGAAGATCGCTGAGTTGGGAGTGAAGGCTCTGGGAATGGGGCTGAAGAAGAAGGATGAAGAGGACTCCAAGCCTGCTGAAGCTGCTAAGAACAGCTCTGAGCTAGTTGCAGAACGGATCATGGCGGCAATGGCGAAGCAAAAGGCAGCAGCTACTTCTGATGCTGTTGATGTGGAAGTACGCGAGGTGAAGAGTGGCAAATAGCCTGCAGACCCAACTGAAAAAGACTGAGCTAACAGCAGAGCTGATTGAAGGCTTTGCTGTCACTTACTTATACTCGGGGCTGGATGAGCCGAAGCCTACTCCACAGTTCCATCGCGAGGGCTGGCAACTTTACTGCTCGCCGAAGGTTCAATGCAGCGTCATTGCACCTCGGGGACATGCGAAAAGTTCTGCTCTGACGCATATCTTCATTCTTGCGTCTGTGCTGTTTCGCTCTGACAGCTATGTTATTCTCATTTCCACCAATGAAGAATTGGCGATTGAGCACTTAGGGGATATCACAAGGGAGCTGACTGAAAACGAGGAGCTGATTAATGACTTCGGAATTAAAGGATTTATCACCAATTCTAAAACTGAAATCATCGTCGAGTTCAGTGATGGACACCAATTTCGCATCCTTGCCCGAGGGTCTGGTCAGAAACTGCGCGGACGAAAATGGCGTGGTATGCGTCCGGGCCTTATTGTGTGCGATGACCTTGAAGATGATGAACAAGTTGAAAATAAAGAGCGACGTGAAAAATTTCGAAAGTGGTTTAATCGAGCCGTCATACCAGCTCTGCGTCGCGGCGGGAAAGTGCGAGTCCACGGGACCATCCTGCATGAGGATTCCCTCTTAGCCCGCTTCCATCGCCAGACCCGCGAAAACAAATCCTGGGAAGTCCTCTATTACAAGGCCCACAAAGCCTATGATGACTTCAGCGAAATTCTCTGGCCGGAACAGTTCACTGAAGCAGACCTCCGTGCAATTCGTCAGCGCTACATTGATGATAATGACGCCTCTGGCTATTCCCAGGAATACCTCAATGACCCGTATGATAACACTGACGGCTACTTAAAGAAGGAATATTTCCAGCAAATGGAAGATGAGGACTTCGAAGAGAACGTGCAGGTTTGTGTGGGCGTTGACTTTGCCATTTCAAAGAAGGACAAGGCCAATCGAAGCAGCTTCACCTTCGCTGGCCGCACTGTTGCCAACAACTTGCACTTCTTCCACCAGGATAAAGGTCGCTGGGGCACCGATGAGATCATTGATAAGATGCTGCAGTATGAGAAAGATCTTGAACCACAGGTTTGGTTCGTGGAGGATGGGATTATCTGGAAAGCGATCGAACCCATTCTCACCGCAGAAATGCGTCAGAAAAATATCTTTCTCAATGTCGTGGCCCTTCCTTCTACCAAAGATAAGGCCACTCGCGGGCGTAGCTGGCAGAAGCGAATGAAAGCTCTCACCTGCAAGTTCGACAAGCAGGCTGAATGGTACGCTGACTACGAACACGAATGCCTGCGATTCACCGGCTATTCTGATGCTGTCCTGGATGACCAGTTCGACTCTTCTGCTATCCTCTCCCGGGGTTTCGATTCTCTCCCGATGGTCACTGAAGAG
>Ga0335083_10001469_pt1 | contig 32328 bp, 34 predicted proteins | sample Lox_Sample_42_FD_206716 | JGI IMG/M metagenome (GOLD analysis project Ga0335083, IMG submission 206716) | Soil microbial communities from Loxahatchee National Wildlife Refuge, Florida, United States - Lox_Sample_4.2 | ecosystem: Environmental > Terrestrial > Soil > Wetlands | place: USA...
CCCCTTGGTTGCCGCCGTCTTGCCCGCCGGCTGTGCCACAACGAAACTGGTCGATTGGAACAGCCGCATCGTCGCTTACACTTTTGACCCGGCGATCACCGAACTTGGTCCCCCCGACAAACAGGCCCGGCTCAGTGACGGCAAAACGGTGGCCGAATGGGTCACCGGCCGGGGTGGCGGTAACAGTGTCAGCGTCGGCATGGGCGCGGCGCCCGGCAATGCCGGATTTGACGCAAGCCGCAGCGTCGGCAGGAATTACAGTGACCGGGCACGGATGCTCAGGTTCAATCCGAACAACCTATTTGCGGCGTGGTCAAAGAATCATTGAAAGAGTACCATAGGCGTATGACAATAAAGACATGAAAAGCAAAATCATTCCGGTCTGTTTGTTAACGGCCGCTGCGGGAACTCTTCTCCTGATTTCGGGTTGCAGCTCCGCCAAACCCGTCACCACCCAGGAGGCGAATTATCCGGTGGACAAAATTAATGTACAGAGCTTGTTTCGTGAAAATTGTGCCACCTGCCACGGCCAGAACGGTCGCGCCCGGACTTTCCATGGTTGGATTCTTGGCGCCCAGGATTTCCAAAATCTGGAATGGCAGGTGGCCACCACGGACAAACAGATTGTCGATGCCATCCGGACCGGACCGGGGCCAATGCCGGCTTTCGCAGATAAATTATCTTCGTCTGAAATTGAAGCACTTACAAAGTATGTGCGCACCTTCAGGCCGGACGAATAGGATTCAAAGCGTGGGAAACCAAACGGAACCAAATGTCGTTGGCAGGAAAAATGCATACGTTTAAATTTCATCAATGAAAACGAACGCCGTCGCGAAAGTCTCGCTGTTGGCTGTAATGTCTTTGGCCATGGTTCTGATCAACGGTTGCGCCACGGCCCCGCCGGTGGATTGGAACAGCCGCGTGGGACATTACTCCTACGCTCAGGCCATCAATGAGCTTGGCCCGCCGAACCGGCAAGCCCACCTCAGCAGTGGAGCGACAGAGCTCAAATGGTTCGTCCCGGCCGTTGGCACTATCGGTACGCCCAATAACAACGTGAACAACGGTTTCAACGTGGTCCCCAATATTAATCCCGGCGGCTTGAGCAACCGCTATCTGCAATTGACCTTTGATACAAACGGCGTGCTGGCCGCCTGGTCGAAAAATTATTGAGTCAATTGAGCGCCACGCCGCGGCGGATGTAGGTCGGAATATCGAGGTCTTCGCCCTTGTGAATGGTCGGCTCGCTCTTGTCGAAACGGCCTCGGGAAATAATCTGCAGCGGCAACTGGGTCTGGCGCGGTTTGAGTGGCGCTTTCCGGCCGCGCGCACTGCCGTGCCGGGCCAGCGCTTGCTCGCGTTGCTCCAGGCTGAACCCCGACGACGGCGCACCTTCGACGTGGTCTGCGGCGACACGCCGGCCGCGCACGGTGCGGGACGCGGACGTGTCCGCGCATTCCACAGATTCCGCCGCATTATCCGGCAATTGCGCCGACGGCAGGGCGCCGGTTTGTTTTGCCGCGATGACGGTTACGGAGAGATGGGTTTTCATTGCTTCGTCCACGGTCGCACCCATGATGACTTTGGCGTGTTCGCAGTGACGGTTGATTTGTTCCATCACGCGGTTCACCTCGGCCATGGTCAAATCCTTGCCGCCCATCATGCTCACCAGCACGGCATCGGATTCCGCCAACACGCGGCCTTCCTCCAGCATCGGATGATTGAGCAGTTTTTCCACCACTTCGCGCGAACGCGCCGGGCCGGAAGCTTCCACGGAGGCAAACGCGCTTTCGGAATGGCGGTTCCGCACCAGTGCGCACAAATCGTCAAAGTGAATCTGAATCAAGCCGGGCCGCGTGAGCAACCGCCACACGCCACGCACGCCTTCGACCAGCAGTTCGCCGGTAATCCGGAACGTCTCGAGCACGCTCGTGTTTTCGTCAATCAACTTGAACGTTTTCTGGCACGGGAGGCAAATCACGCCGTCGGCGACCGCCCGCAGCTGTTCCAGGCTTAGCTGGGCCTGTTGCTGGCGGCGATTGCCTTCGCACGCAAACGGCAGCGTCACAAAGGCCAGCACCAGCGCGCCGTTTTCCCGGGCCGCCCGCGCCAGCACGGGCGTGATGCCGCTGCCCGCGCCGCCACCCAGACCGGCGACAATCAAAACCACGTCCGTGCCTTCGCAGGCGGTTTTGAGCGTGGCGAATTGCTCCTCGGCAATCGCGCGGCCGCGTTCCGGGTCACCGCCCGTGCCCAGGCCGCGCAGCAGCTTCGTTTCGAGATGAATTTTCAGGGCGACGGTCGAGCCCGCGAGGGACGCCGCATCGGTATTGACCGCCACGAAACTTGCGCCCGTGAATTCCTCCCGGTTCATCGCCTCCAACAGGCTGACGCCGGCGCTGCCGACGCCGATGATTCTGGCGGCGCGCATTCCGGTGGGTTCGAGCATGCCCGCAGGTGATTGGGTTTTGGTTTTCATGCAGGTGGCATTCAGGGTCGTTGCAGGAAACGGCGCAGCGGGTTCTTGAAGCCCCACCCAATCGACGCCTTGCCGGCACGTTTGGCCGTCTTGAACGAACCAAATTTAACCAGGCCGATGGCGGTAAAAAACTCCGGCTGATCGAGCGCGGATTTGAGGCCGCTGATGGAATTGGTCTGGCCGATGGACACGGGCATTTGCAGGACGTGCTCGGCGAGTTTGGCAATGTGCGGAACCCGCGCGCCGCCGCCGCCGAGAAAAACGCCCGCGCGCAAATAATCATACAACCCGGCCTGTTCCAGGTCCTGTGCGACCAGCTGGAAAATCTCCTCCAGCCGCAGCGACATGATGCGCTGGAGGTGTTCAACGTTGACGGTCTTGAGCGGCAGGCCGAGTTCGTTGGTAATGGTGACGGTCCGGCCCTTGATTTTCTCATCCAGCAGGGCCGAGCCGTGTTCGAGCTTGAGTTTTTCCGCGCGGCTCAAGGGCACCTTCAAACCGTACGCCAAATCGTTGGAAACATGGTCGCCGCCCACCGCCAGCACGCCGGTATGGCGAATGACACCGCCCGCGTACACGACGTAATCGGTCGTGCCGCCGCCAATGTCAATGACCAGCGCGCCCAGTTCCTTCTGCTCGCTGGTCAGCAGGGCGAGCGACGAGGCGAGGCCGTTGAAGACAATTTCGTCCACTTCCAATTGCAGACCTTTCACCAGGCGGATCGCGTTCTGCAACCGGTTGGTGTTGCCGTGCACCACATGAACATCCACTTCCAGGCGTGAGCCCAGCATTCCGACCGGGTTGGTCACCCCATCCTGGCCGTCCACAAAAAAATGCTGGCGGATGGCGTGGACGACGTTGTTTTCGGTGGGCAAATTGATGGCCTTCGCATTTTTGATCACGTCCTGCACGTCGTCCCCGGAAATTTCGCGATCGGCCGAAACCACGGGATGGACGCCGCGATTGTTGAAGCCGCGGATGTGCCCGCCGGTCACGCCGAGATAGACATTGCGGATCTCCACGTCGGCCATCTGTTCGGCCTCGACGATGGCATTACGCACGTCCTCCTCGGCCTGGGTCGTGTCCGCGACCTCGCCCTTGCGCACGCCGCGCGAACGGGCCTGGCCAAGGCCGATGATGTTCAGTGCGCCGTCGGCGCCGCGCTCGCCCACAACGGCGCATACCTTCGACGTGCCGATTTCCAGACCGACGATAATGGATGAAACGTCAAACATTTTTCCTCCGGACAGGTGGGGGGTTGTCTTGCCGGGGCAACGAGACCGGCACCGCACCGGCTTCCATCCAACGAACCGGCACGTTGTTGGAAACCGCCAGGTTGACGGTCGCAATCGCCCGGTTCATGCGTTGTCCCAGATCGTAAATTTCGCGCCAGCGTCCCAATTGTTGATCCAGGTTGTCGAGACCAAAAGTGATTTCGCCGCCCTGGTCCGTGGTCGCCACGACCACGCCCGGTGACGACACGTCAATGCGCCGCAGGTTCACCAGCCCGGTCATTACCGAACGGTTGAACGCGCCGATCAACTTTAACGCCGCCAGCACCTGGGGCGATTCCACCCGCTGGCCCGGCTGTAATTGATACACGTTCAATCCCGCAATCACCGGCAATTGGTCTCTGATTTGCGCCAGGGGAATGACACACAGCCGGGGGTCGAGCGGTTGCATGACGTAACCTCCCGCATCGAGTTGAAAGACCGAGACCTCGATGCCGCCGGCCGCGCCGGCGCGCGGCACGTCCACCTGCGCGACCGGCGGCCGCTCCGTCACGCGAATCCGCAACGTGCCGGGCAACACGCGCTCGACAGAAACCGAATCGATGGTCGAGACGAGCTCGAGATTTCGTTTCACCGACACCAGGTCCAGCGCCATCAGATTGACCCCCGGTTTCACCCCCGACCACCGGCGCAACTGGTCCGGCGCGATGATGCCGTCCGTTTGCACGTCCACCCGCCGGATGGCGAATTCAGAATTTTCATAAACGAACTTGTCGAGGGTCCACTCTCCCACACGCCAGAAGAGATAGAGGCCGAAGCCGGTCCCAAACGTAACGGCCAGCGCCACCGCCCCCAGCCGCAGGCGCGTCGCCCGCACCTGGCGTGAACGCAGTTTCACGTCGAGCACGTGCCGGTGGCTCGATCGCCGGTTTTTTTGTTCGCGTCTAAACCACATAAACGGACAGTTAAACAGGTTAAATGGCTAAATCCGCCGAATCATCAGACGTGGTGCGCCATGTGCGCTCGTTCCAGTGCCAGATCCACCATGCGCTGGCAAAGCTGCGAATAATTCAATCCCGCCGCCGCCGCCGCCTTCGGCAACAAACTCGTTTCTGTCATACCCGGCAAGGTATTGACTTCCAGCACCACCGGTTCGCCTTCGGCCGGCACCATCACGTCCACCCGCGCGTAATCGCGCCCGCCCACGGCCTGGAACGCACCGAGCGCAGCATCCTGAATCCGCCGGGTCGTTGCCGGGTCGAAGGACGCCGGGCAGAAATACTCCGTGCAACCGGCCGTGTATTTGTTGCGATAGTCATAGCTGCCGACCCTGGGCCGGACTTCCACCACCGGCAACGGTTCGCCGGCCAGTATGCCGACCGTGCATTCACGCCCAATGACCTTTTCTTCGACCAAAACTTCCGAATCAAACTTCAGCGCCCCGGCCAATGCATTCTGCCAATCCTCGACCCGTTCCACAAACTGTAATCCAACGCTGGAGCCTTGCCGCACCGGCTTGACCACCAACGGCGGCAGCCAGCCCTTCGGCCAGGGAGTTTTGGCCGAATTCATGACCAGGAATTTCGCCGTGGGAATTCCGGCTTCAAGGCAGCGCCGCTTCGTCAACACCTTGTCGAAGGCGATGCGGCTCGCCTCGGCATCACAGCCGGTATACAAGACGCCCAGTTCATCCAGGCGCCGCTGGACCGTTCCATCCTCGCCATACGTGCCATGCAACGCCAGAAGCACCACGTCCATTTCCGGCGGCAAATCGAAGTCGCCGTGCAGCGGGTCCACTTCATAGACTTCGTGGCCGAGCGAGCGCAACGCTTTCGCGATCGCCGTCCCGGAACGCAGCGACACTTCGCGTTCGGCACTCGGGCCGCCCAACATCACCGCAATCTTAAGTTTGATGCTCATTCCTCACCGACGATTTCCACTTCCGTTTCCAATTCGATGCCGCGTTCAGTTTTCGCCCGTTGTTTAAGCAAGTCAATCAACTCCAAAACGTCGCGCGCCGTCGCTGAACCGTCGTTCACAATAAAGTTGCCGTGCTCGGGGGAAACCACCGCCCCGCCGACGCGCGCGCCTTTCAAGCCCAGTTCATGCACCAGTTTTCCCGCCGGAATCCGGGCGGGGTTTTTAAACATGCAACCGGCGCTGGGCGCGGCGGGCTGCGAGGCCCAACGCTTTTCGCTGTACTCCTCCATGCGCGTTTCAATCTCTTCGCGCGGCGCCGATTTGCATTTAAACACCACGCCGAGGGCGATGTGGTTTTTCAAGGTGGCACAACTGCGATATTCCACCGCCAGTTCCCCGGGCGCGAGCTGGCGGATGTGGCCGTCAAAATCCATGAGCCGGACCGATTCAACGACGTCGAAGGTCTGGCCACCCATGGCACCGGCGTTCATGCGCAAGGCGCCGCCGACGCTGCCCGGAATGCCTTCAAAAAACTCGACACCGCTCAAATTGTTGCGCTTTGCCTCCATGGCCACGTTCCTTAACTTCGCACCCGCACCGCAGCACAGACGTTCGCGGGTGACCTCGATCCGGCCAAAATAAGCGTGCGCCAGACAGACAACCACGCCACGAACACCGCCGTCGCGCACCAGTAAATTCGAGCCGCGGCCCAGTACAAACAGGGGCGCCCCGTGGACGCGGCACGTCTTCACGACCCCGGCCAAATCCGCTTCCGACGCCGGTTCAACATACAGGTCCGCCGGCCCGCCAACCCGCAGCGTGGTATGCTTGGCCAGCGGTTCGTTGGGGCGAACAACCGAGTAGCGCGAAACGCACCCGGCCAATTCGACGGCAATATCAACTTTGTTGGGTGCGGGCATTTCCAAAATTGCGTTCATGCGGCGCTGATGTGTTCCTGTTTCGGTTCTCCAGCGCGCGGCAGCTGGATTCCAGGCTTCAGCCTGTTTTCTTTCGGCAAGCTAAAGCTTGAACTCCAGCACGCGCTCAGGATGTTTTCGGCAATTTCTTCCGCCGCCCGGGGTGCATGCCACCGGGCGAGGGCCGTTTGCATGGAGGCGCGGGCGGTCTCGTTTTCAACCAGTTCACGCAGCAAGGTCGCAACCCCTTCCGGCATCGCGTCTTTCTGTTCGAGCAGCCGCGCCGCTCCGGCGGTCTCAAACGCGCGGGCATTATGGAATTGATGGTTGTCCGCCGCCGCGGGAAAGGGAATGAGCAGCGACGGCAAACGCACCGCCGCAATTTCCGCCAGCGATGAAGCGCCGGCCCGGCTCACGGCCACGGTGGTGGCGCCCATTGCCAAATTCATTTCCGCCAGAAACGGTTGAACGACGGCCTTTATACCACGATCGGCATAGGCCGCTTTAACCTTCTCAAAATCATTCGTTCCGGTGAGATGAATAAATTGGAGCGCGGACAGCTTGTGCGCGTGTTCCACGACCGGCCGGAATTGGCTGGCAAGCTGTCCGCGCTCCTGCAAATGCGGCAGGGTGGCCAGCATGATTTCGTTAATGCCACTCGCGCCCTGGCTGCCGCCCATGACCAGAATGGTCGGGCGATGCGGATCAAGACCGAGGGCGGCACGGCAGTTTTCGATTGCCGGGTGCCGGGTGCCGGGTGCCGATTTTTCGAAATCGAATTCCGGGCGAACGGGCGTGCCGGTCGCTGTCACTTTTCGTGTTTTCAACCGCGCGGCGGCCTCGGGAAATCCCACAAATGCCTCGTTCACGAACCGCGCGAGAAAGCGATTGGCCCGACCGGGAATCGTATTGGACTCATGCAGGAAAGTTTTCGCGCCCAAGCCTTTCGCCGCCAAAACCGGCGAAGCGCTGGTGAACCCACCCATCGCCAGGACCGCGTCGGGTGGGCATCGACGAAAAATATTCCGCGCGGCGAACAGGGCTTTCACAAAGCTGCTGGCGAAGGAAAAATAGTTCCGATTTTGCAGGCCGACGGCCGGAAGCGTGAAGATTTCCCAATCGACGGCGCCTTTCACGGCCTGCTGGTCGATGTCCTTGGGCGAAATGAGCAAGGCCGTCCGGGAGCCGAGCTTTTTCAATTCGCCGGCGACGGCCAGGCCCGGAAAGAGATGCCCGCCCGTGCCGCCGCAGGCGATGGCGACGAAGGGCGTTTTGGCTCCGGACCGGGTCATGTGGGTTGGGCCGAAGGCAGTTCGTCGGTTTCGAAGGCGGCGCCGGGGATTTTTTCACGCGCCGGGGCGTGTCGCGCGATGCTGAACAGGATTCCCACACAAGCCAACATGGCCATGAGATTCGAGCCACCGTAACTGATGAACGGCAGGGGCAGGCCCTTGTTCGGCAGCGCGCTGGTGACAACGCCGATATTGATCGCCGCCTGCAAACCGATTAACAGCGTGATGCCGGACCCCAGCAAAAAGCCGAACGGGTCGCGGGCATTCAGCGCGATGTAAATTCCGCAAATGACGATGATGACAAAAGCCAGCAGAATGAACAGGGTCGCAACCAGGCCCAGTTCTTCGCCGATGATGGAGAGGATGAAATCGGTGTGGTCTTCCGGCACAAAACCGAGTTTTTGGCGGCCATTGCCGAGGCCGAGTCCGGTCCAACCCCCGGAACCGAGCGCGATCATGGCCTGATAGGCTTGATATCCCACACCATCCTTGTGCTGTTCCAGATCCCACCAGCTAAAGATCCGCTTCAGGCGCATGGGATCAAATAAAATGGAAACGGCCAGGGCCACGATTCCGAGCAACACGGGTGGCACGATGTACTTCCAACGGGAACCGGCGAGCAACAGCATGGCACCGCTGACGGCCGCCAGGAGGATGGTGGTGCCGCGGTCCGGTTCGACGAACACCAGGCCGAGCACCAGCACGATGAAGATGCCGGGCAGCACGACGCCGCGGCTCCAGGTGTGCATGTGCCGCTGGCAATGGTGGCCATACCAGGCCAGCAGGATGACGAGGGCGATCTTGGCGAATTCCGAGGGCTGAAAACGCACGCCGTGGAAATCGAACCAGCGGCGTGCGCCATTAATTTTTCTACCGATATGCGGCACCAGCACCGCCACCAACAACAACACCGCCAGAAGAAAAATCGGCCAGGCAAACTTTCGGAGCAGTTGATAATCGAGAGCGGTCGCGACGACGCAGAGGACAAAGCCCAACGCGCACCAGACGAGTTGCCACATCAGATAGTGCGCGCCGACCTGGCTCATGCTGGAGCTGTAAAGCATCACCAGCCCCAGCGCCAACAGGGCGGCGACACAAAACGCCAAGGTTGTGACGGCGAATCTCATTTCAACTGTTCCATAGCATGCCGGGCACAAACCCGCCCGGTTACTGCGAATTCGGCGTACTGCTGTCCGATGCGGGCGCGGTGGTCGACGCCGGCACGGGCGCTGCCGCTGGCGCGGAAACCGGAGCCGCTTCGGTCTTGGCCGGTATCTTCAGTTTCTGGCCAACCTTGATATGAGTCGTGGACAGGCCGTTCTCGGATTCAATCGCCTTGATGGTGGTGCTGTTGCGCTTGGCGATCTTCGAAAGCGTATCTCCCGACTTTACGACGTATATTTCGTCACCGCCACCGGTGCTCGATGAACCGGTCATGTCGGTCGCCGAGCCGGCAGCATTGGTCGCGCCGGGAAGGGTGAGCTTCTGGCCCACTTTTAATTTGGCCGGATCGATGCCGGGGTTGGCAGCCTCGATCGCCTTGACCGTCACGCCGTTTTTCTTGGCGATCTTCCAAAGTGAATCACCCTTGACCACCACGTACTCGGAGCCGGCGGTTTCCGGCGCCACGGGCGGCGGCGTCATCGCGGCCGGCGGCTGGACCGGCGGATTGGACGCTTCGACCGGCGGTGGATTTGTATTCATCATGGCCGTCTCGTTCGTATCGATCGTCGGCTGGTTTTCCGCCTCGGTTTGCTCGCGTTTGCAGCCTTGCATGAGCAAGGCCATGAGGCCGACGACATTGATCGCCAGCACGCAGAACACGGCGACCTTCACACGCGAACGGCGTTTGCTTTGCTGCTCCAACAAGGAGCCTTGGGGTACGAATGGGTTGGGACTATTCATTGATTTGGCGCTGATTGCGTCCTTTCGTGATGAGGTTGGGTTGTTGAGTTTCTCGCCGGGAAGTTTCCCTCTCAAAAACTTCCAGGCATTTTAAAGCATTTGTGTTCTTCATGTTACGCTTGAGGCCGTGGCGATGCAGGTTGCTTGAAACCGGCTGATTTTCAAGCCGTCGGCCGGGTAAAAGCACCTTTTGGGCCAGCATGCGCCCCACCGCTAACGCCAATGGTTTTAACAACTGACGGGTGTCCGCGCAAGGAACAAAGCACCTTGACCGGAATTGTTTTTCCAACGGGTTAATCATGCCGTTCATCTCAGTTTCAGTGTGGCCAGCGCGACGACGGCGAAGAGCACACACAAAATGTAAAAGCGCATCACCACCTGCGATTCGTACCAACCCTTCTTCTCGAAGTGATGATGCAATGGCGCCATTAAAAAAATTCTCCGGCCGACGCCATAACGTCTCCGCGTGAAACGGAACCAGCCGGTCTGCAAAATGACCGATACGGCTTCCATCACGAACACACCGCCCGCAATCACCAGGACAAAGGGCTGATGAATCAGCACGGCGATAATGCCGAAAGCGCCGCCCAGGGGCAGAGAGCCGGTGTCGCCCATGAACACCTGCGCCGGATGGCAGTTGAACCATAAAAATCCCAGTCCCGCGCCGATCAGTGCCGAGCAGAAAACGGTCAATTCGCCGGCGCCGTTCACATAGGGAATCTGCAAATAGCCGGCGGCCTTCGCGTTGCCGGCCAGATAAGTGAAAAATAAAAAGACAAATCCCACAATCAGCGTACAGCCAATCGCCAGTCCGTCGAGACCATCGGTCAGATTCACCGCATTGGAGCTGCCGACGATCGCCAGCACCACGACCAAAAGGCCGATCCATCCCGCGTTCACCGCCACCGGATATTTGTAAAACGGCACGGTGATTTCCGTCACCAGCCTGCCGGTGGAGGGGGTCAGCCACAAATAGACGCCGATGAACGCGGCCAACAGGATTTGCACCCATAGTTTCAGGCGCGGTGGCGTACCGCCGCCGCTTTGTTGGATGATCTTGGCGTAATCGTCGTAAAACCCCAGGCCGGCCAGCACCAGCACCGAGAGCAGGGTCAGTTCGACCTGCGCGTTCCATTGCGCCCAGAGCATCGTTGAAAAGACGAGCACGGCGACAATCAAAATGCCGCCCATGGTCGGGGTGCCCTTTTTGCTGAGCACGCGCGCTCCCAGACCGCCGGCTTCCTCGGCTTTGTCCGCATAATCCTGGCCGAATTTCAACTGCTTGAGCCAGTGAATGATTTTCGGTCCGAGCCACCAGCTTAAAATGAGGGCCGTGATGGCCGCTCCCGCGCTGCGCACCGTGATGTAGCGAAAAAGCCGCAAAGGCGAGAGATGATCCGCCCAATGCGATCCCGCCGACCAATCGAGCAACTTCTGGCTCAAATAGTATAGCATGGTCTTGAGTCACGACTGCTCCGACTTTAATGTTTCCGCGATGCGTTCCAGGCGCGATGTCCGCGACGCCTTCAACAACACCACATCGCCTGCCTTTACAAAATGTTTAACCGCGTTTTTCGCCGCCTCGACATCCGCGAATTCAATCACCCGGCTCAAGCCGGCTGCCCGTGCCGCGGCGGCGACCACCGGCGCCATCCGGCCCACGACGAACAACTGGCCGATGCCTAATTCGGCCGCGCGCCGGCCAATTTCCGCATGGGCCGCTTCGCTCTGCGCGCCGAGTTCGGCCATGTCGCCCAGCACGGCCACCCGCCGTCCCTGCAATGGCAGGGCGCACAGCGTTTCCAGCGCCGCCACCATCGAATCCGTGTTCGCGTTGTACGCATCGTCGAGCACGCGCACACCGCCGGCCTCCCAAAATTGCATCCGCATTTTCGCCGGCAGGCATTCGGCCAGGCCGTCCCGCACCGCGGGACGGCCCAGGCCTAGTTCCTCACTGACCGCGACCGCAAAAAGCGCATTGACGACCTGATGACGGCCGAGCAGATTCACCCGGTACTCGCCGTTGAATTCGATCTTCGGCGATTCCACGCGAAACGTAACGCCGTTTTTGTCCAACCGGATTCCCTTCGCCCGCCAGTCATTCTTTTCACCCAAACCCACGCGCACAACCGTCGCACGAGTGCGCCGGGCAATCGGTTCGGTCCATTCGTCGTCACCATTGGCAAAAAGCCTGCCATCCGCCGGCAAAAGTTCGGCCAGCCAGCCTTCTTCCTGCGCCACGCCGGCGACACCGCCAAAAAATTCCAAATGCTCGCGGCCGATGTTGGTCAACACGCCATATTTTGGTCGAATCATTTTCACGAGCGGCGCGAGCTCGCCCGGATGGTTCGTGCCCGCTTCCAACACGGCTGTCTGGTGCGATTTGTCCAGGCGCAACAACGTCAGTGGCACACCGATGTCATTGTTAAAACTGGCCTCGCTCCACAAGGTCGTCAGTTTTTGCCGGAGCACGGACGCGATCAATTCCTTCACCGTCGTCTTGCCGTTTGAGCCGCCCACGGCGACCACCGGCAGCTCAAACGCCTGCCGATAGGCGGCCGCAAGCCGCCCCAGGGCCACACGCGTATCATCCACCGCCAGCATCGCGCAATCCGGCAGTGGCGGACGGAGCCGTTTCCGTTCCACCACCACGGCCGTGACACCCCGGGTTGTGACTTCGTTCACAAAGTCATGGCCGTCAAACCGTTCACCTTTGATGGCGAAAAACAAATCCCCGGCCTGCACCTGCCGCGAATCGGTACAGACGCGTTGAATGGCCGTCGCCCCGGAGCCGCGCTCCACCCTGGCAGCGCAGGCTTCGGCTACAAATTTCAAAGAGCGCGTTTCCACTCTAAATGCTCCCCGTCCGGTCAGGGATTCCGCACGACGGACGATTTCAAGCCGCCGGCCGCCACGAGGGGAGGAGAATCAGGCCCGGGCGAAACTTCATCCGGCGGAATGTTCAGGTAGCTCGCGCACCGCCCGGCTATTTCCCTGAAAATCGGGCCACAAACCTGGCCGCCGTAGTATCCTTCCTTGGGGTCATCCATCACCACGGCAATGCAAAGTTGCGGATTGTCTGCCGGAAAAAAACCAATGAACGAGGCAAAATATTTTCCCGGCAGGTAACCGCCCGGGCCGGCTTTCTGAGCCGTACCGGTCTTGCCCGCCACAACATAATCCTTCAATGCGGCGTCCGGGGCCGTGCCTTCCGGCGAGACCACGGTCTTGAGCGCTTCCACCATGAACTGGTCCGTGGCCGGACTGATGACCTGCCTGATCACCTGCGGCGCGTATTGCGCCACCACATTGCCATTGCGATCCACCAGGCGGCTCACCAGCATCGGTTGCATCAACCGGCCCCCGTTGGCAATGGCGCACATCGCCATCGCCATTTGCAGCCGCGTCACGGCCACGCCCTGCCCCATGGGAATTTGCGCGATGGATACCTTGCTCCAATCATTGACCGGATGCAGGATGCCGGCCACTTCGCCCGGCAGTGGAATTCCGGTGCGCTGGCCAAAGCCAAAATCCCATGCGTAATCGTAAAGCCGGTCTTCTCCAAGACGAATGCCGATTTTGGCCGCGCCGATGTTCGAGGACTTGGTAAGGATGCCCTCGGTAGTCAGCAGATCGAACGGTTCATGGTCGTGCAAAACCCTTCCAGCGTAGGCAAAATGACCGTGATCACAGTCAAAGATATCCGTCAGCTGCACGACGCCTTCGTTCAATGCCCCCGACACCACCACGATTTTGAAAGTCGAGCCGGGCTCCATGATGTCACTAATCACCCGGTCACGGCGGGAGTCGGCGGAGGAGACCCCGGGATTGTTCGGATCAAAATCGGGCAGTGTCGCCATGGCCAGGATCTCACCGGTCTGCGGGCGGACGACAATGCCCGTGATGCTGATGGGGGTGTGCTTTTCCATCGCGTTGGTCAGCGCGGATTCGACGATGTGCTGGATGACGCCGTCAATGGTGAGCACCACGTTGTAACCGTCGCGAGGCGTCACATCCTGACCGCGCAAAGCGACCAGTTCCTGCCGGCGGCGGTCCATTTCCGTGACGCGCCAGCCCGGGACGCCGCTGAGTGCGGAATTCAGGGACATTTCGATGCCATCCCGGCCCGAGGTTTCCATCACCGGCTGGCCGTCCACCGACAATTCATCCGAGCTGACAAAGCCAAGCACATGGGCCGCGAGCGAGCCGTTGGGATATACCCGCAATTGGTCATCCACGGGACTGGCAAAAATCGCGTGGGTGCGGAGGTTACGCAGGAAGAGACGCTGGCCCCTGGATAATCCGGCTTCATCCGGGCCAAAGGACAGCTGGTTCATCGCCGTTTGAACTTGCTGCCAGGTTTCATCCCGAACCTTGCGCCGCAGGACGACATAGCGATTGGTGACGGTTTCGCCGGGTTCCGTCTGCCGCACGCGGGGAAGCAATCGCTGGTATAAATCGGCCTCGCTCATCTGTAACAAAGGGGCCAGGGTGCGGGCCACGATTGCCTGCTGGTTGCCAATCAATATCGGGTCGGCACAAACCGTTTTTACAAAAATGCTGGTGGCCAGCAGATTGCCGTGCGCATCGAGGATGCTGCCCCGGCGCGGCTCGCGAAAGAACTCGATCCCCGTGTTTTGCTGCGCCAGCGCCGCAAGTTCGTCGTGACGCAACACCTGCAGATCCACCAGTCGGTACCCCAGACCGCCAAAGGCCAGGCCCAGCAACACCAGCAACAGCAGCATGCGTCGTAATTGCAGTCGTTTTATCATCTCAAAATGGCCAACCGCCCGCGGCGATCGGTTCCTCACCCGACGGCGTCACGGGCGGCGGCCAAAATTTCAAGTCAGGGCGTCAACCGGTTGTCCTGTCGCGCCGCAAACCGGCTTTCCTCCGGCGGCGCCTCCATCAGCCGGACAACCTGTCCCGGCTGAGCGGGCACCAGGCCCAGGCCCAATTCATGCACGCGTTGATCCAACATCACCGGCGAATTCAACACCGCGAGTTGATCGCTTAATTTTTGATTCTCATCCCGCAATTGCGCCAAACGGCTCTCGCAGGACGTGATTTGGCGGCCCAGTTGGAAAATCTGGCCTTTCTGCCAGACATAGCCCACCGCCAGCCCGGCGATCACCAGGCAGATAAACAACGCTTTCAGCGCCGGCCCAAACCGGATCGCCGCCGATTGATTTCTTCGATTTTTCGCCATGGTTCAAAACCGGGAGCATGAGGGCTTGGAGTGCTGGAGTAATGGATTCCTATATCCTTGAACCCACCGCTTCAGCATACCATTGCTCCAATACTTCATCACTCCGTTCATATTTTCTCCAACACCCGCAACTGCGCGCTGCGGCAACGCGGGTTTTCCTTCACCTCGGCCTCGCCCGGTTTTATTGCCTTGCGCGCCACCCACGTCAACTCCGGCGGGCGCGGCGTGCGCAACTCCGGAACGTCCACTCCGCCGCTGAACACGTAATCCCGCGTCCGGTCGCGGCCGAAATCCTTCACCACCCGGTCTTCCAGCGAATGAAACGTAATGACCACCAGACGCCCGCCGGGCTTCAAAATCTTCACCGCCGCTGCCAGCCCCGTTTTCAATGAGCCCATTTCGTCGTTTACCGCAATGCGCAATGCCTGAAAAACCTTCGTCGCCGGATGTGCCTTTCTCCCGCGCCGCGGCAACAGCCGCTCCAGCAACCCCGCCAATTGCCCCGTGGTTTCAAATCGCTGCCGCCGGCGGTCTTCGACAATGGCACTCGCCAGCCGCCGCGAGTTTTGTTCATCGCCAAACTCCCAAAAAATCCGCGCTAACTCGTCGGCGCCCGCGCCGTTCACCAGGTCCGCCGCGGTCAGCGGCTGCCGCGTATCCATCCGCATGTCCAGCGGACCGTCCTGCTGGAAACTGAATCCTCGTTCGGGCGAATCCAGTTGCGGCGAACTGACGCCCAGATCCAGCAACACGCCGTCGCAAACGGCCGCCGGCACCCATCCGGCCAGTCCGGCAAAATTGTCCTGGCGGATTTCGAACCGTCCCGCAAATGCCGCCAGCCGTGCGCGCGCGGCTTCAACCGCGGCGCCATCGCGATCGCACCCATACAGCCATCCAGTCGGCGAACTCGCGTTCAGAATGCTCGCCGCGTGCCCAGCCCCACCGACCGTGCCGTCGGCGTAACGGCCGCCCGGCCCGGGCCTCAGTGCGTTCAGCACCTCCGCCGCCATCACCGGTCTGTGAACGAAATCGGGCACTGCGCATTGGATTTAAAATTCAGGCTGCCTTGGCTCCAAATATTTTTGCACTCAACCGGCTCCAGGAATCTCCGGCCCGGGTCGGCGGTAAAATGGGCGCCTCCGGTTCGGGCGCCGTACGCGATTTAATCGGAACAATCTCCACCTCTGCGTCCGTCAGATCGTTGTGCACAACTTTCACCCGGTCCAGGGAAAGCTCGGCCTGCAGGGGCCCTTGAGCCCTGGGCGGCGTTGCCGGATGCGAACCGCGCCAAAGTGAAAGGGGATTGAATTTGCCGGCCCAGATGCTCTTCCGGAGACTGGCCTTCGCCAAGGCGGGCAGCTTTTGGGTTTTGGTTCCCTCAAACGCGACGCTCTTTTTATTCGGCGGCGTCGCGGCATTGGGCGCCGGTTCCACCTTGACGGGAGGCGCGAATGGATTTTTCGCCGAAATGAATTTGGGCAGGTAACCGCGATTGCGGATGCGATAGGAGATTTCCCCGCGTCCACCGATGATGCTTTTTCCCGCAGCCAGTAATTTTCCAAGATTCATAGTTTATTTTTACTCCATCAACTTGAAGGCGTCGGGGGCCAATGCCGCGTCCGCCGTCTGAACCTTTTCGTAACGGTCCGGATTCCAAATCTCAAAGCGGTCCAGCAACCCGACCAGCACCGCGTCGTTTTTAATGCCCGCTCCCCGCGCCATTTCGTCGGGCAAACAAATCCTCCCCGCCTTGTCCACGCTCGCCTGGGCGGAATCGCTGCCGATGATGCGTTTGAGCACGACCTTCTTGGGATCGCTGTTAGGCATTTCGTCGATAGACCGCATCAACTTCGACATCTGCGATGGCGGCAAGACACGGACGCAGGCCCCGACTCCCTCGCGCGGCCAAAGGATGAGCGTCAGCTCCACAGCCGCCTTTTGCGGCCGCCATTTGGCCGGGATTTGCACACGCCGTTTCTCATCCACGCCATGACGAAAGCGTGAATTGTAATACGACGGCTCCAAATTTTTAATGCCACCCATTTATTCGCACGAAAAACCAAAACGACCCTTTCTTCCCACAACGCCCCATCTTTAACCACTTTACCCCACCCAAGTCAACACAAATTCACTTAAAATTTTCGGGGTTATTCAGGAGTTATTCACAACCCGATTTTGGCTCAAACAAACCGGAAATTGTCACCCTGTTTTCCGGGTCGTCATCCTGTTACGCTCTGGCCGTGATGCGAACCGCCGATTTTGAGTTTGTCCTGCCCCCCGAACTGATCGCGCAGCACCCGGCGCCCCGGCGCGATGAATCGCGGCTAATGGTGTTGCACCGCGCAGAGGGGCGGATCGAGCACCGGCGATTCTGTGACGTCCCTGATTTTTTCCGCGCGGGCGACCTGTTGGTGTTGAATAACTCGCGCGTCATTCCGGCCCGGCTGCGCGGCAGGAATGCGCGTTCGGGCGGCCGGTTCGAATTTTTATTGCTGGAAGAGAATGCCGGCAACGATTGGTGGACGATGTTGCGTCCCGCCAGACGCGCCCGCGTCGGCACGCAAATCGTTCTCCACGATACAAATGGCAACCCGGTGAATATCCAGGCCCTGGTCCTGGAAACGAACGAGGAAGGCCATAGGCGGCTGAAATTTTCCGGTACCCCGGACCTCATCCGCGAACTTGAACGGCTGGGTGAAGTTCCCCTGCCACCTTACATCACGCGTACGGACGCCGGCGAAAGGCGCGAAGACCGGGAACGTTATCAGACCGTCTTTGCCAAAACTGACGGTTCGATCGCCGCACCCACGGCGGGGTTACACTTCACGGCGGAATTGCTGCAACAAATCCGCGACTGGGGTGTGTCAGTTTATTTCGTGACGCTGCACGTTGGCGCCGGAACATTTCTACCGGTCACGGCCGACGTGCCGGCCGCGCATCGCATGCATGAGGAACGTTTTACACTGGATGAAGACACCGCGTGTGCGGTGAACGAAGCGAAGGCCGCCGGACGGCGCGTTATTGCCGTGGGCACGACCAGTGTGCGCGTGCTGGAAAGTGTCGCCGCGCAAAATGGCGGAAAACTTGTAAAAAACGCAGGAAAAACGGGCATTTTCATACACCCGCCATTCCGCTTTCAGATTGTGGACGGACTGCTGACCAACTTTCATCTGCCGCGCTCAACCTTGCTGATGCTCGTGAGCGCCTTCGCCGTGCCGGGTGAAATGGGCGGCCGCGAACGGGTTCTGGCTGCGTACGGGGAAGCGATTCGTGAACGTTACCGTTTCTACAGTTACGGTGATGCCATGCTCATTCTTTGAGTTTCCGTTTTGGATTATTACCCCTAACCTGCCTCATCGGTGAACCTGAAGTCGAAGACCAAAAAAACGGAGCTGCCCTTCGTGCTGGTAAACATGGCGATGACGGCGGACGGGAAGATCGCGACGGCCAACCGGGCGGTATCCTCGTTCACCAGCGCGCGGGATCACGAACAACTGCTCGCGTTGCGCGCGACGGCGGACGCGGTCATGGCCGGCGCCCGCACCGTGGATTCGGCCCCGGTCACCCTGGGGCCGGGCCCGGCAAAATATCGGCGACAGCGGCTCAAACGCGGCCTGGCGGAGTTTAACCTGCGGGTCATTGTCAGCCGGTCCGGTTCTGTCAATCCCCGCGCGAAGGTATTCCAGCAACACTTTTCGCCCATCATCATCCTGACCACGCGCCGTGCCGGCGCCGGCCGGCTCAAGCAGTTGGGCGCGTTGGCCGACGTGGTCAAAATTTGCGGCCGAAAGGAGATCAATTTTCATGCCGCACTGCGGTGGTTGCGGAAGCAATGGGGAGTAAAACGGCTGCTCTGCGAAGGTGGCGGCGAATTAAACGCCGCGTTGTTCCGGGCCGGGCTGGTGGACGAACTTCATCTTACCCTTTGTCCGAAAATTTTCGGCGGCCGCCGCGCACCGACAATTGCGGACGGCCACGAACTCAGCCGGCTGGCCGGTGCGGAACGGTTTCATTTTAAGTCCCTCCGGTGGAACAGGGCCGAGTTGTTCACCGTCTTGCTCAGGGGGTGAAACTCAGCTTTTAGCTGAGATCCCCTTTGTTTCAGCCCAACGGGCGGCCAGCCACAGCAAGTCGGAAAGGCGGTTAAGGTAAACGATTATTTCCGCATTTTTTAATTCGTCCGTCTGCTGGAGCGCGCAGACGCGGCGTTCTGCCCGGCGGCAAACCGTTCGCGCCAGGTCCAGCGCCGCGGAAGCCGGTGTGGCGCCTGGGGTGGCCCAACCTCTGAAGCTGATGTTTTGCGCCTCGACATCCCGGACCAGCGCATCAAGTTTTGCCGTCATTTCCGGTCCCACCACCGAATAACCATCCTTCACATAACGGGCCAAATCCTCCGGCCACACCGCCAGTTCACCCATCAACACCACGAGGTCCTTCTGAAAGGCCAGCAAGTTTTTGTGGATAAAGTCTTCCCGGACCGTCGCACGGGCCAGACCCAACGTGGCGTTCAGCTCGTCCACCGTGCCGTAAGCTTCGACGCGCGGATGATTTTTGGGGACGCGCCGGCCATACATCAATGCCGTTGTGCCCCTGTCACCGGTTTTGGTCACAATACTCACGGCAACCAGCTAAACCACGAACGGCCCGTTTGCCAAGCAGAACCCGCTGTAAATTTGCCGGCCTCTCCGAAGACGTGGAGATTCCCCGGCTTTGACAAGGTATGGCTTTAACTTCAGGCCAAGTGCGCCGGAATCTCGGTCTGAATCCCCGCTGATCATCAGCTTCCTGCTCATGGCGGAAGTTCCGCGTCGGATTACGGCTTTGAAGAAGATCCGGCCCTGGGGTTTGCCGGATGACTTTTAGGCGGCGACAATACGTTCGGTGGAGGAGACAAGCAAAGTTTCTGGTAGGCCAGAATCCCTTTCACAATTGCCGCCGCCATTTGACGACGGTAGGCGGTGCTGTAAATCTTTTTGCCTTCATACGGGTTGGTCATGTAGCCGCCTTCGATCAAAATCGCGGGCATTCGCGCATCGCGCAACACGGCGAAACGGGCCCGTCGCACGCCCCGGTCATTCGCATCCAAATTGAGCACGAGCGATTTTTGGATTTGATACGCAAACAGCAGGCTTTCCAGCTCATGCCGGTTCGCCGGAGTCGGCCCGTGATTGCTCCCCTCGCCCTGGGCGTCGGTCGAACTGGCCCCGACGGGTGTGATACAATACGTCTGCGGCCCTTCAACCTCGTCTTTCCCGGTCGGCGTGGCGTTGAAATGCAGGCTGACAAACAAATCCGCCCCGCGTCGGTTCGCCAATGCCGGCCGGTCGGGCAATTCAACGTACGTGTCCTTCGTGCGCGTCAGGATGACATTGAAACCGGCCTTTCGGAGCTGGTCCCGCAATTCCCCGGCCAGCGCCAGCGTGTAAACTTTTTCGAAATGCCAGCCCACCCGGTTGCCGGTATCCCGGCCACCGTGCCCGGGATCCAGACAGATGGTATGAATGGCAGCCGGTCTGACATATCGCGAGGGAAACAACAACGGGCGGATGGCTGCATCCAGATCGAACTGCGCCACCAGCACCACCCCCTTCTGATTCGCAACGGGAAACGATAACGCGACCTGGACGCCGTTGATTTCCACGTAATGCGAGTCCACGTCAAATACCAGCCGGGTCGTGCGATTCGTGGCGGCCATTTCGTCACCGCGCTTGAGCCCGCTGCAATGCAAACCATTCTCACGCGCCCAATCCGCCACCGGCACATAATTCTGGCCATCGAAAACGGCCGCCGATGCCCGGCTCAACCCAATAATTACAAACAGGGATATGAAGCAAAATCTCACGATGACGCAATCTGCTGGCCGCCCGGTCGCGGCTCAAGAGAAATATGATTTTGACAGGCACCTGTCCCGCCGCCAAATTCGCGCATCAAAAATCCCAAAACATGGCGGATCCGGGTTTGGGGAGCGTGTCTGGCGTTTGCCCTGCCAAGCTGGTTTGGGTTGGCCGTGAAGGCAGAAACGGAACTGGTGGTGGCGGCTGACGGCAGCGGGCAGTTCACCAACGTCCAGACTGCCATCAATGCCGTGCCGCAGAACACCAGCCCGACCAACTGGTGCGTCATTCTCGTCAAACCCGGGATTTATAAGGAACTGATTTATGTCCAGCACGAGAAGCATTTCGTCTGTTTGAGGGGTGAAAGCGCGGAGAAAACGGTGATAACCTATGATTTGCATGCAGGGCTTCCCGGCCCGGACGGCAAACCCATCAGCACTTTCCGCACGCCTTCGACGGTGATTGATGCGGACGATTTCGTGGCAGAGGACCTTACTTTCGAAAATTCCGCCGGTCCCAAAGGCCAGGCGCTGGCCGTGCGGCTGGATGGAGACCGTCTATTGTTCCGGAACTGCAGGTTCCTGGGGTGGCAGGACACTATTCTCGGCAATCGGGGGCGGCATTATTTCGAGAATTGTTATATCGCGGGGGCCGTGGATTTTATTTTTGGCGGCGCCACTGAATTCTACGAACATTGCCATGTCCATTGTCTCGGGAACGGCTACATCACTGCGGCCTCAACGCCGGCGGACCATCCTTTCGGTTATGTGTTTTCGCACTGCCGGATCACCGGCGACCATCCCGGGGTAAAGACTTATCTGGGCCGGCCCTGGCGGCCCTTTGCCAGTGTGACTTTTCTGAGCACGGAGATGTCCGACGTCGTACGCCCGGCCGGCTGGGACGACTGGCGGGACCCGGCACGTGAAAAAACGGCGCGCTACGCCGAGTTCAACAGCACCGGGCCGGGCGCAAACCCGCAGACACGCGTCAACTGGGCACACCCATTGACCACAGCTCAGGCCGCTGCCATCACAGTGGAAAAAGTCCTGGGCGGTTCTGATGGTTGGAATCCCCAATCCATCCTCGCGCAATTCCCCACCTTGAATTCCACTCCGGACGCCGCCACCAGTGTTCCGCCAGCCAAACCATGAACCCACTAAACCGGGCTTTAATCATTATTCTGGCCGTAACCTGGTTCGGGATTGCGGTTCGCGCCGGACTCGAAACCAACATTGAATATGGAACGGCCGCCGGCGAAATCCTGCGGTTGGATGCGAACGTTCCCGAGGGTAAGGGACCTTTCCCCGTGGTGATTGCCATCCATGGCGGCGGTTGGGGGGCCGGCGACAAGAATGGAAAGGGCGATTTCGCACCGATTCTAAAACTGCTGACGGCGGATCAGTTCACATGGTTTTCTCCTGATTACCGGCTGGCACCGACAAACCGCTGGCCGGCTTGCTTTGATGACATAAAAACCGCCATTCGTTGGGTCAAAGCCCACGCCAGTGAATATAAAGGGGATCCGGATCGAATCGCCCTGCTCGGCTATTCGGCAGGCGGACATCTGGTCTGCCTGGCCGCCACGCTGGCTCCAGCGGAAACACAGGTACAAGCGGTCGTCGGTCTGGCGCCGCCGACGGATTTGGTCGCCGATGCGGAGAACCGGGGTGGTATTGGCAAGTGGTCCTCGATGCGGAAACTGCTCGGCAGCGAGGTGATGGACAATGAAACTGTGAAACAGCTCGGGCAGATCTCGCCGATCAACCACGTCAACCCCGGTTTGCCGCCGTTTCTGCTGATGCAAGGCGACTCCGACAGGACGGTTCTTCCGGCCTTCACCCGGAATTTTGCGGCCAGGCTCAAGGAGAACGGCGTGCCCTGCGACCTTTATTTTCTCAAGGGCGCCGGGCATCGTATTGCCGATTGGGAAAAATTCGATCCCGGTTATGCTCAAAAACTGACGAACTGGCTGAATCAAACGCTGGACGTTAAAAAATGACGACCCCGTGCGTGTTGAAGGCTCCTTTCGGGCTTCTCGTCGCCGTCACCGGATAAAATTTCAGCCCAACATCCTGCTTAAAAGTTTGATTTTCGGCGCCAACCGTCATTCAATGCGGCGGATTTTATAAGGACATGAACATTCACGAATTTCAGGCCAAACAATTGCTGGCCCAATGCGGCGTCGCCGTTCCGTTGGAAATTCCAGCCCAGGACATCCCAGCCGCCCGGGCTGCGGCGGAGAAGATTCTGGCCGGCGGCAGCGCCCGCATTGTTGTGAAATCGCAGATTCACGCCGGCGGCCGCGGCAAAGGCACGTTCAAGACCGGTTTTCAGGGTGGGGTCAAAGTCGCTGCGTCCGTGATGGAAGCCGTCGCATTCGCCGAAAAAATGCTCGGCAACGTGCTGGTCACCAAACAAACCGGCCCCGAAGGCCGCCAGGTCAACCGGCTGCTGATCTCCGAAGCTGCCCGGATCAAAAAAGAATTTTACCTGGCGGTGCTGCTCGACCGCGCCACCGGTCGTCCGCTGGTCATGGCCAGCACCGAAGGCGGCATGGACATCGAGGAAGTTGCCGAAAAAACGCCGGAGAAGATATTCAAGGAATGGGTTGACCCCGCCGTCGGCATTCAGCCGTTTCAGGCCCGAAAAATCGCCGCCGCGCTGAACCTCAAGGGCGATGGATTCAATGCCGGCGTGAAATTCGTCACCGCTGTTTTCAAAACCTGGTGGGAGTGCGACGCCTCACTGGTGGAGATTAATCCCATGTGTGTCGTGGAAACCGCCGGCGGCCAGGAAGCGGTGGTCGCGCTGGACGCCAAAATTTCGCTCGATGACAACGCGCTTTACCGGCACAAGGACATCCAGGAGATGCGTGATTTGAACGAGGAAGCGCCGCTGGAAATCGAGGCCAGCAAGTTCAATCTCAACTACATCAAGTTGGACGGCAACATTGCCTGTCTCGTGAACGGGGCGGGCCTCGCGATGGCCACCATGGATATTATCCAGCACTTCGGCGGGAGGCCGGCGAATTTTCTCGACGTCGGCGGCGGTGCGAGCAAGGAACAGGTGACAGCGGCCTTCAAAATCATTCTCCAGGACCCTCACGTAAAGGGCATTCTGGTAAACATTTTCGGGGGCATCATGGATTGCAATGTCATCGCCACGGGTATCGTCGCGGCGGTCAAGGAAACGCATTTGAACCTTCCGCTCGTTGTGCGACTGGAGGGCAACAATGTGGCGACCGGCAAAAAAACACTGGCCGACTCGGGCCTGAAACTCATCACCGGCGATTCGATGGCTGACGCGGCGCAGAAGGTGGTAAAGGCGGTGGCCGGCCACCTGTGACGCGTCCGGATCAAGGACACCATGTTTCAAGACGAAGAACAAATGCAGACCGCAAAACCGATGTCGGCGGATCGGGAACCCTACCGGCGGCTGATTGAATTGCAGAAACAAATGATCGAACTGGTTCAGCGACACGAAAGAACGAAGCGGGAATGCAGCGCCCTGCGCGAGCAATTATTGGAGGAAATGGCCGGACCGCGGCGGTGGCCGTGGAACCCAGGCCGGGAAACCCGCTGGCTGAGGGGCTTCATGCGCGTTCAGAAGTCCCGGAGAGCAGGGCGTCCACAACCGGACGGCTCCCCGCTTCCTTCCTGCTGAACAACCGGCTGCAACCAAACCGACCAGACTCAAAATCACCACATCGTCATTCGTAAACGCAAAGGAGATTGAATTATGCTTAAAGTCATTGAAATTGCCTTCAGTTGTTACCCGGTCAAGGACATGGCCCGGGCACGCAAGTTTTACGAAAGTGTCCTTGGCCTGAAACCCACCGTGGTCTTCGGCGAGCCCGGCAGCATGCAATGGACGGAATATGACATTGCCAGCGGCACGCTCGCGCTGGGCTGCGGCGCTCCGGATTGGACACCGCGCCCGGACGGCTGCTCCGTCGGACTGGAAGTCGATGATTTTGATGAATCCGTCGCGCATCTCCGCGCGAACAACGTGAAGTTCCAGATGGAGCCCATGGCCACGCCGGTCTGCCGCATGGCATTCATTTTCGACACCGAAGGCAACCTGATTTGCATCCACAAGCGGAACAAATCGTAAATCGCAAATCCGAAATCGAAAATCAGCCATGTCCATTCTCGTCCAAACCGACACGAAGGTTCTCATCCAGGGCATCACCGGGAGCTTTGGCGCCAGGCACGCGCAACTCTCCATCGATTATGGCACCCGGGTCGTTGCCGGGGTCACGCCCGGCAAAGGCAGACAGGTCTTTGAGCATGGCGGCAAAAAGGTTCCCATTTTTGACACCGCCGCCGAGGCGGTGAAACAAACCGGCGCCATCGCTTCAGCCATTTTTGTTCCCGCCGCCTTTGCGGCCGACGCCATCCTGGAAGGCGTGGACGCCGGATTGGAAGTGGTTGTGTGCATCACCGAAGGCATTCCGGCGCGCGACATGATTCGCGTCAAGCGTGCGATGCAGGGCAATACCCGGTCGCGGCTCATCGGACCGAATTGTCCGGGCCTTGTCACCCCCGGCGAAGGCAAGGATTCCCATGGAGGTTGCCGGATTGGCATTGCGCCCGGTTACATCCACAAAAAAGGCCATGTCGGCGTCGTCTCTCGCAGCGGCACGCTCACCTACGAAGCGGTCTGGCAATTGACCTGCCAAGGCGCCGGCCAAAGCACGTGTGTCGGCATCGGCGGCGACCCGGTCCCCGGCATGTCGCACCTGGATGTCATTAAATTATTCAACGATGACCCGGACACACAGGGCATTATCATGATTGGCGAAATCGGCGGCAGTGCCGAGGAAGAAGCGGCCGAATGGATCAAAAGGAACTGTAAAAAACCCGTGGCCGGCTTCATCGCCGGTGCGACCGCGCCGCCGGGTCGCCGGATGGGTCACGCCGGAGCCATTATCAGCGGCGGCAAAGGCACGGCGGCGGCAAAAATTGCGGCGTTCCGGGACGCCGGCATCGGTGTCGCCGCCACTCCGAGCGAAATGGCGGAAACGCTCTTGAAGATGATGTAGTTGAATTAATAATACTGAATTTCGAATTGCGAATTATTTGATATTTGCCAATCGTAGTTCGAAATTTGCATGGGCATCATCGATTTCATCCTGAATCTTGCGGGACTACTGCTGTGGCTCAACTGGCGTTCGCTTCGCTTCGACCCGCTGGGCAAACGAACGCCGGCCACCTTGATTGGCACGTTGCGACGCGCCGAACCACGAAAGTTGCGTCGGTGGCATCTGCTGGCGGTACTGGGGGGGTTGTTGTTCCTGCGGGCGGTGCTGTACTGGCAGGTCGGTTCAGGCGTCGGTTGGGCGTCGGGCACTCTCAATCTGGGCGTCATCGAACTCTCGTTTCGCAGCGATCACTTCCGCCATATTCTGCTGTTTTCCCTGTTCAGTTTCGGTCTGACCCTGGGCGTCTTTTATCTATGGCTGCTGCTGTTCTCCATTTTGGCGGGACCGGAACCTTTTCACCGTCTGGTGCGATTGCAGTTGGGACCGATTGATTACCTGCCGCGGGGAGCAAAATTCATTTTGCCACTGGTGCTGGTGGCTCCACTTTGGTGGCTGATAAGTTGGCTGCTGGCGTGGCTGGACATCGTGCCACAGCCGCTTTCCAGGTTGCATCGCCTGGAAGAATCGCTGGTCATCGGCCTGGGAAGTTATCTGGCGTGGAAGTTTGCCGCCGCAGCGCTACTGATCCTGTATCTATTAAACAGCTATATCTATTTCGGCAGGCATCCGTTTTGGAATTATGTCACCACCGAGGCGCAGGCCTTGTTACGACCTCTTCAGGCCATACCCCTGCGCGCGGGAAAAGTGGATTTGGCGCCGGTGGTGGGTATTGCCGTGGTGTTTTTGCTGGGGGAACTGGCCGAACGCGGCCTGGCTGCCCTGTATTTGAGACTTCCACTTTAAAAGGCACCGTTTTGTTCCGCCGGCCTGGTCTTGGGCAATTTGGCAATAATCGTGGCGCCGTGGTCCTTGGTGCTTTCAATGGACAGCGTACCGCCGTGCAGCGCCACCAGCCGTTTCGCAATCGTCAGCCCCAATCCCAACCCCTGCTGCTCGTGCATCCGGCGGTCAAATTGCATGTAAGCGCCAATCCGGGCGATTTGCTCGGTCGAAAATCCGCTGCCTTGATCGCTGATGGACAGAATCACCAGATTGAAGGCGTCCTCCAGTTTGATACGCACCCGTGTCCCGGGTTTTGAAAATTTGAAGGCATTTTGGACCAGTTCATCCACGATCTTGGCCAGATATTCCTGGGCCATCGGCACGGAAACGTCCGACAACTCCAGCGTTAGATCCGCGGACCGGTTTATTTGTGTTGCCAGGGTCGTGATGTTTTTTTCAATCAACGGAACCGGATGTTCCGTCTGCCCCATCCGGAGGGCATTGATATTTTTTGGGTCGCTGGCAACCAACTCGAGTTGTGCGTAGATCAGGAAATTCTCAATCAACCGTTCCAGCCGCCGGCCAGATTGATGGATGACGTGGCCCATTTCCGCAACTTCCGTGGCCTTGAGGGTGGCGGTGTCGGTGGCCAGCATTTCACCATAAGCCAGAATGCCGTTCAGCGGCGTCCGCAATTCGTGGGGCAACATCAGGCTGATGTTGTCGCGCAAGCTGGCCAGTTTGCGCTCGGCCTCGTCGCGGACGGTCTGGGCCTTTTTCAGGCGCGCGTCCACGGCGGCATAGAGCGCATCCGTGGTGAAAGGTTTCGGCAGGTAATCATCCGCGCCCAGTTCCATGCCGTGCCGCATCCCGGCGTTGTCAGCCAGTCCGGTCATGAGTATGAACGGTATGGCGGCGGTGGGCGCCTCGTTGCGCAGCGAAGCAAGTGTCAAATAACCGTCCACTTTTTCCATGTTGATGTCGCACAGAATCAGGTCGGGCAATTCCTTCCGGGCTTGCTCGATGCCATCGGCGCCATTAATGGCCTCGATTACGTCAAAACCCTTTTGTTTCAGCGCCAGACGAATCATCTCGCGCAGCCATTCTTCATCGTCAATCACCAGGATTTTTTTCACGGCAAGTGCACTCCCGTTTCAGCACGAATCATGCCTTCCGTCTGCCCCCTTCGGCGACACCTGACCGGATTTTGCCAATGAAACCGCCGGTTTATTTCCGCTCTTCCAGGGGCACATAATGATTGAGGGTGCGCCCGGTGTAGATTTGCCGCGGCCGGCTGATGCGGCTCTTGGCGTCTTCCATGATTTCCTTGTAATTCGCAATCCAGCCCGGCATCCGGCCAATGGCAAAGATCACGGGGAACATCTCCACCGGAATGCCGATGGCGCGCATGATGATGCCGCTGTAGAAATCCACATTGGGATACAACTTGCGTTCCACAAAATACGGATCGCGCAGCGCGGCGTCCTCCAAATGCTTGGCAATGTCCAGCAACGGGTCGGAAACGTGCAGCTTGACGAGAACTTCGTCGCACGCCTTTTTGATGATTTTGGCGCGCGGATCGTAATTCTTATAGACGCGGTGGCCAAAGCCCATGAGCTTTCGGCCGCTGTTCTTGTCCTTCGCCGCGGTGATGAACTTGGAGCCGTCGTCACTTTCCCGGTGAATTTCCTCGAGCATCTCAATCACCGCCTGGTTTGCGCCACCGTGCAATGGGCCCCATAATGCGCACACGCCGGCGGCCGCGCTGGCAAACAGGTTGGCCTGGCTCGATGCCACCATCCGCACGGTCGACGTCGAGCAATTTTGCTCATGATCGGCGTGCAGCAGGAAAATGAGGTCCAGCGCCTTCACCACTTCCGGTTTCAGCTCGAAATCCTCATACGGCGTGGAAAACAGCATGTGCAGGAAATTGGCCGTGTATTTGTAGGCTTTCTTGGGATAAATCAGCGGCAGACCGCGCGATTTGCGGTACGCGTACGCCGCGATGGTGCGCACCTGGGAAATCAGTTTCGCCGCGTAAATGTCAAACTGGTTCGACTTGCCCCAGCGCCAGTTCATGAGTTCCTCGTCGAAACAGCTCGTGGCGTTGATCATCGCCGAGAGAATCGCCATCGGATGCGCGCCCATGGGAAAACTCTCAAAATGATACTTCATGTCCTCGTGCAGAAATTGGTATTCCGTGAACAGGTCGGAAAATTTCCGCAACTGCGCGCGCGTCGGCAAATCGCCGTAAATAATCAGATACGCCGTCTCGATGAAGGTGGATTTCTCCGCCAGTTCCTCAATCGGAATGCCGCGATAGCGCAAAATGCCCTTTTCGCCGTCAATAAAGGTGATTTTGCTGATACACGAACCGGTGTTGCCATAGCTCTCGTCCAGAGTGATGTAGCCCGTGTTTGCGCGCAGCGACGAAATGTCCACCGCCTTTTCTCCTTCGCTGCCTTCCAGGGTGGGCAGCGAATATGCTTTTCCTTCCAATTCCAGTTTTGCCTCTTTGCTCATTTGCTCCTCTTGTTTTCGACAATTTGTGGTGAAATGGGCCGCTTGGCAAGGCGTGAAAGAGAAATTCTGAAAAAATCTAGCGATATTCCGTGAACCGTCGGGATGCGTGCAAGGGCAAGGGCGACTGCCTCCCGGGTTTTCTAGTTTAAATCTTTCCCCCGCGCCGGATCGGGATACCGTCCGGCCATCACCAGTTTGGGTTTCCGATCTATCGTAAAAATGCCCCAGTGCTTTTCCGCCCCGTTCGGATTGGGATCGTTATTGTTTCCCTTCCAATCTTCGTCGAAGGCTTCAAAGAAGAACGCCGTGATGTTCTCCCGGGCCGTCCAGGCATACAACTCATCAAAATACCGCTTTTGGTTTGCTTCGCTGGCCCGGCCGCCGAATTCGCTTGCGACCGTGGCCCAGCCGGCTTCGGTTATTACCATCCGGCTGCGGGGCAACGCGTTTCGAACCGCCTGCACTTCGGCGATGGTGGCCGGCAGCGCCTCGTCAATTCCTTTGCCCTCCCAGGCGGGATACGAATGCACGGAAATGAAATCCAGCTCCGGGGCGAGGGCGGAGCCATTTTTGACCCAGAAATCAAAATTGTCACACACGGTCACCGGCTGTTTGATGGCGCGCTTGACCTGGCGAACGTAGGCAAGGACGGATTCCACGGGAACCTTATGGTCGGTCCAACTGACCATCGCTTCATTGCCGACGGCAACCGCGGCCACAATTTTTGGATATTCATTGGCCAGCCGGATGGCCTTTCCGATCTGCTTCTGGTTTTTGATTTTATTCGCATCCAGATCCTTTTGCGGGTACGGCTCCTTGTGCCAGGGACAATCCGGATTGCCGACTTCGGCGTCCAGCCAGGCCCCGAGCAGGACCTTCAAGTGGATATGGTTCGCCTGGATCACCCGCAAAACACCTTCGGAATTTTCGTCGGAATCATAGAGGCGAATCAGGCCGAAATTACCATTACGGGACAGGAGTTGCAGGTCTTCCAGCATTTGCGAATCGGTGGGATTGACAGCGCCGGCGCCGCGGTCGGGATGTTGTCCGTGACGGAATCCGGAATAACAAATCCCCTTTTGAATGCCGTCAAGGAGGGCGCTCTTCTTCTGTTGAAGCGGCACAACAGCCGGCGGGCCGGCGTCCGGGGAGGCGCTGGTAAAACCTGGCCCGGCCCAAAAGGATAGAAACGAGAAAATAATGAAGCCGAACCGCAGCTGGCGACGCGGCAGAGAAACATCTTTCTTCATGGAACGGTTTTCAATTAATCAGTTCACCTTTTGTAAACATACCCGGATGTGGTTTAAGAATAAATAATAATTTTCAAGCCGGATTGTCAACCCGTTTTGGCCATGGGCAAAGGCATGCTGCCCTGCCGTGAGTCAATGGAACGGCGCACCGATTTCGCTGGCGTGGTATCCGGCTTTCTGACTCAATCCCAACACCCATGAAACACTGGGCCGTCCTCACCGTTCTGCTTTATGCCCTGGCGCTGGTGCTGCTGACCGTACCGGTCATGCTGGTCGCCTTCGGTAATTGGGGGATAAAGCCCAACAGCAGCAGCAGCAGCAGTCTTGGCAGCTTACTGCAAATCTATTTGGCCTGGGGTTATTGGATCTGGCTGGCCGTGCTCGCCTGCGGGCAGGCCCTGCTCCTGATGCTGCCGGTGAGCATCGCCGAACGCCGCCCGACGGCGCGCCGGCCTTTAAAAGTACCCGTCATGGTTACCGCGTTCTTTCTGGCCAACCTTTGTTTTGCGGGAATTTTTTCAATCCTCTGCGCCATTTTTACCGACCGGGCATTTGATCTTTTTAACTGGTTCGGTTTCCTCGCCCCGGCGCCCGGCCAAAACGGTCAGTCCAACGACAATAATTCAGGATGGAGCGTGCTTGCCAGCATGATTCTCCTGCTGCTGGTTTTTTGGCTGGTTTGGGCCATGGTCTTCCGGAGCTTCGCCAAACGGGATGACGCGGATTCACTTCTCAAACGCGTCACCCGGTGGCTCCTGTACGGCAGCATTCTCGAACTGCTCATCGCCGTGCCCAGCCACGTCATCGTTCGCCGCCGCGACGATTGCTGCGCGCCCGCCGGCACGTTCTGGGGCATTGCCACCGGCATCTCCATTATGCTGCTCTGTTTCGGTCCCGGGGTTTTCTACCTGTTCGTTGAGCGGTTCAACCGGTTGAAGCCGGGAGTTCCATCTGGCGAAGGTAAACCCGCTTCGAGATAGCTCCGGCGCGAGGGGCTTATCGGGCGCGCAATCCGTGAAGGAAGCCAAAGAGGGTCGCCGCAATGACGAGCCATACGACAAACGCAGCCGCTGAAATCATGCCCGTCCAGACATACTTCAGAATCGGATTTGATGTTTTCAGAAAAACGGTGCGATTGACGGCACACGCCGCGCCGCCACACGCCCCGCCAATCGCTCCGCCAATGGCAACAAGGAGGAGCGGCAAACCAATCCAAATGTAGTGATACCAGGTCAAGTTTGGCTTCAAGTTTAGCGGCTTTAACGGTGCAAACGGGCTTGGCGCGGATGAAATCGATGGGGGCGGCGAGTCCACCGCGGCCTGTACGGGTGTTGGCCGATTGACAAGCAGCGCGCCGACAGGAGGAGGCGCGGCGGCAACCGCGGGCGGAACAGCCGGGCGAGAAAACATTTGAGACAGAATGCTGTTGGCCGCAGCGGTGCCGTCCGCCCCACAGGCCGGGCAATTGACTTTCACCGGCATTTGACCGCCTGCCGGCTCGACGTCAAATTTGTACTTCTGGCCGCAATCGCAAACAACTTTGAGTTCCATAAGGGTGCCTTCACGTTTGGTCTGCCACCGATGGGAAATCGGTGCATAGACTAAATACCTTCAAAACCGGTGTCCACAGGTAATTGAAAGGGCGTGGAAACGAATTTGCGCTTTTGCTTTGCAGCGGGGCGGCTTACTTTTACGCAGGACATGGGACTGAAATTGTTCAACACCCTTTCGCGCTCGATTCAGGAATTCACACCCCTCGACCCGGCCGGCAAACAGGTGGGTATGTACTGCTGCGGACCGACCGTTTATGACTTCGCGCATATCGGCAACTGGCGCACCTT